>ENA-OQKV01000370-OQKV01000370.1-human-gut-metagenome-genome-assembly--contig:-NODE-370-length-17804-cov-3.287153_pt1 | contig 17804 bp, 19 predicted proteins | sample MGYA00242655_ERZ504811 | MGnify/ENA primary metagenome ERZ504811 (study PRJEB26092, sample SAMD00036406) | human gut metagenome | host: Homo sapiens | study: EMG produced TPA metagenomics assembly of...
CGTGATACAAGATACCATAATTCCACAAAATGCCCCACAGCTATCGATCATCACATCAAATACTTTTCCTTCTCTTCCTGGAACAAACATCTGATGAATCTCATCGGTTGATGCATATCCTGTAGAAATCAGCTGTGCCATTAACACTGCTTTCTTTCGATCTTTACACATCACAAGACACTGCCTTATACGTAAAGAATCCAAGTACTGCATACTCCGTAAAATGTGCTGTTTTTCTAACAACCGTATGCACCGCTTCTGCATGCATCATAAGATCAGCATTAGAATGAATCTGGAAGAATCCAAGAAAGCTTAGGATCCTTGCAAGTTCTTTCGCATATCCGATACTCATCCCTGCTGAGGATGTACCATTCTTTGCAGAAAATGAAAAAATCAAAATCATCAAAACGAGTGTTATCCCCCAGTATAACACTCGTTTTGTCTGTTTCTGTACTCTCATACAGACTCCTATAAGCGGTTTCCGTACATCTTATCGAAATAGTTTGCATACTCTCCAGATAAAATGTTCTGCCACCATTCTTTGTTATTTAAGTACCATTCGATCGTCTGTGCAATTCCTGTGTCAAAGTTATATTTTGGTTCCCATCCAAGTTCTGTCTCTAGTTTTGTTGGGTCGATCGCATAACGCATGTCATGTCCTGGACGGTCTGTTACGAATTTGATCAGGCTTTCTGGTTTGTCTAACGCTTTTAAGATTGTCTTTACAACTTCTAAGTTAGTACGTTCGTTATGTCCACCTACGTTGTAAACTTCCCCGACTTTTCCTTTGTGGATGATCAGGTCAATAGCTTCGCAGTGGTCAGATACGTGTAACCAGTCACGGACATTTTCACCTCTTCCATAGACTGGAAGTTCTTCGTCTGCTAAGGCACGGCTGATCATTAGTGGAATCAGCTTCTCTGGGAAATGATATGGTCCGTAGTTGTTTGAGCATCTTGAGATCGTCACTGGAAGTCCAAATGTTCTGTGGTAAGCTAATACAAATAAGTCTGCACTTGCTTTGGAACTGCTGTATGGGCTTGATGTGTGCAGTGGTGTTGTCTCTGTGAAGAATAAATCTGGGCGATCTAATGGAAGATCTCCGTATACTTCATCTGTAGATACCTGATGGTAACGTTTTACACCGTATTTCTTTGCTGCATCTAACAGTACGACTGTCCCTTCTACGTTTGTTTTTACAAAAATAGATGGATCTTCAATAGAACGGTCTACATGGCTTTCTGCTGCGAAGTTTACAACGATATCGAATTTTTCTTTTTCAAATAAATCCATGATAAATTCACGGTCTGCGATATCACCTTTGACAAATTTGTAATTTGGTTTGTCTTCCACTGGTTTTAATGTTTCAAGGTTTCCTGCATATGTTAATAAATCCAAGTTTACGATCTCGTAATCAGGATATTTGTTTACCATATGATGAACAAAGTTTCCACCGATAAATCCGGCTCCACCGGTTACTAATATTTTCATGCTATTCTCCTTATTTATCTAAAAATTTTCCTGCCATAACGTCCATTAAATACTGTCCATACTGGTTTTTCTTTAATGGTTCGATATCTGTTAATAACTGGTCCTTTGTGATCCAGTGATTTAAATATGCGATTTCTTCTAAGCAGGCGATCTTTCTGTGCTGATGTGTTTCGACTGTTTTTACAAAGTTTGTTGCTTCCACTAAGGATTCATGTGTTCCTGTATCTAACCATGTAAATCCCTGTCCAAGTAATTCAACATCTAACTCACCTTTTTCCAGATAAATCTTATTTAAATCTGTAATCTCAAGCTCTCCTCTGGCAGATGGTTTTAATTCTTTTGCATATTTTACGACATTGTTATCGTAGAAGTATAATCCTGTGACACAATAGTTTGATTTTGGCTTTTCTGGTTTTTCCTCAATGGAAATGGCTTTTCCATCAGAATCAAATTCAACGATTCCGAAGCGTTCTGGATCATCTACATAGTATCCGAAAACAGTTGCTCCTTCTTTTTTATTTGCGGCACGTAAAAGACGTTTCTTTAATCCGTGTCCATGGAAGATATTATCTCCAAGGACCATAGCTACACTGTCATCTCCGATAAAATCTTCTCCAATGATAAATGCCTGTGCAAGTCCGTCTGGTGATGGCTGCACTGCATAAGATAAGTTCACTCCAAACTGATGTCCGTCTCCTAACAAAGACTCAAATCTTGGCGTATCACTTGGTGTGGAAATGATCAGAATATCACGGATTCCTGCATTCATTAATACAGATAATGGATAATAGATCATTGGTTTATCATAAATTGGCAGTAACTGTTTGGATGTTACCATGGTTAATGGGTACAGTCTGGTACCGGAACCTCCGGCAAGAATAATTCCCTTCATTTGTGTTCCCTTTCTCCCTCTGGGTAATAATTAAAACTTAAATGTGTCTTTTAAACCTTTCCATTTCTGGTCTTTTTCAGAAATGATCAAGTCGACGCCTTCTTCTAATGGCCATTCAACTCCGATTTCTGGATCATTCCATGCAAGACCGCCTTCGTCTCCTGGATGATAGAAATCTGTACATTTGTAGCAGAATTCTGCTTCATCAGATAATACTAAGAAACCATGTGCAAATCCTTCCGGAATATAGAACTGTTTCATATTTTCTGCTGATAATTCTACACCGAACCATTTTCCATAAGTTTTGGAATCAGATCTTAAGTCTACAGCTACGTCAAATACTTTTCCTCGCACAACTCGTACTAATTTTCCCTGTGGAAACTGTTTCTGGAAATGTAATCCACGAAGTACGCCTCTTGTAGACATAGACTGGTTATCCTGTACGAATACCATATCAAGTCCTGCTTCTTTCATGTCGTTCTGGTTATATGTTTCTACGAAATATCCTCTTTCATCTTTAAATACTGTTGGTTCAATAACATAAAGTCCTTCAATATCGCAAGGTGTTACTGTAATTTTTCCCATAATCGTTCTCCTTTTTATTTTAATATTCAATCTCTTTTAAATATCTGTTTAATGCATCCTGCCATGTTGGTAATGGTGTAAATCCATTGGCTGTCAGCTTGCTCTTATCCATTCTGCTGTTAGATGGACGTTTTGCCTTCGCAGGATATTCGTCACTGCTGACTGGTGCAACGGATACGTTCATCCCTGCCTGTTTAAAGATTTCACAGGCAAATTCATACCATGTGCAAATTCCTTCATTTGTTGCATGATATCTTCCATATTTGTCTGTCTGGATCATATCCACTAACAATCTTGCAAGATCATATGTGTATGTTGGTGACCCTGTCTGGTCATTGACAACGGTTAAATGATCGTGTGTCTTTCCTAAGTTTAACATTGTTTTGATAAAGTTCTTTCCATTCACTCCAAATACCCAGGCGATACGGACTGTAAAAAATTTCTTTACATGTTCTTCAATAGCAAGTTCCCCTTCATATTTTGTCTGTCCATAGACATTAAGAGGTTCTCTCTTATCATCTGGTTCCCAAGGTCGCTCACCCTGCCCGTTAAATACATAGTCTGTGCTGATATACATCATTTTGATATCTAATTCTTCACAGACTTTTGCGATATTTTCTGTTCCCTGTGCATTAACTTTTCTGCAGATTTCTTCGTTATCTTCTGCAGCATCAACGGCTGTGTATGCTGCACAGTGGATTACTGCATCTGGTGCTGCTTCTTTGATCACTTTATTTACCTGATCGGCATCTGTGATATCCATTTCATCAATATCCACACCAATTCCTTCAAGCCCCTGTTTTTCTAGTTCGTTCATTACGTCATAACCAAGCTGTCCTTTGACTCCTGTGACAAAAACTCTCATAACTCCTCCTTTATGGTTTACATATAAAAATCCCGGCAGATTTTGTGATCTTGATCACTCCTTTGGCTGCCATCTTCTTTCTTACAAAGTCTTTAAATTCTAAATAACGATGATTTAAATATTCATGCTGATTTCCGTGACAGGATAAAATATAGGAGATCAGTGGTTCTGGCTGATCGACTAACAATTCATCTTCATAGTCAATTTCTTTTACTTGTGAAAATACTTTTTTAATTGTTCTTCTCCATTTTCCAGACCAAAGACATTATATAATTTGTGATCAGAAAGCGTGATCCTTTCATCAAAATCTTTGATCAGCTGGGTAATTTCCTGCATATGACTGCTTCCATAGGTACTGCAGATAAATGTTCCATTTTGTTTTAGAACTCTTTTGATTTCGTTAAATACTTGTTGTCGGTCATCCAGATAAAATAATACATGGTTTGCGATCACTTTATCGAAACTGTGATCTTCTTTTGGAATCTGTCTACAGTCGATCATCTGATAAGAAATCTGTCCTTTTCCCTCTCCGACATAGTTCCTGGCATCTTTTACCATACCTTGTGACTGGTCGGATAAAGTAACATGGACATTTTTTGGAAGATTTTTATTCTTCCACAGTTCCCCTGTTCCACATCCTAGTTCTAATACTTCGTCTTTTTCTTTTAAGTTTAACTGCTCATAGATCCATTCAAACCATGGTTGTGGATTTTGTGAATATTTTTGATGAAGTCCGATACGGATATCAAGATTTGATGCATTCTTATATTGTTCTACCAATCCTTTTTCCAGATTGGTTACGTGAAGAAGATTCATCATCTGTGTCCAGTCGATTTCTTCTTCATTATCCATCTTTTGTTCCATCTCTTCTAAGGATTGCTCTACCAGTTTTAAGTGTTCCATCTTTTTTTGTACAAGGTATAACTGTAAGCCGATAGATTCTTTAATGAAATCCTGATCTTCATCGTTGATCGTCATCGTCATGATCTCTTCCAAAGAAAATCCGAGGTATTTTAATGACAAGATTTTTTGTAATTTGGCAAAATCGGCATCTGTATAAAGACGATATCCATTGTCTGCAACTTTACTTGGCTTTAAGATGCCTTGACGGTCATAGTAGCGGATCGTTCTTAGTGTTACATTGGCTTTTTTTGCAAATTCACCGGATGTATAGTATCCATCTTTTGTCATTTAGATTCCTCCTTGGTTTTCTCTCTATACGTTATCATAAAGGGTGACGTAAGGGAAGTGTCAAGAAAAAATTTTTATTGTATAACGGAAGGGTGTGTATGTTAGACGTTATTGGTTTTCAATTTTTGTAGTGATTCGTAGAAAGTACTTTCTATTTAATTTATACTCCGTGACTTTTCATTCAATAGCTTGTATACTCTAATTAATCAATTTATTGTTATTTTTAATTTTATGGGGGTTTTTGTTTATGCTTGATAAGTCTCTTGTTTATAAAGATATTGTGATGTGTCTGCCTTTTGAGGATTTAGAGGATCTTAAGTTTCCTGTTTTGCCTGATGGATATTCTTATAAGATGTTTGAGTCTGGGGATGAGATTGCTTGGGCGAAGCTTGAGGTGCTGGTTGGAGAGTTTGATTGTTTTGAGGATGCTTCTGCTTATTTTGCTAAAACTTTTTTAACTCATGAAGAACTTTTAGCTGACCGGGTTTGTTTTATTGTGAATCCTGAGGGAGAGATTGTTGCTACGACGAGTGCTTGGTTTAAGACAAATGGTGATATTCGGTTTCCTTTGATTCATTGGGTGTCTACTTCTCCTAAAGAACAGGGGAAGGGGCTTGGGAAGGCAATTGTTTTGTTTGCTTTGTCTCGTTTTCTTGTTGTAGAGCCAGATGCTGATTTTATTTTTCTTCATACGCATACTTGGGCTTATAAGGCTGTTTGTATGTATCAGAAGATGGGCTTTCGTATTACGAAAAAAAGCCCTGCCAAATAGCAGGACTGATTTTCTTGTCTGGATGTTTTGAAGGATGTACTTCCTAATTCGATTATTGCTCAGCTTTTAGAGAAAGATTAAGATGCTGTCCAGTCACATTGATCTTATATATACTAACACACACTTATATTTTTAATCATCTTAATTGACATAAAAATATATAAATGTTACTATAATAATAGAAAAGGTGCTACCGATGACGGTTTGCCTGATATAAACGATTGAATAACCGCTCACATAACTTGTCAGGTCAATGGGCGGTTATTTCTCTATCTTGGCATCATGCTTTCCACGCACATAACCAAGACTATAAAAAGCCACACACAGCGAAATCACTGCAATTTGACAAATCGGTGCTTGTTTAAGCCCTTTCATCTTCTGTCACATACGCGTAAGCCTACCTACAAATCAGAATCTGTCTACACGAATCACTGCATAATGTTTCCCCTGCATCTCGTCTTTAATCTTCTGCTTAAGATCCTTCACGATCTTCTCTGGCTCATAATCTTTCCCATAAGGAATCACAAGATCAAAGATCACATTCGTATGTGTTGGCCCTTTGACCATTCGAAAGTCATGAACTGACAGTGTCTTGTCATATTTCTTAACAATATTAAAAACTTCTTTTCTTGTCTCATTCACTTCCTCATCATCCGTCACTACAGGATCCATATGGATTGTTGCTTCGCAGTGATATTCTTCCATCAAACGCATTTCAATATGATCCATCAGATCATGCACTTCCATCATATCTTTATTGTATGGAACTTCTGCATGCAAAGAGACAATTCTTCTTCCTGGACCATAGTCGTGAACAACGATATCATGAACTCCGATGACCATCTTATGATTTAATACAGTCTCTGTGATCTTAGCGATCAATTCTGGATCTGGGGATTCTCCTAATAGGGGGTTCATGGTATCTTTGATTGATTCATAACCACCCCAGAGTACAAAACATGCAACAAAGATTCCGACAATTCCATCAACATTTAAATGAAAATAATGGAATACAAGCATTCCTCCAACAACTGCTGCTGTTGAAATACAATCATTTAAACTATCCGCTGCTGTCGCTTTCATCGTTTCAGAGTGAATTCTCCATCCGATTCCTTTGTTAAACATATACATCCAAAATTTTAATGCGATCGAGATCACTAATATTACATAAGAAATCCATTGTTCTGTGATCACCTCTGGATGAATCACTTTTTCTACTGATGTTTTAAATAATTCCACTCCCATCATCAAGATCAGGATAGATACAACAAGTCCTGATACATATTCCATCCTTCCATGTCCGAATGGATGATCTTCATCTGCTGGTTTTCCAGCCATTCCAAATCCGACAAGTGTGATAATAGAAGATGCTGCGTCAGATAAATTGTTAAACGCATCTGCTGTGATAGAGATTGCTCCTGTGATGATTCCTGCGAAAAATTTGGTTGCAAATAAGAAGATGTTACAACAGATTCCTACAATCCCTGCCATCTTTCCATAAGCATTTCTTACTTTTGCATCCTTTACATTTTCTTTGTCTTTAATAAATAATGATATTAATAAGTTTGTCATAAAAAACTCCATCTACATAGTAAATGGGAGTCCTAATGACCCCCAATGTACTTTTTCTTTATATTTATGAGGATCTTTACCTCATATGTTCACTTTATGCTTCTACGATCTTACCTGCGATTGCTGATGCAGCTGCTGTCTTAGGTGATCCTAAGTAGATTTCTACTTTTGACGTTCCCATTCTTCCTAAGAAGTTACGGTTGTTTGTTGCAAGAACACGTTCTCCATCTGTCATGATCCCGCCTGCACGTCCACAACATAATCCACATCCTGGATGCGTGATGATTGCTCCGGCTTCTGCCAAAATCTTCATGTATCCAGCATCCACTGCCTGTTTATAGATCTTTCTACTAGCTGGTGTTACGATCAATTTTACATAATCAGCAACTTTCTTTCCTTTTAAGATCTCTGCTGCCGCTTTCAGATCTTCTAATCTTCCGTTTGTACAAGATCCAATAAATACCTGATCAAGCTCTGTTCCTTCGACTTCTTTGACAGCTCTGATCTTATCTACCTGTGATGGACATGCCACTACTGGTACTAAATCTTCTGCTTTATATGTGATTGTCTGGCAATACTCAGCATCTTCATCTCCATATAACCAATCAACATCAGCTAAATCTACCTTAGAATATTCAGCTGTCTTTTCATCCGGTGCGAAAAGTGCTGCTTTCGCTCCTGCTTCGATTGCCATATTTGACATTGTCATTCTGGCTGCAACACTCATCTCATCAACTGTGCTTCCAGAGAATTCTAATGCTTTATAAGTAGCTCCAGCTGCTGTTAAATCTCCGATCAATCGTAAGATAATATCTTTAGAACTTACATTTTCAGGAAGTTTTCCATCAATGACTACTTTGATCGTCTCTGGAACTCTTACCCACATCTCTCCTGTTCCAAGGATCGCTGCCATCTCTGTATAACCGATTCCTGAAGAGAAACATCCAACACAACCATAAGTTGTTGTATGAGAATCTGTTCCGAATACGATATTCCCAGGTTTCGCATATCCACATTCTGTCATTAACTGATGGCAGATCCCATCACTTCTGTGAACATTTTTCATGCCATATTTCTTGGCAAATGCATCACCGATCTTGAAATGTCTGATATCGTCTGTTGTACTTGCTGGTACCATGTGGTCATAGATCAATACGACTTTGTCTGGGTCCCATAACTTTGTAAATCCCATTTCTTCGAATTTCTCCGCTACGAATGGAATAAAGATATCATGGATCATAACACGGTCTACATTTACTGTCTGGATCTGTCCTGGTTTTACACTGTCAACACCAACGTTTCTGCTGATGATCTTTTCAATCATTGTCTGTCCCATATCTTTATTTCACCCCATTTCTTTTCTTCATGGCTTCTACTAATCCACCAGCGTTGATGATCTCCATCAAGTTATCTGGAAGGGAATGGATCTCATAATCTGTACCATTATATGTGATCTTCTCTCCTAAAGTAACTTCAATCTCATCACCTTCTTTAACTGCATCCTGAATCTTGTCATTCTCAATTAACAGTAATCCATTATTGATGGAATTACGAAAGAAAATACGTGCAAATGATTTGGCAATGACGCATTTAACTTTTAATGCTTTGATGATCTCTGGTGCCTGTTCTCTTGAAGAACCGCATCCAAAGTTGCTTCCTGCTACGATAATATCTCCTTCACCAATCTGTCCTGCTAATTCTGGACGAAGTGGAGAAAATCCATACTGTTTCATATCTTCTACGGTTGGGAGTGCCAGATATTCTGTTGGGATGATGATGTCTGTATCAATGTCATCTCCAAGCACCCAAACCTTTCCTTTAAACTGTTCCATATCTATTCCATCCTTCTTCCTTAAATCTGGTCTACTGTTGTGATCTTACCTGCGATCGCTGATGCTGTGACCGTCGCTGCTGATCCTAAATATACATAAGAATCTGGATGTCCGGCACGTCCTTTGAAGTTTCTTGTTCCTGTAGAAATCAAAACTTCATCTTTCCCGATGACACCCTGACAGCTTCCCCAGCAAACACTGCAGTTACAGTTCATAACCATTGCTCCGGATTCCATGAAAATATCGATCAGACCTTCATCTAATGCCTGCATATAAACTTCATTGGAAGCTGGTGCGATCAAAAATCTTACGCTGTCACTTACTTTCTTACCTTTTAAGATTTCAGCAGCGACTCTTAATTCTTCGATACGTCCATTGTTACATGATCCTAAGAATGCTTCATCAATTTTCACATCCTTGACTTCTTTGGCATCCACAACATCATCGATCTGATGAGGTCTTGCAACAACTGGTTTGATCTCGTCTAAGTTGATATCATAAACTTTCTCAAATACCGCATCGTCATCACTCTTGAATAAGTTCTCAGCTTTTCTTCCACGACTTTCTACGTATTCTACAACTTTCTCATCTGGCTCAACGATTCCAGTCTTAGCTCCTGCTTCAACAGCAAGGTTGCAAAGAACTAAACGTTCATCAATATCAAGGTTATGAGCACCTTCTCCAGCAAATTCCATGATCTTGTAGTTGCATCCATTTGCTCCTACCATTCCGATGATAGAAAGCATTAAATCTCTGGCGTATACACCTTCTCTTAATTTACCATGCAGGTTAAAACGGATCGTGTCTGGAACTAATACCCAAGACTGTCCTGTTACCATAGCGTATAAGAAATCAGTACATCCGATCCCTGTACCAAATGCTCCTAAAGCTCCATATGTACACGTATGGGAGTCTGCACCCATGATAAATTCTCCTGGACATACATGATTTTCTACCATGATCTGATGGCAGACACCTTTTCCTTCATATAATTTGATTTCATGCTCTTTTGCAAAATTACGCATCTTTCTATGTGCTGCTGCTGTTTTTGGATTCTCCGCAGGCACATTGTGGTCCATGATAAATACCAGTTTGTCTTTGTCCGCGATCTTTGGATGTTTTAACTGGTTATGATACATATCAATTGTTAAATGTGTCGTTCCGTCATTACTCATTAAACGGTCAACTTCGATCGTATGGATCTCTCCTGCTTTTACCTGATCTACTTTCGCAGCTCTTGCAATAATCTTTTCTCCGATGGTCATTCCCATGTTCCTATTCCTCCCCTTCATTCAAGAAATTGATCAATCCACCATGATCTAAGATATTCTGCATATATGGTGGCAGCTTGGTACATGGAATGGTTTCATCCTCTGTTTTGATCCATCCTTCAGACAGGTTGATATCAATGTCAGCTCCGTCTTCCACTTTGTCATATAAGTCTTTGCTGATGATCACTGGTAATCCGATATTGATAGAGTTTCTATAGAAGATTCTCGCAAATGATTTAGCAACCACTGCTTTGACACCTAACGCTTTCAATACACTTGGCGCCTGTTCTCTGGATGACCCACATCCAAAGTTCTCTCCTGCTACAACAATATCTCCTTCTTTTACCTTCTTGGCAAAATCTTTATCAATTGATTCAAAAGTATATACTTTCATCTCTTCAATATTTGGCAATAACAAATATTGTGACGCGATGATCTGATCTGTATCTACGTCGTTATGGAATTTAAATACACGTCCCATTGATCTTCCTCCTGTTTTGTATCTTTTATTTTTAAGGATACTATAAAATGATGTAAGTGTCAAAAATATAAATTGCGTTTGTGCTTGCACAAATAAGCAATTTATATTTATTGACACACCGAACAACGAGAACGGAATAAAATGGTGTGAATACACCATTTTATGGGAGTTCGAGGTGTTCGAAGATTGCGGAATTGCGTAGCAATGGAACAATCTGGATGCATCAGAGAGTGGCAAAATTTTACTTTTGACACTCTCATCATAGTCTGATAAACAAAAAAAGAATGGTAATACGTAAAATATTACCACCCTTTATCTTCGAATTCCGTATAATTTCATCAAAAATCTCCGAAATGGAATCAAATGCAGCCAGATATGTTCAAAAAACTCCCACCAAAAATCTCCAGGTGCGATCCATTTTCCTTTACGCTTTACTTTTGTAATGATCGCAAAAACCTGTTCTTTGTCAATCGGTCCTTCCATATCTACCTGTGCATCTCCGATAATAAACAGCTTTCCCTCCTTGTTGATGTGATGAATCCGATGCATCACATACGCCTCATCTCTTCTCTGAAAAAACACCATATCCCCAGCTTTCAATTCTTCTTCTGGCTTCTTCATCAAAATATAGTCTCTTTGATGGATCAAAAACGGATTCATACTGCTCCCACTGATCATCATGCTGACTTCTTTTCCCTCTTCTACCAGATCTTTCAATACCGGGATATAAACGTTATTTGCAATCTGTCTCATTCATCCAATACCAGTCCATGTTCATAAAGTGCTCCGACAAATCCTTCTACATCTGTCCTTGCTGTTTCTTCATCTACTTCAAATTCATCCATGATCTTATCAACCAATGCTTCTTTTGACTTCGATTCATCTAAATTCTTCCAAATAAATGCTGCCACTTCATTTAATGTGATCATTCCATTAAACTGCTGAGTTGCAGCCCCTGTTGGTACAAGAATTACTTCACCTGCGATATCACGAAGCATAAAATCTGTATTACGTTTCATATGCTATGGCCCTCTTTCTTATTTTTCTTATTTTTCTTATTTTTATTCTTTCCATGTATATGGATTAATCAACAATAACATTGGAAATAATTCCAGTCTTCCAGCTAACATATCAAAGATCATAACGATCTTGGAAAGATTCGAATACATTGAAAAAGTTTCCAGTTGGTCCTACGATATTAAGCCCAGGACCAATATTATCAATGTTGCAACAACTGCCGTAAAATTGCTTGTAAAAATCGAAGTTATCAATAGAAATGATCAGTACAGAAAACATCAGTACAAATGCATATGCGATCATATAAACATTGATCCCTCGAATAACTTCATGTTCTACAATTCTTCCGTTGAATTTGACCTTACGTACCGTTCTTGGATGTAAGTATGAGAGCAGCTCTTTCTTGACGGTCTTTAACATAATGACCAATCTTGATACTTTCATACCACCACCGGTACTTCCGGCACATGCTCCTGAAAACATCAGCATTACCAGAATAAACTTTGAAAATTCCGGCCATTTATTAAAATCTGTTGATGCATATCCGGTTGTCGTGATCACTGTTCCTACTTGAAAAAGTGCATGGCGGAATGCCTGCTCGATCGTTGGAAATAAACTGTGTATATTATATGTGATCATTGCTACAGATGCACCAATAAATAATAAGTAATATTTTAATTCTTCATAATGGATCGCATCTTTGAACTTCTTGATCAAAATAAAATAATATACATTAAAATTTACTCCAAATAAGATCATAAAGATCGCGATCAAATATTGTATGTATGGTGAGTAAGATGCACACCCTGAATTCAATATCGAGAATCCACCAGTTCCAGCAGTACCGAATGCAAGTAACAGCGAATCAAATAATGGAAGCTTTCCTAAAAGCAACAATACTACCATCACAATAGTCATAAAAATATAAATCTTATACAAGATCATAGATGTTTTTCGAATCTTAGGAACCAGTTTTCCAACAGATGGTCCTGGACTTTCTGCTCTCATCAGATGAATATTCTGACCACCAACCAATGGCATGACCGCTAATACAAACACGAATACACCCATACCACCTACCCAGTGAGTAAAACTCCTCCAGAATAAACTACATCTTGCTAACGCTTCTACATCCGTTAAGATACTTGATCCTGTTGTAGTAAATCCTGAAACCGTTTCAAACATCGCATCTACAACTGATGGAATATCTCCATTGATCACAAATGGCAGTGCTCCAAAAAAACTCATCACGATCCAACTGATCGCAACTGTTAAAAAACCTTCTTTTGCGTAATAAACTGTCTTCTTTGGTTTCTTCATAACAAAAAGAATTCCAATGATCAGACATACAAATAGCATGATCCAGAAAGAAAAGCCTTTCTTCTCATGATAGATTAATGCGATCAGACAAGGAAGTGATAAAAATGCACTCTCAAAGAGCATTACCAAACCTATTACGTATCGAATCATTGAAAAATTCATTATACCCTGCCCCCATTATCCTCTCTTTAAGATGTCTTTGACATCGTGTAATCCTTTTTTAGTTGTGACAACTACCACCAGATCATCTTCTTCCATATGATCTTGACCATTTGGAATCATTGGTTTTCCTTTACGATAAATGCTGCAGATCAGCAGATTATCAATCAATGACAGATCTTTAATTGGTCTTCCAATGACTGGAGAACCTTTCTGAATATGAAATTCCAGTGCTTCCGCTCTTCCATCCATTAATTTGTAGAGATTCTCAATATTACTTCCGATGGAATTTTGTCTTGCTCTTACATACTGAATAATATATTGTGCTGTCAGATATTCCGGATAGATCATACTTCCAAGATCTAATCGTTCGATCATGGCATCGTAATTCAATTTCTGTACCTTTGTAACCAATTTTGCATCACTCTGGCTCTGTGCATACAGAGACAAGAACATATTCTCCTCATCGTGATTCGTAAGGGCAATAAATGCATCTACATCCGTCAGACCTTCTTCTAACAGCATATCATGGTCATTTCCATTTCCATGGATGATCATCGCATCTGGAATACTCTCATTTAATCTCTCACATTGATCTCTGTCTTTATCGATCAATTTTACACCAATTCCACTAGAAACAAGTAATTTTGATAAATAAAATCCAATCTTACTTCCACCTATGATCATTGCTTCATGAACCTGATTCTTTCTTTCCCCAATCTTCCTGAAAAATTCCATGGCACAGTTTGGCCTTCCAACAAATGAAATTATATCTTTCTCTCTTAACTGAAAAGAACCATTTGGAATGATCAATTCTTTCTTACGCTCTACCGCAGAGATCAATATCTCACAATTTAACTGATTACTGACATCGATCAATGTCATTCCATCTAATTTAGAATTATGTGGGATACGGTATTTTAACATCTCGATCCTGCCTTTAGAAAACTTATTCACTTCCATTGCAGAAGGGAATCTTAATAATCTTGCAATCTCATATGCCGCACTTAATTCTGGATTCAGCACAACAGAAATTCCCATCTCTTCCTTTATGAAACTGATTTCATCATAATAAACAGGATTTCTCACTCTGGCAACCGTCTCACATCTTCCTGCCTTCTTCGCGATCAGACAACATAAAAGATTCAATTCGTCAGAGTTCGTAACTGCAATAATGATATCTGCTGTCTCAACTCCTGCGTCTGACAGAATACTATAACTTGCTCCATTCCCGATCACACCTAATACATCATGTGTTTCAGCAAGTTTCTGTACAACATGTGCTTTCTCATCAATAATGGAAATGTCATGGTTCTCGCCACTTAATTCCTCAACAAGCGTAGAACCGATTCTACCACACCCAACAATGATAATATTCATTTTTTACCCTCAATTCATTAACACTTTCTTAACAAATTTTTATACTTTTTTTATACTTGTCCTATTCTATCACAGTCTGTCAGAAATTACAATTTAAGAAATATCCTTTTAATTATGACATCTAAAAATATCCTGTAAGACCAAACATAATTTATCTGATCTTACAGGATATTTTCTTCCCACACATCATCTTTCAACGCATGGATATCATTATTCTAAATCTGCATGCCGCATAAACATCTGCTCCGATGTCTGATTCCAGTTTTCCATAAGTTTTAATACGATCGCATCGAAGATTAAAAATGACATCTGTTCAAACTGACTTCCCATTGGCTGTATCGAATGTTTCTCTTCATTATTTCCTTTGGAGTCACCTGAAAGTATGATCATCCCATCTGCCATTTTCCCCAGTGTGGATTGCGGATTCATTGTAACAAGTCCAAGATATAGTCCAGATTCTTTGGCTTTTTTTGCAATACTGACCAAGGCATCTGTTTCTCCTGACCCAGATGTTATGATCAATAGATCTCCAGCTTTCGTATGTGGTGTTGAAATTTCTCCAATGACATACGCCTGAAATCCAAGATGCATCAATCTGTTTGCAAAACCCTTCGCCGCCAACCCTGATCTTCCTTTTCCAGTTAAAAATATCTTTTTGTCTGGTGCTATCAGTTTTAAAACATTTTCAATCTGTTCTTCTTCTATTTTAAAAGTTGCGTCTTGAAGTTCCTTTAAAATATGTTCTAAATTTTCTTTTACTTTCACATCTCTTCTCCTGCATCCATAATCTTGTGAATTCGTTCTTCGATATTTCCTCCAAATATATAGCTTCCTGAAACAAAAATATCTGCGCCTGCCTTTTTACACACAATGGCTGTTTGATCATTAATGCTTCCATCTACCTGAATCTGATAAGAATATCCTTTTTGTTCTCTCAATTCACAAAGATTCTTTACTTTGTCTGCAACTGATGGAATAAAACTTTCTCCAAACACACCGGGATTAGTGGTCATGCAAAGGACAAGATCAGCCATTTGGCAAAATCTCCTTGATCATAGATACCGGAGTTCCGGGATTGATCGCAATTCCGGCTTTTTTTCCACACTTTTTGATTGTCTGAATAGATCGGTAGATATGCTTCGTTGCCTCTGTATGCACGGTGATGATATCTGCCCCCGCATTCGCAATCACTGGTATCAGATTTTCTGGATTTTCAACCATCAGATGACAATCCAGTACAAAATCAGTATGTTTTCTCAGATCTTTTACTGTATTTGCGCCAAACGAGATCATTGGTACAAAATGTCCATCTGTAATATCAATATGAATGTAGTTTATTCCACATTTTTCTAATGCTTCAAACTGCTCCTTAATCTGATATGTATCTGAATTTAATAATGAAGGACTGATAATTTTCATTTTTATTCTCCCATCACCATAATCTGTACTTTTCTTGTTCGTTCTCTTAACTGATCCCAGTCTACAAAATAGACTTTTCCCAAAGCTCCAAGTTGGATTTCTCCGTCTTTTACGATAAATGTTAATGACGGGCTGCCAAAAATGGAAGATTTCAGATGTGCATCTGTATTAAGCATTGTCCATTTTTCTGCTGGATAATCCTTAGATCCAAGACTTAATCCAAATTCAATATGTTTTGGTCCTGGACTATGATACTGATTTTCCATTTTCATGGATGGCGCAATTTTTTCCATCACATCATTAATATCTGCCTGCAGATATTCATCTCCCCAGTAATTTGTGTCGTGCATACATTCGTCAAAATACAGAGAACATGTGGTATGCGCACTTGATATGACAACACATCCATTTTTTAACTCAGATTTTTTGATATTTTCTCTGATTTCATCAGAAATGTCATGATAAGATGCTCTTCCTTTAACTGTTTCTAATGTCACTTCTCCAAAAAAAACTCCCATGATCTGCTCCTATAATCCAAGTCTTGTTTTTAACTGATCGTATACCTGATCTACTCCCATTCCGTTTAATAATGGTAATCCCTGAATGACTTTATCTTTGATAGAATCTGGCACGATCGTTGTTGATATCACCGCATCATAGTCATCAATTTTATTTATTTCGTCGGCAATCTTAGACTGATAAATCTTTACTTTATCGCTGTATCCTTCTTTTTCTAACCATGCGCTGACTTTTGCTACCGCAATTGTGGATGTTGCATGTCCTGCTCCACATACAATTAATAATTTTTTCATGATACTACCTCCTATGAAATATCTTATTTTATAAAGATTCTAATTTTCTTTCTGTGCTCTGATTTTATTTACATATACTAGTAATGCGATCACGACAACTCCAATCACTACTAATCCAATATTTCCTAATGATTTTGTTGCAACTGCGAATAATCCCGCTGGCCAGATACCGCAAAGTACGGATGTTACCTGTCCACTTGTTCCAACATTATAATGTGCGATCTTAAATACATTTGTAATGATTGGTGCAAGCCATGTAGAAAGATACAGCATAGATACCATATAAATACTACATCCTACAATAGATCTCACAACATTTCCTCTAAAGATTGGGATCATTAGACAGATTCCAAATGCATAGAATGCAAGATCTCCGAATGGTAAGGTCTGGTTTCCTGGTAAGATGATCGCTAATGCTAAAGAAATTGGTACCATTAATAAGTTTGTACTCATAACTGTAGAATGTCCAACAGTTAGAGCAGCATCCATACCAATATTTACACTTCTTCCACCTAATCTCTTATTGGCGAATTCTTTGGCAGCTTCTGCAATTGGCATTAACCCTTCCATAAACATTGCTACCATCTTTGGCATGATTTTCATAACCGCACCTGTTGCCATTCCTAACTGTGCAGCTTTTGCGAAATCATATTTTGCCAAGAATCCTACGATCATTCCAATGATGATTCCGATAACAACTGTATCTCCAAAAAATCCAAAACGTTTTGCAATCGTTTCTGAGTCA
>ENA-OQKV01000372-OQKV01000372.1-human-gut-metagenome-genome-assembly--contig:-NODE-372-length-17790-cov-4.184453_pt1 | contig 17790 bp, 16 predicted proteins | sample MGYA00242655_ERZ504811 | MGnify/ENA primary metagenome ERZ504811 (study PRJEB26092, sample SAMD00036406) | human gut metagenome | host: Homo sapiens | study: EMG produced TPA metagenomics assembly of...
GTTTTTTACGGATTCGCAGCCGGCTTGGTGCGTTGTCTAAGCCTCATAGAGTTTCTGTTTTAAATACCCTTGAAGGCGACGTTACGCAAGGAAAGCCGGCGGATCAGCGATCTAGTAAAAAACGTGAGTAAAATTCTCTAGTCTTCGCTTCCAATCGTTTATTATTTTTTATCATATACTCGAAAATCTACAGTTGACCAACTTACAAAAATTTAAATTTATTTCTTATTCAACGTCTGCTAATGCTGCAAGATTTTCTTCTCCTGTACGGATTTTAATAACTTTATCTACGTTGTATACAAAGATCTTACCATCTCCGATATGACCTGTGTAAAGAGCTTTCTTCGCAGCTTCAATGATGTTTTCTACTGGGATATTTCCTACGATAACTTCAACTTTAACTTTTGGAAGTAATGTTGCATCGACTTCAGCACCTCTGTAACGTTCTCCGGCACCTTTCTGGATACCGCAGCCCATAACCTGAGTGACTGTCATACCAGTTACACCAACATCGTTCATTGCTTTTCTTAACTTGTCGTATCTTGTTAATTTTGCGATAATAACAACTTTATACATTCCTGTAGGTACAAGATCTGGAGCTTTGCTGACCTGTACAGCTGCTGCTTTCTGTACTTTAGAAGCTCTTTCGTAATCTTCTTCTCCAAGAACAGTATTTGCATTTTCTTCCATGATCATTGTGTTAGAAATATCCATCATACTGAATCCAGCATATGCTGATGTTAAACCATGTTCTGGTCCATCCAGACCGATGATTTCTTCTTCTTCTGTTACACGAAGACCAATCGTTGCTTTGATAATTGTAAATGTTAAACTGATCGTCACGGCTGTCCAAGCGCAGACACAAACAATACCGATGATCTGAATCTTTAATAATCCAAATCCACCACCATAGAAAAGTCCATTTAATTCACTTCCTGGTGCAGTTTTTGTTGCAAATAATCCTGTTGCTAATGTTCCCCATAAACCGTTCATAAAATGAACTGCTACGGCTCCAACTGGGTCATCAATTCTTAATTTATAATCTAATAACCATACTCCAAAACAAACAAGTAATCCAGAAACTGCTCCGATCACAATTGCTCCAAAAGCATCTGTGACATCACATGGTGCTGTGATCGCTACAAGTCCTGCAAGAGATGCATTTAATGACATTGATACATCAGGTTTTCCATATTTTACCCATGTAAATACCATACAAACAACTGTTGCGACTGCTGGTGAAATTGTTGTTGTTACGAAGATAGATCCTAACTGTTCAACAGATGTTGCTGCTGCACCGTTGAATCCATACCAGCCAAGCCATAAGATAAATACTCCTAATGCTCCAAGTGGAATATTATGTCCTGGGAATGCATTTACTTTTGTAATATTTCCATCTTTATCTTTTGTGAATTTACCAATACGTGGTCCTAAGAATTTTGCTCCGATCAGTGCGGATAATCCACCAACCATATGAATTGCACAAGATCCTGCGAAATCATGGAATCCCATCTGAGATAACCATCCACCACCCCAGATCCAATGTGCTTCAATTGGATAGATCAGTGCAGAGATTACTGCAGAATAAATACAGTAAGATAAGAATTTTGTTCTCTCTGCCATGGCTCCGGATACGATTGTTGCTGTTGTTGCACAGAATACTAAGTTGAATACAAAACTTGACCAGTCAAAATTTGCATAAGATGTAAAAATGTCAAATCCAGGTTTTCCGATCAATCCGATCATATCTTCCCCGAGTAATAAACTGAAACCGATCAGAATAAATACACAAGTACCAATACAGAAGTCCATCAGGTTTTTCATGATAATGTTTCCGGCATTCTTAGCTCTTGTAAATCCGGCTTCAACCATTGCAAATCCGGCCTGCATCCTAGAATACCAATGCGGCTCCGATCAGGAACCATACCCCAAAGATCTGGGTATTTACTGCGTTCATAATTCTTTTGTCATATCTTTGTCCTCCCATTTCGAAAGTTTTTGTTTTTTTCATTCAGGAGAAACGCGCGTGTCTTTACTCAATGAATTGATTGAAGGATTTTAGAAATCCTTCTTGATAAAAAGAAAAGGCGTTATGAGGAATGATCTGTGTCATCTCATAACGCCTTTGTTATGGTTGGAATTATAAACGCCTTATTTTTATTTGTCAATAATATTTTTAGCATTTTTTATGCAAAGAATGTATCTTTTTTAGCACAATCTTAACTATTTAATTCGTTCTCAAGCATACGGTATCCGACTCCGACTTCTGTAAAAACATACTTTGGAACTGCTGGATTTTTCTCAATCTTGCGGCGGATATTTGCCATATTTACTCGCAAAATCCTATTGTTCGTATCTGCATGAGGTCCCCAGATATCTTTGATGATAGACTCATATGTAATAACCTTTCCTGCATTCTCTGCAAGAAGGGATACCAGTTTATATTCAATCTGTGTAAGACGGATTTCTTCTTCTCCAAGAAAGACTCTTCGCTTATCAAAATCAATCTTTAACTGACCTGCATGATACATTGGTGTCTTCGTCTCTGCTCCCATTGGCTGTCTTCTATGTCTTAGGGCAGTACGGATTCTAGCAAGCAGTTCCTGATTGCCAAATGGTTTGGTGATATAGTCATCTGCTCCGGCATCCAGGGCTTTTACTTTCTCTGATTCTCTGTTCCTTGCAGAAATCACGATGATCGGAGTAACTGCCCATTTTCTGATCTCGGAGATCACATCGATTCCATCCATATCCGGTAGTCCAAGGTCTAATAAGATTACATCTGGACAGTATGATTCCGCACACTGGATCGCCTGATTTCCTGTAGTTGCTATGATTGGTTTGTAGCCATTGGTTTTTAAGATCGTTGATATAAAATTGCCGATGTTTTCTTCATCTTCAGCAATCAATACATTAAATTTTATCTCTGTCATAGTTCCTTTTCCTCCGTCAATTCTTTTTCATCCATTGACAGACTAAAACTAAACTCTGCTCCATCCTCATAGTTTCTTGCATAGACATCACCTTGATGTGCCATAACGATTGATTTACAGATACTTAATCCGATACCCATGCCCTTACGGCTTTCATGGTCTAATGCACCTGCACAGCCGTCAAACAATTGATCCAAGCGCTCTGGTGCGATACCATTTCCGTGGTCACGGATATAGAATACAACTTTGTTCCCTTCTTCTTTGATATCAAATTCAATAGGTGCATCACTTCCAGAATGTACCCATGCATTTTCCAAAAGGTTCATAATTACCTGCTCGATCAAAGTCGGATCCATTGGAACCATTAAAAAATCTTCTGGGATCTTTACCTTTAATTCACTGTCTGGATATCGCTTCTGATAACGCTGGATCGCTTCTGCTACAACTTCTTCGAGAGGTTCCGGTACTTTCTTTACATGTGGCTGTGTGTCACTTCCATTGCTCTGGATTCTCGTGATACTAAGCAGGTTTTCCACCATGTTTAACAACCAGTTTGCATCTTCTTTGATTCCCATGACAAGCTGATCTTTTGCATCTTCATCCAGCTGGTCTTTGGCTTCTAAATATGTCGAACTTGCCCCGATCATTCCAGTCAGCGGAGTCCTAAGATCATGTGAGATCGCTCTTAATAAATTTGAGCGCATCTTCTCCTTTTCTTTCTCAATCTGAAGCTCATTGATCTGCTTGTTATATTCATTTAATTTTGCAAGTTCTTTCTCTCTCTTGACAGCTGCTTCTTTCTCTCGGTTTAAGCTTGTTGTTGTCATATTCGTGATGATTGCGATCACTAAAATTCCAAGAAATGTCATCGGATATCCGTCAATCATGAAATTAATCTTAAAATATGGAAACGTAAATCTCCAATTAATAAAAATAACGCTTAACAGTGAAGAAACAATTCCCCATCCATATCCTTTTGTATATCTTGAGATAAAAAAAGTTGCCAATGTATAAATCATTGGCACATTAATGTTGTGAGCTGTCTGATAGAAAAAAATATGCGCAATGATGGTCGCAATGATCAGGATCGTGACCGAGATCAAAAAATCCTTCTCCCACTGCATCAAACCTTTTTCATTCTGCTTCATGTTTATTCTCCATTCGGCCGGATATTCACATCTATCTTACATTTTGAAACGTGATCAGAGTTCATACTCAGATCATAATCCACTTTAAGATGCATCTGTTCTTCTTCTTCGATCCAGTCAATATTGCTTGTATTGACCCCCATCAAAAGACTTCCAAATGGTGTATCGTAGTAAGAGAGGTTTTCTTTTCCCTCTTCAAAGACCATATGAGAAGACTGTCCTCCTTTTCTTGTAAGTTCCACACTCTTTGGTCCGATCTTTATGACATTTTTTACGATCTCGTTGTCTTCAGAAAGTTCATCGTATAAAATATAATGTTTTCCATTTCTCAGGTAATAGGCACCTGTCGTCATCATCTCGATCGGATCATTTGGATCTACATCCATCTGAAGTCCTGAAATATTAATTAATATATCTTTTGTCATCTTATCTTCACTTCCTAATAATTCTCAATATCTACCGGCTGTACCTGATCCACACGGCATGGAAGTACTTTGTCGGCAAATGATAAAAACTGATCCGCCATATCACTGACATAATATTCATACTTCGCAGTATGATCTTCTGATGCCGCCATATCTCTCTGTGCGAGCATCTGCTTTAAAGTCTTCGCAACTTCATAGGCAGGGTTTACAAGTGTGACCTTATCCCCTACAAATCGCTGGATCGGATTGATCAACAATGGATAATGCGTGCATCCAAGGATCAAAGAATCAATATCATACTGCTTAAATTCTCTTAAATATCTGGATACCATATCTTCTGTAATACGGTCATCGATCAGTCCTTCTTCTACTAGCGGAACAAATAATGGACATGCTTTTGTAACGACAGTTACAGATGGATCTAGTTTCCTTAAATATTGGCCATACTGTCCACTCTTGATCGTTGCATTTGTCCCAATGATCCCGATATTCTTATTCTTCGTCGCATTCATTGCTGCGATCGCACCTGGCTGTACCATACCGATGATCGGCACATTATAAAGTTCCTGTAAATCAGCTAAGGCGAGCGCACTCGCTGTATTACAGGCGATGACCACTGCTTTAACACCCTTACTCAACAGAAAATTGACGATCTGTCTGGAATAGCGCACGATCGTATCTTTGGACTTCGTTCCATAAGGTACACGTGCAGTATCCCCAAAATATATCATACTTTCTTCCGGGAGCTGGCGCATGATCTCTCTTGCAACAGTGAGCCCGCCAACTCCAGAATCAAACACCCCGATTGGTGCATTCATATCAAATTCCTCCTAACGATATCTTGTCATTGCCTGATCGATCAATGTATCAAGTAACTCAGGAATATCAAGTCCGCATGCTTTCCATAACATTGGATACATACTGATCGATGTGAATCCTGGCAATGTGTTGATCTCGTTAAATACAACTCTTCCTGATTCTTCTAAGAAGAAGTCAACCCTTGATAATCCAAATCCGTCAACAGCTCTAAAGATTGCTTCTGCATCTTCTTTGATCTTGCGTTTAGATTCTTCTGGCATCTCTGGATCAACAACCGTTTTAGACTCTGCATTGTTGTATTTTGCATCAAAATCATAGAATGCCGCTTCTTCGGCCGCAAGGATCTCTCCAACACATGTACTCTTCACCTGTGTTCTGTCACCTAACACCGCACATTCCACTTCTCTTCCGACAATTGTTTCCTCACAAAGGATATTACGGTCATGTTTCACTGCTTCGTATAATGCCGCTTCCAATTCTTTTCTATTCTCTGCTTTGGAAACTCCCTTAGAAGATCCTGCACAAGATGGTTTTACGAAGATCGGATATGGAATTTCCTTTTCCACACGATCCATTGCTTCTTCTAAATGTTCAAAATCGCTTTCTCTGACATGAACAAACTTTGCCTGATCGATTCCAATATGATCTACAATGATCTTTGTGTATACTTTATCCATTGAAACTGCGGATGCCAATACACCACATCCAACATATGGAATTTTAGACAATTCAAACAATCCCTGAACGGTTCCATCTTCACCATTCATCCCATGAAGAACTGGGAAGATCACATCAACTTTCTGAAGTTTATATGTACCTTCTGCAAGGATCACTAAAGAACGAGTTGTTGTATCAGGAGAAATAAATGCTTTCACTTCTCCTTCTCTCCAACTTCCATCTTCGATATCTTTAACACCATCTACTAATAACCATTTTCCTTCTTTTGTGATACCAACTAAGATCACATTATATTTTTCAGTGTCCATGTTCTTAATGACTGTTGTTGCTGACAGACATGAAACATCATGTTCAGAGGAATCTCCTCCAAAAATCACTACTACATTCTTTTTCATTGATTTAAACTCCTTTATCATCATAAAAAGTATTTCATCATTATCATTTGATTATAGCACAAATTTTTCAAAAATAAATCCTTCAAAATAAGGTTCATTCTCTTTATATGCTTTTTTGTCACGAAATGTCCATCCGTAAATTGGAATCTTGTAAAATCTGCGACAGATCTTGAGTGGAAGACAGTCTTTATATTTATAGTGATAGGCTATAAAATCTGGTTTTGTAATAAAATTTGTCAATAAATTTTTCACAATAAAATAACCGATTTTGCGAGTAAGCGTCCCTTCTTCTTTTTCTTTTAAAAACTGCTCACTTAACTGTCCACGGATCACTTCTGGACGGTTTTTCTTAAACCAATACAGAGCATACGGATGAAAACATTCCATACAATATAATCCTTTATATTGATCTAAAGCTTTTGCAACTTTCTTGCATAATTTACGGTTGCATGTTTCCATTTTTAATTCTACTAATAATGGTACTTTGCCATCAACTTCTCTTAAAACTTCCACAAACCTTGGAATTCTTTCTCTCGTTCCCATCAAACGATATCTGCATAATTCACGATAAGTAAGATCAGCGATCTTTTTATTTACTCCACATGTTCTCTTAAGATCATAGTCATGATGAACTACCATTACACCGTCTTTGGTCAGCTGAACATCTAATTCTATTCCATAGCCTGATCCCTTTGATTTCTTGAAAGCTGCCATGGAATTTTCTGGAATTCCTTCTTCTCCATGAAATCCTCTGTGTGCATAGTATTTTACATTTAATACCGGATGTTTTCTTTTCTTTCCCGGATCGATCATCTTGATGTATACAATAATTAAGACCAATATCCATAACAGGATCATTTCTCATCCCTCTTTTCTTCTGCCATCCGCGTTAATGTTTCACGTTCATTTAACTGCGGATCTTCTAATACCTGATCTAATAGCCAAGATAAAATTTGACCGATTTCTTTTCCCTGTGGAACTCCCATATCCATCAAGTCTTTTCCATTGATCTTTAATTCTTTGATGGAAAGGCAGTTTTTCTCTTCGATGATTTCTTCGAATAATTTCTTTGTTTCTTGTAATACCTGTTCTTTCTTATCTCTCTGATAATCACTTTGTGCACTGATATCTGCTTTCTGGACCTCCATCAGTCTTGTAAACAACTCTGGGGTTAACTGGCTGACCCATCGTCTGACTGTTTTCTTATTGACTTCTTCTATAGAAGCAAATCTACGGTCATGCCATCTGACAAGAGTCGTTACCTGCTTGATCGTCTGGTTGTCAAACTTTAATCTTCGTAGGATCTTCCTTGCCATCTCTTCTCCGATCACCGGATGCATTTTAAAATGATCTTTATCTGGACCTTCAACTCTCGCTGTTGGTTTTCCCACATCATGAAGCAGCATTGTCCACCGGTAAATATGTTCTGCTTCGATCTGTTTCATTGCTTCGATCGTATGGATTCCAACATTGTATTTGTGATGCGGATTATTCTGCGGTGTTTCCATCATAATATCAAATTCTGGAAAAATGATCTTCGTCACACCTAGTTTATATGCATTGACCAATACTTCTGGATGTGCCGATGTGATCAGTTTTTCAAGCTCTACCTGAATTCGCTCAGCACTGATATCTTTTAGAAATTTTGCCTGATTTTTAATTGCTTCTTCGGTTTTTTCTTCGATTTGAAATCCTAATTGAGCCTGAAATCTTAGAGCTCTTAAAATTCTCAATGCATCTTCATCAAATCGTTTCTTTGCTTCCCCGACACAGCGGATCGTTTGATTTTTAAGGTCTGTCATACCATCATACATGTCAATGATCCCCTCATTGTCATTATATGCCATCGCATTGATCGTGAAATCTCTTCGTAACAGATCTTCTCTTAATGACTTTGTAAAATGCACTTCATTGGGACGTCTATGATCTTCGTATTTTCCATCGACACGATAGGTTGTTACTTCGTATGGTTCATGATTCATAAGAACCGTAACTGTTCCATGTTCGATTCCTGTATCTACTGTATGATCGAAGATTTCTTTAACTTCCTGAGGTGAAGCTGATGTTGTGATATCCCAGTCACCCGGAGTTCTTCCTAGTATGGAATCTCTGACGCAGCCCCCAACGATATATGCCTCAAATCCATGTTGTTCTAATGTCTGTATTACCTTTGCTGCCTGTGCGGGCATCTTGATCTTCATCCTATCACCTCTCCTTTTCTTTGTTCTTATATCTGCTTCTCATATTCATTTACTATTCTTACAAATGTATCTCGCAAACGGAAGAATTGCCGGAAATGTATCTTCATAATCCCCGGCAATTGTTATCATTATACTCTTAGTAAGCTTTTCCAAAGTAAACCATCTTCTTCGCAGGTTTTCCACAGTGAACACATACGTCACTTAAATGTTCTTGCTCAAATGGCATACATCTTGTTGTAGCTGTTGTCTCGTCTTTGATCGCTTCTTCACATTCTGTTTCTCCACACCACATTGCTTTTACGAAACCATCCTGTTTCTCGATGTGGGCTTTGAATTCATCCCAGTTTCTAGCCTCTACTGTATGTTCTTCCAGATGTTTCTTTGCTCTCTCAAGCATATCGTTCTGCATCTGTTCTAATACTTCACCAAGTTTTGTCTCGATCTCATCTAAAGATACAATGATCTTCTCTCTTGTATCACGACGAACGATCACCGCCTGATTCTTCTCGATATCTTTTGGTCCGATCTCGATTCTTGTAGGAATTCCGCGTACTTCCTGTTCACTGAATTTCCATCCTGGGCTCTTATCAGAATCATCAACTTTTACTTTGTAAGAAGAAGCAAGTCTCTTTCTGATCTCTTCTGCTTTATCAAGCACTCCTTCTTTCTTCTGCATGATCGGTACGATCATTGTCTGTACTGGTGCGATTCTTGGTGGTAATACAAGACCTGAATCATCTCCGTGAACCATGATGATCGCTCCAATGATACGTGTAGACATTCCCCATGATGTCTGATGTACATACTGAAGTTTATTATCTTTATCTGTATACTGAATATCAAATGCTTTCGCAAATCCATCACCAAAGTTATGGCTTGTTCCAGACTGTAATGCTTTTCCATCGTGCATTAATGCTTCAATCGTATATGTGGAATGTGCACCTGCGAATTTCTCTTTCTCTGTCTTCTGTCCTTTTACAACTGGAATTGCCAGATACTGCTCACAGAAATCTGCATACATATTTAACATCTGTACCGTTCTTGCTTCAGCTTCTTCTTCTGTCGCATGTGCTGTATGTCCTTCCTGCCAGAAGAACTCTGAAGTTCTTAAAAATGGTCTTGTTGTTTTTTCCCAACGTACAACAGATACCCACTGATTATATAATTTAGGTAAATCTCTGTGAGACTGGATGATCTTTGAATAGAAATCACAGAATAATGTCTCAGATGTAGGTCTTACACAAAGACGTTCCTGTAATTCTTTATCTCCACCATGAGTTACCCATGCAACTTCTGGTGCAAATCCTTCAACATGGTCTTCTTCTTTCTTTAAAAGGCTTTCTGGAATAAACATTGGCATTGCAACATTTTCCACACCTGTTTCTTTAAATTTAGCGTCTAAAACTTTCTGGATATTCTCCCAGATCGCATATCCATTCGGACGTAAGATCATACATCCACGAACGCTTGAATAATCTGCTAATTCTGCTTTCTTAACAACATCTGTATACCACTGTGCAAAATCATCTTCCATCGCAGTGATCGCTTCTACTAATTTCTTATCTTTTGCCATTGCAAAATGTCTCCTTTTCTATGGTTATATACACAGTTTTTGTGTACAATGATACTAAGAATAATATTACTGTAAAATGTCGGATTTTTCAAGGGGTGACGTTTTATTTAACTACACAAAAAAGGAGTTTTTTATGGCAAATGAAAACAAGATGGGGTATCTTCCCATCAAAAAGCTGATATTGCAGATGTCCCTTCCTCCGATGTGCTCCATGTTTCTGCAATATTCTTACAACCTTGTTGACAGCATGTTCGTGGCTAATATCAATGAAAATGCACTTGCGGCAGTTTCTCTTTCCTTCCCGATTACAACCCTTATGATCTCCCTGTCCATCTGGATTGGGGTCGGTATCAACGTTTTGATCGCAGGTTATCTTGGAGAGAAAGAACAAGACCTTGCTGACTGTGCAACAACACTTGGATTGTTGGTAGCCTTGATCGTCGGTATCTGTATCAATATCCTTGCACTATTGATCATGAAACCGTACTTTTCAGCATTCACAAACAATCCATCATTTTTGACTATGCGATGCAGTATATGTCCGTCTGTGCTTTTATGCAGGTTCCAAACATGGTACATATCGCCATCCAAAAGGTCTTTCAGGGTACTGGAAATATGATCACTCCTATGTGGTTTCAGATCGCAGGAGTTATCTTTAACTTTGTTTTCGATCCATTACTGATCTTTGGAATCGGACCATTCCCTAAGATGGGAATCCGTGGTGCTGCACTGGCTACTGTCCTTGGATATGCTTTATCTATGTGATTGCTTTTCTTCTGCTGTTTTTACAAAACAGAAAGTTCGTATCAAGATCAAAGGATTCCATGTTGATTCTCATATGTTAAAGAATCTGTTTTCCTATGGATTTCCTTCATTTGTTATGAATGCTCTTGGATCTTTTATGCTGACATTTACCAATCTGTTTTTAACAGCTTATTCAGATACTGTTGTTGCCTTTTTTGGCGCCTATTTCAAAGTACAACAGATGATCTTCATGACAGTAAATGGCTTGATCCAAGGATGTTTGCCTGTCATGAGATTCAACTACAGTGCCAAACATCCAGAACGTTTAAAAGAAGCTTTTCATTTTGGCACACAGGCGGCAACTGTTATGATGATCGGTGGAACATGCCTGCTTCTGTTTTTACCAAAACAGATCTTATTCCTGTTTGCAGCTTCTGAATCAATGATCAAAATCGGAGTTTCAGCCATGCGGATCCTGTCAATCGGTTTAGTTTTCTGTGGATTTTCTATTATGATCGCTACTTATCAGCAGGCAATTGAGAAGATCCAATCTAGTATGTTGATCCACATCTTACGGCAGGGAATTTTATTGGTGCCTTTGATGTGGCTGTTTAATCATATGTTTGGGATAAATGGGATTTGGATCTCATTTCCTGTAACAGAAATTTTAGTGTTTATTGTGGCTGTTTTATTACAAACTGTTATTCCAAAACCACAATAAAAATTATTATTTCTTGTATTGAAAAAACTCACTCTTGTGAAAATAAAAAAGGTAGCAGATTCCTTTTCCGACGAAATTGGAATCTGCTACCTTACATTTTATACTTTATCACATTTTTAAATATTACAGTAAAGATTTATATAATCCAATAATATCCTCAACACTTGCATCCTTAGGGTTTCCAGGCGCACATGCATCTGCATAAGCGGATTCTGCTAAGAACTGAATATCTTCTTCTTTCACGATTTCTTTTAAGTCTGCTGGTATTCCGACATCTGCTGATAATTTTTTAACCGCATCAACGGCTGCTTTTCTGTATTCTTCCTGTGTCATATCCTCGACACCTTCTACACCCATTGCTTTTGCGATATATTTGTATTTATCTCCTGTTGCATCTGCATTGTATTCCATAACAGTTGGAAGTAAGATCGCATTCGCTACTCCATGAGGTGTATCATAAACTGCACCTAATGCATGAGCCATAGAATGTACGATTCCAAGTCCTACATTTGAGAATCCCATTCCTGCAATGTACTGTCCCATTGCCATTCCTTCTCTTCCTTCTGGTGTATTCTCAACAGCTCCTCTTAAGCTGTCAGAGATCAGTTCGATGGCTTTGATATGGAACATATCTGTCATTTCCCAAGCTGCTTTTGTTGTGTATCCTTCGATAGCATGTGTTAATGCATCCATACCTGTTGCTGCTGTTAATCCTTTTGGCATAGAAGACATCATTTCTGGGTCGATCACTGCGATCACTGGAATATCATGAGGGTCTACGCATACGAATTTACGTTTCTTTTCAACGTCTGTGATAACGTAGTTGATCGTTACTTCTGCAGCTGTTCCGGCTGTTGTTGGAACTGCGATGATTGGTACGCAAGGTTTCTTAGTATCTGCAACTCCCTCTAAGCTTCTCACATCTTCAAATTCTGGGTTGTTAATGATGATTCCAACAGCTTTTGCTGTATCCATAGAAGATCCACCACCAATAGCGATCAGGTAATCAGCTCCTGCTGCTTTAAATGCTGCAACTCCTGTCTGTACGTTTTCTATCGTTGGATTTGGTTTGATCTGTGAATATACTTCATATGCAAGTCCTGCATTATCTAATACATCTGTTACCTTCTTTGTAACTCCGAATTTTACAAGATCTGGATCAGAACAAACAAATGCTTTTTTGAATCCACGTTTTGTTACTTCTGTTGCGATCTCCTGAATTGCTCCTGCTCCGTGATAAGATGTTTCATTTAATACAATACGATTTACCATTTTGTACACTCCTTTTATATTGACATTTTTTTAACTATCTTCAGTATAAAATTGTTTTTTCACAAATACAAGTTACACATTTGGCAAAATGTAAAAAATGTTACACTTCATCAAAAGTGTAACATTTTGTTATCTTTATATATCTTTGAACAGATCATATAGCTTTGGCGGCATCGCATCAATCAGCTGATCTGCGAGCTGTTCCGGCGACATCTTCATTCCTGTTGTCGCCCATTCTACAGTCATGGCAATTGAACCTCGGCAATACATTCTCAATAAGAATTCCAATTCTTCTGGAATTTTATCAACTCCCTGTTTGTGAATGATATCACAATAGAATTGATAAATGCACTGATAATCATACTCCATCAGACAGTTCTGACTCTCGCTCGAAAAAGCTGCTGCGAAAAATTGTCCTTCACCTTTGATGAATTCAAATTTCTTGAGCAACCCTTCTCTTAATGTCAGACTGATACCCATCTGTTTAAACGACATCTGAGCCAATACATCAAAATACCAGTTGATCAGATCATATTTATCCTTAAAATGCCGGTAAAAGGTTGGACGAGTTACATTGCACTGATCTACGATCTGTTTCACTGTAATCTTATCTACTGGCGTATGCACCAACAACTCTTTCATAGCATTTGCTAATTTATATTTCATTCTCTCTGATACGTCCATCCCGTCCCACCTTCTTTCATATATGGTTTTATTGTACCTTATTTGACACAATTTATAAAGGCAAAAAAGGCTATTATCTGCTTTTGTCTCCAAATAACAACCTTTTTTATCTATTATCAAGAAGTTTCATGTTTAATAAGAGGCATTTCCTCTTTGACCACAAAGTGCTTCGAATTCTTTTAATTTGTTTTTTGCCTGCTGGGAGACATTTCTTGGAACCTGAATCTGAACAACTGCGTATTGATCTCCCTTCTGAGATGGATTCTTCATAAGCGGCATTCCTTTTCCACGCAGTCTGATCTTAGATCCTGACTGAGTTCCTTCTTTGATCTTACAGATAACATTTCCATATAATGTCTTGATCACTGCTTCACCTCCACAAACGGCTGTGCTAAATGGAACATTGATCGTTGTATACACATCATTTCCTTTTCGCTCAAATCCTTGTTTCTCACCGACTGTTACTTTCAGGAATAAATCACCTGCTTCACCGCCTCCGATTCCTGGATTTCCTTTTCCTCTTAAGCGAACACTTTTTCCTGTATCAATTCCGGCTGGTATATGAACCTGTAATGACTGCATCGCACCATTTTGATCTTGCAAATGAATGACTTTATCGCAGCCCGTAACCGCTTCATCAAAACTAATAGAGATATCTGCGTGTGCGTCGGAACCTTTCTGTCTGAAGGATCCACTTCCGAATCCACCACCTCCAAATCCATCAGAAGAGCCAAAACCTCCTTGATGGAAACTGCTTCGATGGAATCCTTTGTTGTTTCTTCCGCCACCGAACATACTTCCAAAGATGTCACCAAAGATATCATCGCCATCTCCACCTTCAAAGTGGAATTCCTGATATCCTCCATGAGCACCACCATAGTTTTGGTAATTCTTATAGAACTCAGATTCTGCTCCGGTTCCGTCAAAGGCAGCATGACCATATTGATCATATAATTTTCTCTTCTCTGGATCACTTAATATATTATAAGCATCGGTCGCTTCTTTGAATTTCTGTTCTGCTGTTTTATCTCCAGGATTCATATCTGGATGATATTTCTTTGCCAGTTTCCGATATGCTTTCTTGATCGTTTTTTCATCTGCAGTTTTACTGATTCCAAGAACTTCATATAAATCACGTTTTGCTGCCATTTCGTTTCACCTTCTTTTCCTTTCATTCTCAAATAGATAGAAAGATTCCCCGGGAATCTGATCATCCCGGGGAAAGTTCTTTTATCCTTCGATCGTAACGAATTTCTTTTCTTCTACTTTCTTCTCCGGAGCTTTCTTCGGAATATCCAGCATCAGAATACCATTCTCGTATTTACCGTGGATATCTTTCTCTGTGATATCTTTGCCAACATAGAAGCTTCTGCTCATGTTTCCTGCGTAACGTTCACGACGGATATATTTACCTTCTTTATCTTTCTCGTCTTTATCTAATCCTTTTGCTGCACTGATCGTTAAATATCCGTCTTTCAGTTCAGCTGTAATCTCATCTTTCTTAAATCCTGGAAGGTCGATCGCTACTTCGTAGTTTCCGTCTTTTTCCTTCACATCAGTCTTCATTAAATTCTTTGCGTGTTTACCATACAGTTCTTTATCAATATCTGGGAAAGAAAAATCCATCCAGTCGTCGTTAAATAAGTTTCCTCCAAAAATACTAGGCATCATCATCATAAGTCATCTCTCCTTTTTCTTTATAATAATGTTTGGGCGTGTCAGGGTAATTCCTGACACTTGCCTTTTATGTGAAGCATATTGAGAAGTTCTCAATATGACTTGTTGTATCTTATGGAGCCTTCGGTTCTTTGGCTTCTCTCTTAAGCCCTTCCCTCTTGCTCTAGTTGTACTATAACACCTATTATTAGCACTGTCAAGAGGTGAGTGCTAATTTTTTTAAAATTTTATTTCTAACATGTTATCCAACCAACAAATCACAACCTACAGTACTCCACAAATTTCTCCATTTCTTTTGTCATATATTTATTTGCATGATAAAACACTTGTCGATACATTGTAATATCAATATCTTTCACATCTAATTTTGCGATCTTTCCTTCTTCAATATCCTTTTCTACAACAAATAATGGAAGATAAGAAAGCCCTTTTCCTGTCTTTAGCATCTTCTTGATAAACGCGGTATCACTGCATTCGAGTACTGGCGATAATGTCTGTTTATGCAGAGCTAATTCCTGTTCTAATGCCTGTCTGTAGTTTGCATTTCGTTCTGTTAGATAAAACGGTGCATTTAAGATTTCCTCAACCTCTATATTCTTTTTCCCTGCTAACTTATAATTTGGTGCAGACACAAAGATCACAGGCTCCGCTTTTTCCATGACTTTCACCCAGTTTTTATTCCATCTTGGTGTGTCCAGAATATAAATGACATCGAGTTCATTGTGTTCCATCTTCTGGATCAGGCGTTCTGGAGAACCGATCGTGATCTGAATTCTAACCTGTGGATGTTCTTTCCGAAACCGCTGTACGATTTCCTGCAATTTGACAGTGCAGAGTGATTCAATCGTTCCGATATGTAATGGATTTTTTAACTCTGCAGTATCATTCATTGCATCTTTTGCCTTGTACATTTCATCAATGATCTTATTTGCATGTATTAAAAATTCTTTTCCTTTCGGTGTGAGTATCACTTTTTTTCCTGTACGGTCAAATAACCGCACTCCCAATTCTGTTTCTAACTGACGGATCTGTACTGTCACGGCAGATTGCGAATAACCTAGTAATTCTGCGGTTTTTGAGAAATTCTTCACTTGTGCTATCTGCATAAATGTCTGTATCTGACGGAATTCCATTTTTTCTCCTTTGTACTATTATGAATAATTTTCAATGTTATTATTAAATCTATGAATTTGATTCATCTATACGTGGATGATACAATACAAACATAAAGACGTCAAACATTTTTTGTGCACATTAAACAAACTACGATGATATGTGATTATGCTTTTAGAGGAGTAATTAAAAATGGAAAAGAAAAAATTTAAACTTGGTCTGGTACCAAAACTCATTATTGCCATCATTATTGGTATCCTGTTTGGACAGTTCCTTCCAACTGGATTCTGCCGCTTTGTTGTAACACTGTCTGGATTCTTCAGTACCTACTTAAAATTCATCATTCCACTGATGATCCTTGCTTATGTAACCATGGGAATCGCTGATCTGTCACAGGGTGCTGGACAGCTGCTTTTAATTACCGTTGCTCTTGCTTATGGTTCAACTTTACTTGCTGGTACAGCTTCTTACCTTGTATCATCCAATCTGTTCCCACACTTTATGACTTCTGGGGCATTAGATCAGATTGCTGCGACTGCTGATGCGTCACTGAAACCTTATTTTTCACTGACGATCACACCGCTGTTTGATACATTATCTGCTGTTGTTCTTGCTTTCATTTTAGGATTATGCTTATCCACAATGAAAGGTAAAGAGATTGGAAACAGCCTTTACAACGGAATGAGCGATTTCTCAACGATCATCGATAAAGTCCTTCACAAAACGATCATTCCTTTATTGCCATTATATATCTGCGGTACATTTACTGATATGACGAAATCAGGAAAAACATTTGCAATCCTTGGAATCTTATGGAAAGTATTCCTTGTAGTGATCATCATGCACTTTGTATGTATCACGATCCAGTTTATAATTGCAGGTTCTGTCAGCAAAAAGAATCCACTCTCTCTTATTAAAAATCAGGTTCCTGGTTATACTACAGCTTTAGGAACTCAGTCTTCTGCTGCTACAATTCCTGTCAATCTGGAATGTGCAAAGAATGACGGTGTCAGTGCTCAGATCCGTAACTTTGTAGTGCCTCTTTGTGCCAATATCCACATGGCAGGTTCTATGATCACGATCACAGCATGTGCAACTGCTGTATGTTTGATGAATCAGTTACCGATCAGCCTTGCAACTGTTATTCCATTTATTATGACACTTGGTGTTGCAATGGTCGCTTCTCCTGGAGCTCCAGGTGGATCTATCATGACTGCATTGCCTTTCCTTTACATGGTATTTGGTACAACAGCAGGAGATACAAACGGACCGATCTGTGCTTTAATGGTCGCACTTTATATCACACAGGATTCTTTCGGAACTGCATGTAACATTTCCGGAGATAATGCGATCGGAATCGTTGTAGATTCTATTTACAAGAAATTTATTTTAAAAGTAAGATACAGT
>ENA-OQKV01000373-OQKV01000373.1-human-gut-metagenome-genome-assembly--contig:-NODE-373-length-17770-cov-3.063878_pt1 | contig 17770 bp, 20 predicted proteins | sample MGYA00242655_ERZ504811 | MGnify/ENA primary metagenome ERZ504811 (study PRJEB26092, sample SAMD00036406) | human gut metagenome | host: Homo sapiens | study: EMG produced TPA metagenomics assembly of...
GCTGGTGCAGCCCTATGTGGACTGCCTGTGCAAAGAGGTCGAGGCCATCCGGGACGAGGCCGACAAGGCCGGGCTGAAGCTCTGCAGCATCTACATCGGCGGCGGCACCCCCACCAGCCTCTCGGCAGCGCAGCTGCGCCAGCTCATGGGGACGGTGCGGGACTGCTTCGACCTTTCCGCCATCGTGGAATACACGGTGGAAGCCGGACGCCCCGACTGCACCGACGCCGAAAAGCTGGCCGTCATCCGAGAATACGGCGCGACCCGCATCTCCATCAATCCGCAGACCTTCTCGGATGAAGTATTGGCGAACATTGGCCGCAGGCACTCGGCTCAGGACATCCTCGACTGCTATGCCGAGGCCCGGGCCGCAGGCCACGACGACATCAACATGGACCTCATCGCTGGCCTGCCCGGCGACACGGTGGAAGGGTTCGAGAAGAGTCTGCGTCAGGCCATCGCCCTCGACCCTGAGAACATCACCGTCCACACCCTGACCCTCAAGCGGGCCTCCCGCATCGTCATCGAGGACCAGAAGGAGAACGACTACGCCGATGTGGCCGCCATGCTGGAAAAGTGCCATCTGCTGGCCGAGGCGGGCTATCGGCCCTACTACCTCTATCGTCAGAAAAATACCCTCCAAAACCTGGAAAACGTGGGCTGGTGCAAGCCGGGCCACGAGGGGTATTATAATATCTATATCATGGAAGAGGTCCAGACCATCCTCTCGGCCGGCGCAGGCGGCAGCACCAAGCTGGTGGCCGACGGCGGCAAGCGGATGCAGCGCATCTTCAATTTCAAGTATCCGACAGAATACATCCAGCGTTTCGACGAAGTGCTGGAACGGAAAAAAGGAGTGGCTGTTTTTTATGATCACGATTTGGGTACCGAAACGTCTGGTTGAGATAGACCTGTACAACGTCGCCGCCCAGAGCCCGGCGGCGCTGGCGGAGATGAGCGAGAGGAGCTACCGCCAGCGGGTGGCCTATGCTGCCCAGAAAATCAGGGACTCCCGCGCCAAGATCGTCATGCTCACCGGCCCGTCGGCCAGCGGCAAGACGACTTCGGCTCATAAGGTGGCCGAGGCTCTGGAAGCCTCCGGCACCCCGGCCCATGTCATCAGTCTGGATAACTTCTTCAAGGGCGCTCAGTATTACCCCCGCCTGCCCGACGGTACGCTGGACTACGAGAACCCCGACACGCTGGATATGTCCCTCATCCGCCAGTGCCTCAGCGATCTGAGCACCACCGGCAAGACTGTGCTGCCCATCTACGACTTCACCACCGAGTCCCGCTCCTCCGAGACGGAGACGCTGGACCTCAAGGGCGGCGTCTGCATCGTGGAGGGCATCCACGCCCTGAACCCCGAGCTGACCGGCCTTGTGAAGGGCGACGACGTCTACCGCATTTACGCCGGCCTGCGGGAGGAATACTGCATTGATGGCCGCCGTGTCATCAACACCCAGGACATCCGCCTCTGCCGCCGCACCTTGCGGGATGCCGCCGCCCGGGGCCGCAGCCCCGCCAAGACCCTCGCCATGTGGGACCGGGTCCTCGACGGCGAGACCCGGTATATCAAGGGCTTCAAGACTACGGCAGACTTTTTGCTGGACACTTCCTTCACCTACGAGCTGGGCCTCATCGCAAAGCTCCTGCGCCCGGTGAGCCAGCGCTTCACGCTGGAAGGCCACAACGCGGAGCTCTGGGACGAGACGGCCCGCCGCTTCGAGCATGTGGCTCCGGTGGAGCTGGAGCTTCTGCCCGCCGACAGTATGCTGCGCGAGTTCTACGCAGGCGAAATGTAAACGACATCAGAACGCGGAACGTGTGCAAATTGCGAAAAAACTGTTTCCAAATCCGCACGATTCTGTAAAACTTGGGTGGGATTCGTTGCATTCCCCCCGGGAGTGCGCTATAATGAAAATAATCTCCGGCGGCACAGGGACAGCCTGAGCAGAAAACGCAGAGGAGTGCTGCCCACCCCGGGCATAGACAAGTGAGGTGTCTTTTATGGACTTCAATAAGATCAAGGAAATGGGCCTCGAGTATGCCGAGAAAGGAAAGAATGCCGCGCTGGACCTGGCCGAAAAGGGCCGCACCCAGGCAAAGATCGTGAACGCGCAGAGCAAGCTGTACAAGGCGCAGCGCCAGCTGGGCGCTCTGGTGTATAGTCTGGCCAAGGGCAACGAGGAGAACCAGCCCCTTGTGGACAAATACATTGAGATGATCGCCAACATCGAGCAGGAGCTCTCCGACCTGAAAGCCTCTCTCGAGCCGGATACCGTCATTGAGACGACTTTCGAGGATACGGAAGAGGCCGCCGCCGATGTGACGGCTGACGCTGCCGCAGAGCCCGCCGAGGCAAAGCCCGAGGACAACGAGGCCAAGACCTGCCCCCAGTGCGGCGCGCCCGTCTCGGACGACGCGCTGTTCTGCAACAAGTGCGGCGCACAGCTGTAAGCTAAAAGCCCACGCAGGGCGGTGTCCCCCGGGGATGCCGCCTTTTGTTGTGAATGAAATGAAAATTTTGCCGCAAAAAGCCGGAAAATGCGCTTGTACCCTTGCATTTCGGCAGATTCTGCGGTACAATTTGAATCTGTTCGCAGATGTTTTCGGAATGCGGAAAGGAGACGCCCCATGCAGGACTGGACGCCGAGGGAACACTATACGGCGGAAGACCTCGTGGAGATCATCCGCATCCTGAGAGACAGGGAGAACGGCTGTCCGTGGGACAAAGTCCAGACCCACGCTTCCATCCGGAAAAACTTTCTGGAAGAAACGTGCGAGGCGCTGGAAGCCATCGACGCCGACGACCCTGTCATGATGCAGGAAGAGCTGGGCGACGTCCTGATGCAGGTGGTGTTCCACACCGTCATCGAGGAGGAGCGGGGTCGTTTCGACATGGAAAAGGTCTGCCGCGAGGTGTGCGAGAAACTGGTCTTCCGCCACCCGAACATCTTTGCTTCCTCGGCGGCGGAAAATGCTGGTATAAACAGCTGGGATGCGCTCAAAAATAAGGAAAAGGGCCGCACGACTCTGGCCGATGAGCTGGACACCGTCCCGGCCACCCTGCCCGCCCTGATGCGCGCCCAGAAGCTCCAGAAGCGGGCCGCGCGGTTCGGCTGCGGGCCGGAGGATGCCGCCGGTGCGGCCAGGACTCTGGACAACGCCAAGGCCGCGTGGGACGCACAGCAGACGGCAGAGAACGCCGGTGAGCTGCTGCTGGCCGCGCCGATGCCATGCGTCTGGCCGGTGTGGATGCCGAAGAGGCCCTGACCTTTGCGGCAAAGCGCTTCACCCAGAGGCTGGAAGCGGACGAAACGTAAACGGGTACCAGACGGTCAGACCGTCTGCTCGAATAGAAAATGTTGAGAATATTGTGGAGGGTATTTTTATGACGAAGACCGATCTGATCGCACAGGTTGCGGCAAACACTGAGATGAGCAAGAAGAGCGCCGAGATGGCTGTCAACGCTGCATTCGAGGCACTGGGCAAGGCTATGGCCGAGGGTGAGAAGATCTCCATCTCCGGCTTCGGCACCTTCGAGGTGCGTGAGCGCGCTGAGCGTCAGGGCATCAACCCCCGCACCCGCGAGGCCATCACCATCGCTGCTTCCAAGAGCATCGTGTTCAAGCCGGGCAAGGCTCTGAAGGACACCCTGTAAGAGAAAACCCACCGCCGCCGGAACCTTTAGGCCCGGTCGGCTTTTTTTAATAGAGGAACAACCTCTCCGTCACGCCTACGGCGTGCCACCTCCCCTAATAGGGGAGGCTTTGGCATATCGTAAAGCTTTGCCTCTTCGCCAGAGGCTCCCCTCGATAGGGGAGCTGTCGAGCGACAGCGAGACTGAGAGGTTGATACAAGGAGTTTAGAAATGCGTTTAGACAAATATCTGAAAGTTTCGCGGCTCATCAAGCGCCGCACGGTGGCAAACGAGGTGGCCGACGCGGGCCGCATCCTCATCAACGGCAAGACCGCCAAGGCCAGCCAGGCCGTCAAGGCCGGCGACATCATCGAGGTCACCTTCGGCAACCGGCCCATCAAGGTGAAGGTCCTCTCCGACGTGGAGCCCCGCACCAAGGACGTGGCCCGCGAGATGTACGAGATCATCGAGCAGGACAACGTGCTGGCAGCCGCCCACGACGCCCCGAAAGCCGAGTAAATCCGGCATGACCCCGCCCCGCCCTGCATAAGATGGCAGAAAAGGGGAGGGGAATGTCATGAAACAACAGGACGCAAAGCCGGAGCAGGCTCTGCCTCACGACCTCATCCTGGAGGGGCGGAACAAGCTGACCGTCACCGGTGTGCGGCGGGTCATCCGCTGCGACGCCGAGGGGGCGGCACTGCTCACCTCGAAAGGGACGCTGGAACTCACCGGGGCCGAGCTGAGCGTCACCAGCCTCGACCTCGACAAGGGCGAAGTCAAGCTTACAGGCCGGGTGGACACGCTGGAATACACCGCAGAGCATACGCCGGGCGGCTTTCTGCGCCGTCTCGTCCGGTGATGGGCCCGGCGCTTTCGCCCGGGGCGGTGGGGCAGGAGATGGCGGCCTGCGCGGTGCTGGGCGGTGTGCTGGGCGCGGCGCGGGCCGTTCTGCCCACCCGGGGCAGGGCCGCATTCCTGCCGGATATGCTTTTTGTGGGAGCCGTGCTGATGGCATTGCAGAGCTACGCCGTCTCCCAGAGTCAGGCCGGGCAGCTGCGGGGCTATATGGCGCTGGCGGCGTTCTGCGCCGCCGGGGCGGTGCAGGCAGCGCTGCGGCCTCTGTTCGCCGCTGCCGAAGCCTTTGCGGGGAAACTGCTGCTGGGGCCGGTGCGGCTCGCCGCCCGGCGCATCGCCCCGTGGAAAGCCGCCCGCGCCGCCGCCAAAGTACGGCGGAACGAAAAAAGACTTGCAAAAAAACAGAAAAAGAGCTTGCCAACACCACGGCGTATGTTGTATAATTCAAACGTATCAAAGTGAGAGTACAGGCGCATCGGGCCTGCTGTCCGAAAACGGGAGGCACTGTGTTATGGCAAATCCGAGCCGGAAAAAGCGGAAGAGAAAGGCGTCCGTCGTGGGCGCTGTGCTGAAACTGCTCTTCCTTCTGCTTTTGCTGAGTATGCTGGCGGCGTACATCGCAAATCAGGTGGCGCTCAGCTCCAAGAAAGCGGAGCTGGACACCCTGCAGGAGCAGATCGACCAGCAGAAGACCCAGAACGAGGAGATGCAGCGCATCCTCAGCGGCGACTCGGACGACGTGACCGAGTGGGTCGCGCGGGACTCTTACAATTATGCAGCGGCCAACGAGCGCATCTTTGTGGATGTGACGGGCAACTGATGCCGCGCCCCGGGCGGCTTGCGGCCGGCGGGAAACACATTAGTCAACAAGGAGTATTGAGTTTTGGCGATTGAGGTAGGGAATATTTTTGAAGGCCGTGTCACCGGCGTAAAACCGTTTGGCGCATTCGTTGCGCTGCCGGAGGGCCGCGTGGGCATGGTCCACATTTCTGAGGTGTCCAACGAGTATGTGCAGGATATTGCAGCCGTGCTGCATGACGGCGACACCGTGAAGGTGCAGGTCATCAACGTGGCACCGGACGGCAAGATCGCGCTGTCCATCAAGCGGCTGCTGCCGCCGGCACCCCGCGCTCCGCGTGAAGGCCGCGGCCCCCGCCCCAACAACAACGGCCCGCGGGAAGGCGGCTTCCGCCGCAACGGTCAGGGCGGCCGTCCCCAGGGCGGCCGCGGCCCGGCACGGGACGCAGCGCCCCGCGTCTGGCAGCCCAAGGCCCCGGCCAAGAGCGACAACCTGAGCTTTGAGGACATGATGAGCCGCTTCAAGAGCCAGAGCGAAGAGAAGATGGCCGACCTCGACCATGAGACCAACAACCGCCGGGGCGGCGGCTACGCACCCCGGGGACGCCGCGGCAGCCGCTGAGCCGTCCGCACAAGACGAAGAAGCTTTGGGCCTGCCCCCAGCGGGGCGGGCCTGTTTTTTGGTGCGGCACGCCGCACCCGACAGGAAAGGAAACCAGAATGCCTGCAAAATTTGAACTCATCGCCCCCTGCTTTTTCGGGTGCGAGTCCACGGCCAACTTTGAGCTGCGCCGCATCGGCGCCGAGGACATCCGGGTCAGCGACGGCCGTCTGACCTTCAAGGGCGGCGCGGATATGATCGCCGCCGCCAACCTCAACCTCCGCACCGTGGAGCGCGTGATGCTGCTCCTGAACACCTACACGGCCGCCACCTTCGACGAGCTGTTCGACGGCGTCTACTCCATCCACTGGGAAGAGCTGCTGCCCGCCGACGCTGCCTTCCCAGTCACCGGCTCTTCGCTGAACAGCCAGCTGTCCAGCGTGCCGGCCTGCCAGAGCATCATCAAGAAGGCCGTGGTCAAGCGCCTGATGCAGGGCCACCGCACCACCAGCCTGCCCGAGACCGGCGCGGAGTATAAGATCCGCTTCATGCTCCGCAAGAACGTCTGCGAGATCATGCTGGACACCACCGGCGACGGCCTGCACAAGCGCGGCTACCGCCGCAACTCCATGGAGGCCCCCATCCGTGAGACACTGGCCGCTACCATCGCCGATCTGGGCCGCGTCCGCCGCGACAGCCTCGTGGAAGACCCCTTCTGCGGCAGCGGCACCCTCCTCATCGAGGCCGCTCAGAAGGCCATGAACATCGCCCCCGGCCTCAAGCGCCGCTTTGCCGCCGAGCGCTACAGCTTCGTGCCTGCCGCCATCTGGGCCGAGCAGCGCCAGAAGGCTCTGGCCGACTCCAAGCTGGACGTGGGCTTTGAGGCCTTCGGCTACGACATCGACCCCGCCGCCGTGGCTCTGGCCAACGCCAACGCCAAGCTGGCCGGCGTGGAGAAGCGCTGCCGCTTCGAGGTGGCCGACGTGGCCGATTTCGCCGCCAAAAGCGAGGCCATCGTCCTGACCAACCCCCCGTACGGCGAGCGCATGAGCACCATCGAGGGGGCCGCCAAGCTGGCCCGCACCCTCGGCCAGCAGATGGAGGCCCACCCCTGCGCCGGTGTCTACGCCATCACTGCCGATATGGATTTTGAGCACCACTACGGCAAGCGGGCCAACAAGCGCCGCAAGATGTACAACGGCATGATCCCCTGCCAGCTGTATATGTACTACAACGCCCCCAAGTTCGAGGACCGCCCCGCAAAGCCCATGCCCAAGAGCGGCTTTGACGGCAAGCGCACCCAGCCCGGCCACACGGGCCGTTTCGAAAAGAAATAAGATGCACCCAAAGGCCGCACTGAAATCGATTCCAGTGCGGTCTTTTCTAATTAAATTTACAAAAGAACGGTTGAACGCTGACGAAAAATAGATTATACTAGTCTATAGCTGTGGGGAAGCGGTCTTCCCCTGCAAGAAAGGCTGCGCCCGGCGCGGCCCGCGAAAGGAATGAACAGAATGAAGGGACGTATGCGGCCCTATCTGCCGGAGCTGACCATCCGGGATTACAACACCTATCAGTGGTATCAGCGCGGCGTCCGCCGCCAGCTCTACACCACCTATGGGCTGTATTCCTGCTATGGTCTGCGCTACAACGGCGTCCTGTTCGCAGTGCTGGCCGACAGTCTGGCGGGCCGTCCGGCCACCTGTAAGCGGATGCGGGAGCCGGGTACGCTGGTCTGGCGGCAGATGATGTGTCAGACTCAGGGCATTCGGCTGGCTGCACAGGTGGAAGTCCTGCTGAGCTGGCACCGCATTCAGGATGCCCAGTGGGCCGACCTGCCCTTCTATAAAAAGGTACGGCGGGTGGTGGACACCGTCCTGCTGCGGCAAGCCTACCGGAAGGCCGCCGCCGAGAACCCGGCACTGGAGCGCATCTTCGTGCAGGAGCGGGACCAGGCCAACGTCCAGATGACCCTGAACGCCAAGAACTATCTGCTGGCCGCAGAGCCGAAGGGCAACCTCTACGGCGCGCTCTACTCGGTGCTGGCCACCGACGACCCCAATCAGCGCAAAAGTATGCACTACATCGGCAGCTGTATCGGCCGGGCCGCTTATCTGCTGGTACAAAGACCGGAGAGGCTTTTCCCGGGACAAAGTATAAGGGACCGCTACAACGTCTTCCTCCTCAACGGCATCAACGACAGGAACGCCGCCCGGGAAAACGCCCGGCGGCAGGCCCTCGCTGCGGTCAACGACCTCGTCCGCGCCTACGGGATGCTGGACGTCAAGCTCAACCGCACCCTGCTGGACAACATCATGATCCTGGGCCTCCGCCACGCCATCGAGCCGCTGGACGCTGAGAGCCAGCCGGTACAATGGGAGCTGCCATGAAGGGACGCAAAAGTAAAAGCTGGGCCATGGCCTACTGCGGCATGGCCGCAGCGCTCAGCGTGGCCCTGATGCTGCTGGGGGCTGTGTTTCCCATTGCGATGTTCATCGCTCCGGCGGTGGCCAGCTTCCTCATCGCCACGGTCTGCGTGGAGTGCGGGAAGACCATGGCTCTGACGGCCTATGGCGCGGTGAGCCTGCTGAGTCTGCTCTTCGTGCCGGACAAGGAAGTGGCCCTCACCTTTGTGTTCCTGCTGGGGTACTATCCGTTGGCAAAGCCTTATTTCGAGCGGATACGCCCGGCCCTGCTGCGGGCTGTCTGCAAGCTGCTGCTCTGCAACGGCGGGATCCTGGCGATGTACGGGCTGGTGCTGCTGCTGGTCCCGGCGGGCAGCATCGCTGAAGAGCTGCGCACTACGGCGCTGGCTGTCTCGCTGGTGACGCTGGCCATGGGCAATGCAGCCTTCCTGCTCTATGACCGGGCGCTCCACAATATGCTGATGCTCTATAAAGTGGTCTGGCAGCCGAGGCTCCACAAAATGCTAGGCGTCCATTGACGGATGTGGGACTTTATGATACAATACCGCTGACCTTTTCCGCCGGCGTCTGACAGCTCCGAAAGGAGCTGTTTTTGTTTTCAGGAAGGCGGCGGAAAGAGCAGAAAGAGGGGATAGACGACTTCAGTTGACGAAAAAGCGCCGGGCCACGCGGGTGACAGCCGTGAGGGTGACGAGGAGAGGGATCATCGAAAGTTTCGGCGGGTGTTCCTCCGGTTGAAACGGGAGCAAAAGCTCCCGGGGCTTATACCAGCCGCAGAGAAGGGCAAAAAACGGCAGCAATACCGCAACAGAACCCTTTCAAAGAAAGCCATACAAGAACATAGACTGATCATAAGAGGCTGACAGCTGCCGTGTGCGTTCGCGCCGGGCTGTCGGCATGGAGGTGTTTTGTATGTGTGGCATCGTAGGTTATTCGGGTAAGCGCAGCGCCCAGGAAGTGCTGCTGAACGGTCTGGAAAAGCTGGAATACCGCGGCTATGACTCTGCCGGCGTCGCGCTGGCGCTGGAAGGCGGCATCCACGTCGTCAAGAGCAAAGGGCGGCTGGAAGTGCTCCGCCGCAAGCTGGAGGCAGAAAATCTGCCCGAGAGCTTCTGCGGCATCGGACACACCCGCTGGGCCACCCACGGCGAGCCCAGCGACGTCAACAGCCATCCCCACTCCACCCCCCGCGTGAGCATCGTCCACAACGGCATCATCGAGAACTACGGCCCTTTGAAGGCCGACCTGCTGGCCAAGGGCGTCACCTTTGAGAGCGAGACGGACACTGAAGTGCTGGTCAAGCTCATCGACTACTTCTGCTGCGCCCAGCCCAAGCAGAGCCCGCTGGCAGCCCTGCGGGAGGTGCTGGCGATGGTGCGGGGCAGCTATGCGCTGGGCGTGCTGTTCCGGGAAGAGCCGGACACCATCTACGCCGTCAAGAAGGAGAGCCCCCTCATCGTGGGCTGGGGCGAGGGCGAGAACTTCGTGGCCTCCGATATTCCGGCCCTGCTCAAGTACACCCGCCGCTACAGCGTCCTCGAAGAGGGGGACATGGCGGTGGTCAAGGCCGACGGCATCCGGTTCTACGACGCCTTCGGCAAGCCGGTGGAGCGGGAAGTGCTGACCGCCGACTGGGACGAAGAAGCCGCTGAGAAGGGCGGCTACCCCCACTTCATGCTGAAAGAGATCTATGAGCAGCCTGCCGCCATCACGGCCACCGTCAGCCCCCGGGTGGAGGACGGTATGCCCGACCTCCGCATCCCGGAAGCTGAGCGACGAGAAGCTGCGCAGCATCAGGAACATCCACCTTGTGGCCTGCGGCACGGCTATGCACGCCGGTATGGTGGGCAAGACTGTCATCGAGCGGCTGGCCCGGGTCCCTGCCGAGGTGGACATCGCCAGCGAGTTCCGCTATCGTGACCCCATCCTCGACCCCGACGACCTCGTCATCATCATCAGCCAGTCGGGCGAGACCAGCGACACGCTGGCCGCCCTCCGCCTCGCCAAGAGCCGGGGCGTGCCGGTGCTGGCTGTCGTCAATGTGGTGGGCAGCTCCATCGCCCGCGCAGCGGACTACGTCCTCTACACCTACGCCGGCCCGGAGATCGCCGTGGCGTCCACCAAAGCCTATATGGTGCAGCTCTGCACCCTCTACCTCTTCGCATTCCGTCTGGCCTACGCCAGAGGCCGTCTGAGCGAGGCAGAGACCCGCCGCCTGACCGCCGAGCTGCTCCGCGCCGGTGAGGTCATCCAGCCCCGTCTGGCCGACTGTGAGCAGATAAAGTACCTCGCCAGCCGCTTCGTCAACACCCAGAGCTGCTTCTTCATCGGGCGCGGCTTCGACTACGCCCTCTCGCTGGAAGGCAGCCTGAAGCTCAAGGAGATCAGCTACGTCCACTCGGACGCCTACGCTGCCGGTGAGCTCAAGCACGGTACCATCAGCCTCATCACCGACGGTTGCCGGTCATCGCGCTGGCCACCCAGAAGCAGGTGTACGAAAAGACCATCTCCAACGCTAAGGAGACCAAGAGCCGCGGTGCGCGGGTCATCCTCTTCACGACGAAGGACGTTGTCGTCCCGGAGGGCGTGGCGGACTATGTGGTGCGTCTGGACGACTACGACGAGCTGCTGATGCCCCTGCAGCTCATCGTGCCGCTGCAGCTGTTCGCCTACTATATGGCCGTCCTGCGCGGCTGTGACGTCGATAAGCCCCGCAATCTGGCCAAGAGCGTGACGGTGGAGTAAATAGCCCTCTCAGCCGCTGACGCGACAGCTCCCCCAGAGGGGGAGCCTCTGGCGTGTCGGTCAGGTCTATACTGGATCGCATAAAGCCTGATTTATTTATAAACAATAGTGCCCTGCTACAGAGGCGAACAACAGCTTGAAGGAATATGTCCCGAAGCTGCTGCCCTCTATAGCAGGGCACTGATTTTTATGGCATATCAGACTTTAGGTGGTCAGCATGATGTTTCACCGAAGGTGACGGAGAGGGTATTACCAGAACCAATAGCGTTTCTTGATGACGATGTAGGCGATGATGATGCCCACGATGACCACAAGGCCCGCGATGAAGAAGGTCATGTCCACATGGACGAAGCGGAGATTCTGGGTGGTCAGCAGGTATTCGCCCGCCGTGTCCGCCTCGAGGACATGGTCCTTGTAGCTGTTGAGGAACTGCCACTTGCCCTTGAGGGCATTGTGCAGGTAGACGCGGGTGTAGGCGGCGTTGTCGCCGGTCATCTCGACCTGAACGACGCCCGGCAGAGCCTCGCCGCCGTTGAGGGTGAAGGTGACACCATACTCAGAGGGAGCAAAGCTCAGGGCTGTGCTCACCTGCGCGGAGGTGTTCTTTACATCGCGGCCCGCGATGCGGATGGTGTAGTTATCGGCCTCGACCACGAGGGTCTTGCCGTTCAGACGGAGGGCATTCAGCATCTCGCCGGTGATGGTGGGGAGCTCCCGCTGTGCAAAGGTCACTTCGTCGGTGCCGTCGGCCTCGATGGCCTCTACGACGGGGTCGGTGACGACCTCACCGTTGCTGTCGTCGGTGCTGCCGCCGCCGTTGCCGGAGCTGGAAGCATTCCGGTTGACGATGACCGTCACCGAAGCGGACGCCGTGCCGTTGGAGACGACGATGGAGGTCGCGCCCGTACCCACGGCAGTGATGACGCCCTTGGCGCTCACAGTGGCCACCTTGGTGTCATTGGACTTGAAGGTGAGGGACTGGGAGGCAGAAGACGGGGTCACTTTGCCGGTGATGGTGCGGCTGGCGCCCGGCTTGAGGACGACATAGCTCGTGTTCAGGTCGATGGACTGACGGTCTACGCCGCTGTTGACGACCTTGACAGTGGCCGATGCGCTCACATCGCCGCAGGTGGCGGTGATGGTGGCGGTGCCAGGGGCGACACCGGTGACTTTGCCGAAGTTATTGACGGTAGCCACAGCGGGATCGGAGGAGCTGAGGCTCACGTTGGCATAATTCGACGCGCTGGAAGGCAGCACGCCCAGCGACAGGGAAGTGGTCTCGCCGACAGCGATGGTGCCGGAGGCCAGCGTGATGTCCATCTCCTTGACGATCATGGATTCGTCCAGCTCGGTGGTGATGGTGTAGACGCAGCTCACGCCGTCTGCGCTGGCGATGACCTGCGCCGTGCCGACGCCCACCGCCTGCGCCACGCCCTCAGACGTCACGTTCACGATGGTGCTGTCGTTGGACATAAAAGTTACCGTGGCTTTGCGTGCGGCCTTGGCGGGCAGAATGACCGGCGAGAGCTGCTGCTGCGTCCCCACCGTCATGGTGGAGGCGTAAGTGCCGGTCTCGACGCTCTCCACAGCCGCAGCGGACCAGGGCAGAGAGAGGGCAGCGGCCGCGTTCAGGGGGCTGGCTGCAGAGGCCGGAAGCGCAGCGCCGGCGGCCAGCAGGCCCAGCAGAGCGGCGCTCACGGCCAGCATTTTCAGGTTCAGTTTCATTCTTTCGTACCTCTTTGGGCGTTGATGTGAGCGCTTAGCGGAACAGAACGCCCAGAGCTTCCATCGCGTATTCGAAATAGGTCAGCTTGTCGTACTCCACGCGGGCGGTGACGCTCATACCGTTGGACAGATCGACCTTGTCGCCGCTGTTGCTGATGACGTAGGTGCTGTCCGGGGTGATGGTCATTTTGTAGTAGGAGCCGGAGGAGCTGGCGGTCACATCGCTGTCGATGGAGGTCACGGTGCCGGTCAGGGTGCCGTAGGAATACTCCGACAGGCCGGTGATGGCGATCTTGCAGGGGTCGCCCACATGGAGCAGCGGCCGGTCGTTGAGGGTGACGTAAGCCACCACCTCGAGGTCGCTGTTCTCGCTGGCGACGGTGGCCAGCGGGGTGCCGGCGCTGAGCACCATGCCCACCTTATAGGGCGTGTCCATGTGGATGACGCCGGAGGTGGGGGCATAGATGTAGTAGTCGTTGGCGCCGGTGTTCAGGGCGTCCATCTGGCTCTGCAGATTGTCGATGTTGCTCTGCACGCTGGTCAGGCTGGCAGAGATGGACTGCAGGGTGGAGTAATACAGGGCCTCCACCTCGCTCTGGTTCTGCTCCATCAGGGCCTTGATCTGCTCGTCGGAGTAGCCTGCGGCCTGATAGGGCGAGGCGTCGAAGGCCTTCTGGGCGACCTGACTCTTGTAAGTCTCATACTGGTAGTAGTAGGGCTGGTCGTCAATGTCCGTCTCGCTGAAGTAGTTCTTGTCGTCCTGAATGGACTTGACCAGCTTCTCGTACTGGCTCTTCTGCTTTTTGTAGATGTCCAGCTGGCTCTGGATGCTGTCCTGCTGCATATCGAGGTCGGTGCTCTTGATGTGAGCGATGAGGTCGCCCTCGTTGACGTAGGCACCCTCGGCGATGTTCAGCTCGGTGATGGAGCCGGAGTAGCTGGACATGATGTAGGTCTTGTTGGCGGCCTGCACCGAGCCGCTGGACTGGCTGACGTAGGTGCGGTAGTTTTTGGTGCTCCACACCACGAGGAAGAGGATGAGGGCAGCCGTCAGGAGAATGAGCGCGTAGCCGAAAGGCGGCAGCTTTTTCTCCATCATGATGCGGCGGTCCTGCAGCTCGTTGATGTCGCGGATGGTCGTCGTCATATTACTTCGTCTCCATAAAGGTATCCACAACGCCCTCGTCATCATCCTGATTGACAAAGATGGTGTAGACAGTGCCGGTCAGCTCGAGCTCGTGCTCAAACGCCATGATGTTCAGCTTCTGGGAGGCGAGGCCGCTCTGGCTCATGGGGCCGACGTAGTGGGCGTACAGGCAGTTGCGCACGCGGAGCACAGCGTCCATGGAGTAGCCGGCCTCCATGCGGGGGATGAGCTGGGTGGCCTGCTGCATCATATAGACTTCGGGCTGGGGGTTGGGGCCGGCGGGCAGTTTGATGCACTGCACGAGGGGGCCGAGGGGCTGTGCGCCGTTGCTCTTGATAAAGTTGTGCATCCGGGTCAGCACGATCTGCATATTGTTGAACTCTTCGGGCTGGATGCGGCGGCTGACCACATTGGTCAGCTTGAGGGTCTTGTTTTCTGCGGTCTGGATCTCTCTCATGATTTTATACCACCTGTTCTTGGTTTCATTGCTTGTAATAGGCAATGGTAAAATGTAACGTATCACTCTGCTGTGTTAAGACGCTGTTGAATCGTGCGGTCGATTTGAGCGCAGACCGCTTCAAATTGCCGATTTACTTCGCGGTTGGAAAACCGCAGTACCTCAATTCCATACTGCTCAATGATACAGCTTCGTTCGTGGTCGTAAAGCTGTCCTTGTTCTGTATAGTGTTGAGAACCGTCCAGCTCAATGACCAGTTTCGCTTCTGCGCAATAAAAGTCAACGATAAAAAATTCTATCACACGCTGGTTATAGATTTTTATCGGATAATCACGCAGAAAACCAAACCAGAGCTTACGCTCCTGCGGAGTCATCTCGTGGCGCAAATGCTTTGCACGAGAGTTTAAGCGGCGGTCATAGGGCAGATTATGTACAGGCATACAGCGTCTCCTGTTTCGCTATGGCCGAAAGTCAGTGGCTTGCGGTCAGGCCATCCTTCGTCCAACCTCTCAGTCTCACTTCGTTCGACAGCTCCCCTAGTAGGGGAGGTGGCATCGCGTAAGCGATGACGGAGAGGTTGAGCCCTTCGGATAAGTCTACATCTTACCATCACCTATTACTATATCAAAGTAATAAGTCCAAATTGTAAACTACGGGGATCCTTAATAAAAAAATAAGTATGCCCGGACGGCGAGGTGCCTCCGGGCCGATACCATTACGAGGCATTATCATCCGGCGGCCCGACGAGCCGCCGGACGAAATAACACTTCAGATTTTAGGGGTTTACGTGATTAGATACCAAGATCACCGTTTGCGTTGGTAATGCCGGAAACGGCGTCGTTGAAGCCGATCTTGGCAGGAGCGGTGCCCAGGGTGTAGACGACAGAAGCCAGACCCAGAGTACGCATGACCTTGTTGCCGAAGGTCATGTCGTCGCCGTTGGCAGTAGCACCGTAGAAGTTAGTCTTCAGAGAACCGTCGTCGCCGAAGATCTTCTGGCCGTTGTCGCCGCCCCAGTTGCCGCTGAACATAACGCCCAGAGTGGAGTTAACAGCCTTCTGGAAGAAGGAGTTGCTGACCAGGGTGATCACGTTGGTGTTGAACTGCTTGACGTTAGCAGCGTTCCAGACAGGAGCGGTGGTGTCAGCCAGGATGGAGAACAGGTCAGCGCCGCCGTAGACGACCTCAGAGTTAACAGCAGTAAAGTTTGCAGGCATCATCATAATGAATTACTCCCTTCAAATGATTGAAAAACAAATTTAGTCGGCCCAGTTCCCAGATGCGCATCCGGAAAGAAAGCCATTTATGTAACCGCGTGCGCACGCGGCTGCAACGAATTAGTAGGTGATGGACTCGCCATCCTCCTCGTCCTCCACCACCTTGGCGGCGGAAACGGGGGCTGCGGGCTTCGACCCGCGCTTCTTATCGCGGAAGATGCCCTGCTGCAGGCTCCAGAGCTCGTAGTATTTGCCCTGCTTTTCCAGCAGCTCTTCGTGGGTGCCGCGCTCTACGATCTCGCCGTGGTCCATGACCAGGATGAGGTCACAATCACGGATGGTGGAGAGGCGGTGGGCGACGATCAGCATCGAGCGGTCTGCAAGCTGGTTGTAGATCATATCAAAGATGGTATTCTCTGTACCAAAGTCCAGACTGCTGGTGGATTCGTCCAGGATATAGAGGTTCGCATCCTTCAGGAAGGCGCGAGCCAGTGCAAGGCGCTGCTTCTCACCGCCCGAGAGGCCGTTGCCGGCTTCTTCCAGATAGGTGTTGTACTGCAGCGGCAGCTTGCGGATGAACTCGTGGGCATCTGCCTTCTTGGCAGCGGCCTTGACCTCATCGAGGCTGGCTTCCGGTCGGGAAATGCGGATGTTGTCGTAGATGGTCTTGCTGAACAGCTCGACGTTCTGGGGGACATAGGCGATGGCACGGCGGACGGATGCATTGCTGTACTCGTCCAGATCGACGCCGCCTACGCTGATGGTACCGCTTTCCGGCTCATAATACTTGAGCAGGAGCTTGGTGATGGTGGATTTGCCGCTGCCGCTGCTGCCCACGAGGGCCACCTTCTTGCCGTATGGGATGGTGAAGGAGACGTGGCTCAGGGCCGGGGAACGGCTGCCGTAGCGGAAGGAGACATCCTTGAATTCAATGTCACCGTCGATTTTTTCCATCTCGGTGTATTCGCGGGTCTCGTCCTGCTCGGACTCGTAATCCATGATCTCGGTCAGACGCTTGATGGAGATCTGGGCCTGCTGGATGGACATCTGCAGGCCGACCAGCTCGCTGACCGGGTTCGTAAAGTAAGAGGAAAGAGTGCTGAAGGCCATATAGCCGCCCAGCGTCATCTCACCGTTCAGCACCTGCATGATGCCCACATAAGAGGTGACCATGCCGAGGATGGTGGTGATGAGGGTGGAGATCAGGGACTGCACCGTGCTGATCTTGCTGGAGCGCAGGCTGATCTTCAGGCTCTTGATGTATTCCCGCTCCAGAGCTTCCAGCTCACGGTCCTCTTCGGCGTTGCACTTGACGGTCTCGATGCCCCGGAGGCTCTCGATCATCTGGCTGTTGAGGACGGCAGACTGCTGCATGGTCTCTTCGTTGATCCGCTTGAAGGGCTGCTTGAAGATGAACACCAGCAGGATGCTCAGCAGGGTGGTGAAAATCGAAATAGAGAAGAGGGTGGCATTCATCCGGAAGAGGATGACGCCGGTGGCGCAGGCCATCACAATATCCATCACGACGCTCAGCGCGATGCTGGTAAACACCGATTTGATGGTGCTTGCGTCGGAGTAGCGGGTGGTGATCTCGCCGGTCTTGCGGGTGGCGAAGAACTTCATGGGCAGTTTGAAAACATGCCCGAAGTAGCCCAGCATCAGGGGAATATCGACCTTGATGGACAGATAGATGAGCACCCACTGCCGCACCATACTGATGAGTGCGCTGGTGACGCTCACGATGCTGAACACCAGAATGACAGCCACCAGCAGGCTCTTCAGGCCGTAGGGGAGTATCTCATCCATCAGGATCTTGTTGTACATCGAGGATGCGATACCCAGAACGGTCATGATGACCGAGCTGAGGATGGCGTAGAAGAAGAGCTTCTTCTGGGGCCACAGCAGGTCGAGGAAACGCTTGACCATGCTGCCCTGCTTCTGCTTTCCTGTCTTGAACTCCGAGGTGGGGGTCATCAGGAGCAGAACGCCGGTAAAGTTCTTGTAGAACTCGTCGAGGGAGATCTTCCTGACTTTAAAAAGTACGCTAAAGCGGCAGGTATCAACGTGATTGAATACGCCGTCCCATCAACCAACGAAATTAAAACAACCATGTCTGTCATGACTGGTAAAGTCGATGCTGTTTTTGTCCCACA
>ENA-OQKV01000385-OQKV01000385.1-human-gut-metagenome-genome-assembly--contig:-NODE-385-length-17488-cov-3.937676_pt1 | contig 17488 bp, 18 predicted proteins | sample MGYA00242655_ERZ504811 | MGnify/ENA primary metagenome ERZ504811 (study PRJEB26092, sample SAMD00036406) | human gut metagenome | host: Homo sapiens | study: EMG produced TPA metagenomics assembly of...
CAAATTTTCCTTGCATAACTCGCTTCGCTCAGACAATGCACCAAATTTGCTGCGAACCAGTCAAAATGACGGCAAAATTTCAATGGTTCTGGATCTTCGATTCTTTTATTTCGTTTTTCTAAGATACCTAAAGTTTACAGATAATAAATCCAATAAATCAAAACTGAAGGTGTATATGTTAAACGGTGTTAGTTAATAATTTTTGTACTATGCGTTCTTTACATAAACGCCGTTTTCTTTCACAAATCCCATTTTTTCAAGATAACTTTTATGTCCTTCTGTCGCTTTCTTACAGATAAATTTCTTATATCCCTCTTCTGCTAATTTCGCATAAAGGAAACGTCCTGCGGAACAGTCTCTATAGGTTGGTGTTGTGTAGTCAAAGCTGATCTCTAACGCATCTCCTTCTTTCTTTCCCGCTAATACTCCGGCTGGAACCCCCTCGCAGCAGACTGTATATATTGTATCTGCTGCTGAAAGCTCCAAGGTGTTCTCTAAGAAGTATTTTTTCATATCTTCTTTATAGTGTTTTATAAAATATGTTAAGTAGGAATCTTCTTTGTCCCCACGAATCATATCATAGTGATTTCCATCTGCTTTACTTAACTTGATCAGATTATAAATATTGATCACTCTTAGTTTTACTACGGATGTCATCAGCATAGAAATGATAACAAAAATGCATCCGATATATCCAAAAATCTCAATCATTAATGCTGTACTCATTTTTTAATTCCTCATTTTCTGAAATTAGTATCCTGCACCATTTGCGATTGCATTCTTTGTCTCGAACACTTTAACCGCCGTTGTATGGTAACCATTCGGGAAACCTATAACTGTACAAATTGGAAGTTTCCCCTCTACATATTCGGCTGCCTGTTTTACATAAGCTGCTGGAATACATGCGGATGCTGTTTCATATTTTATCTAATATCTGATGCTTCATTTAAATGAATTTAAAAAAGTGTTACCATGCTGACTGACGATCAATGCACTCATTAAACTTACGAATACACCAGCGATCATAGAACGGATTTGCAACTCATAAACATATATTTTCGATCACTTGCTTTTTCTGATGTCAAAATGGTCATTATATTTTTTATTCTTAACAGCAATGCATTTTCATCATGTTTGATCCATTTCCAGTAGATCGATGCTGGAATTGCTAACAGCTCACTATCTTTAGATGCACAGATGGAAACATTATAATTTGTATCTTCGGAAAAAATTTCAAAATCTCCTACAATATACATCTTTGCGAAATCCATAAAATAATATACTTTTCCTAATTTTTGATAATCTACCCCTGCAACATCGCCTTTTAAGATGATATAGACAGTATCGCATGGCTCTCCTGCTCGAATAATAAACTCATCTTTTTTTACATTTTTATGTACCGCCGCCCGGATGACTGCTTCTGATACATATTGAAATAACTTATTTAAGTAATCTCTTTTGCTTCCTTTGACTTTATTGATTTCCTCCAAAAATTGCTGTTTCGTCTCCATCTTTATCCCTCGGAACACTCTTTCCATTTACAAATTTTGCAACTACATTTCGATCGTCTGCTCAATCTTAATCCCATCTGCGAAATCTCCAAGTCCAGATCCTAAGATCAGTGCAACCTCTGGTTTGAAATCAATTTTCTTTGTACGCTTTCCAAACATGTCATCAATTTTTTGTACTTGTTCTATTTTCACAAGAATTTAAAGAAAATAATAGCAGCAGAAACAAAACTTCTTTTTTGCTTCTGCTGCTATTATAAAAATGATGATGTCCTAACAAACATCTTTCTCTAATTTATGAATGATCTGCTCTGAATCTAATGGTTTTGTATAATAATATCCTTGTACAAGATCAACACCCCATTGTTTTAACAGGTCGATCTCTTCCTGAGTTTCCACTCCTTCTGCTACGACTTTATGTCCCAGATTCTGCATGACTGCGACAATATTTTTGTATAATAATGCGACCTGGTCATCATAGCAAATTCCATTTAGCAAAGAGCGATCCAGTTTGATCGTTGAAAATGGTAGTTTTAGTACCGTATTTAGATTCGCATATCCAGATCCAAAATCATCTAGGCAGATCTCAATTCCTGACTTTTTGAAATCTGCGATCGTCTGATACAATGCTTCACTATACTCTGTCGCAACAGTTTCTGTAATCTCAAATTGAAAATACGAAAACGGTATGTCAAACTCTTCGATCGTACGGAGCAGTTTTTTGCTATATCCTGATTTTAATAATTCCAATGGAGACAGATTATACTTTATACTTTCAATCTTTTCCATGATCTGTGGATGTTCTTTTATGAACTTACAGACCTTTCGGAATTGAAGATACCCAAGCTTTGCAATCTGTCCATGTTTCTCTGCAATTCCGATAAAAACTTCTGGTGAGATCATTCCAAGTGACGGATGTCTCAATCGGCTTAATGCTTCCATTGTACGATATCTTTTTCTTTTAGATCATACAGTGGCTGATAATATACTTCAAAAAGATCCTCTTCAATTGCTGTCGCCATATATTTTTTAACTTCCTGTTCATAAAGAAATCCTTCTTTTGTATGTTGATCATTCTGAATCAGTATCGTTCTGTCTGATTTAGGTTTTAACTGTACCAGATATTCCAGATAATCGATCAATACATCGATCTCTTTGACTTCTTGAACGTTGATGATTCCACATATCGCAGCGGAAAAAGAAATTCGTTCCCCTTTTACTTTAAAAGGTCGTTTAAATAGTTTCATGATCGCATCTTTATTCGTTTCATAATCCATCAATGATGTTGTGAACACAAAAAAACGATTCCCATGAATCCTGAAAACATGGTTTGCTTCATTAATCTTGTGAAGGTATTCTGCGATCTGGATCAGCAATTCATCTCCTGTTGTAACTCCATATAGCTTATTAACTTGTTTTAGTTTCCACAAATCGATCATAAGCAGATGAAGTTCCTTCTTTCTCTTGATCTGCTCTGGAAACCATCTCCTGAAATAGCCTTTAGAATACAATCCGGTCAGGCTGTCTATATATAACTGTGGATTATAAAGTGCCCAAAATAAGATCGTAATCCCTAAGGATAACCCAAATCCTGTCATTAATACAGATTGAAATTTCATCTGTATCGTAACACAGACCAATGCAACTCCAAGGAATTCCTTGATCGCCCGAAGCTCATTCTTCTGATATTCTTCCTGATTGATAAAGCAATTTATAATGACAGCAGCTATACAGATCAATGTAAAAATATATGTTACCAAATATGCTTTTCCATGAACATACTGCCCCTGTTCATTACAATAAAAAACTGTTTGTGTAAAACATTGGTCACGATAGCTACTTCCATACATAGTATTGGTACTGCCATGATCTTTATATTTCTTGTTCTTATATCTTCATCACAGTGTCTTAATGCCTGTGTATAATTATAGAAAATATATACAACGATCATCTGCAGGATATAAAGCATCGTGGAAAAAAAGATCATCCATGAATTATAAGCAGGATTACTTTTTACCAATAGTATGGAGCTTAACAGATCAAATATGATATCAAATATTCCTGCAATAATTAAGAACCAGAATGTTCTTCCACTGATATTATTCAGTTTTTTATAACGCTGAAAATGAATCAACAGAAATATTAAAAATACAAGTCCTGCGATCAAAAAATCTATATTATAATCTGTCATTTATATTTCTCCTCTTTTTGTTACAATACATATCCTGATCGGCCTCATATTTCCAATCACTGATCTTCTTCTGTTTTCCTTCTGTATCTTTTAAGAAACTTACCCCTCTTGTAATTGAAAGATAATATCTGTTATTTCTATTATACTTTATGATCTCTTGATCCATTTGTTTCAATAATTCATCCATATTCTCTATTGAATCAAAAATAAGCACACAAAATTCATCCCCGCCGATCCTGTAACATTTTCCATATGTTGCAAATACATTTTTTATACATAGTGCCGCAGAAATGATCAGTTCGTCCCCTGCATTATGTCCATAAAGATCGTTTGTATTTTTTAATCCATCTACATCCATAAAGATCAATGCAGCATTATCGTAATCTTGTGCGTGATCCTCAATGTCTTGAAGCTGTTCCTCAAATGCAGTCCTGTTGTTAATACCTGTCATACGATCTTCTTTTAGAAGTCTTTCATAAACTTCAAGCTCAGATCTTGTTTTCGCCTGTTCAACAAGATTTACAAAAATACTAGTTAATAACAACTGTTCAAAGATCAAAACACCCACTTCAAAAAATGGTTCCATAAAAAGGAATCTCAAGTTTCCAGTACATGCATAATGATAATACCCCTGCAACGGCCATGATCCCAAAGGCATTCATAATGATCTTAAGTTCGCTATCTTTTGTTCTTCGGTATTCTTCTATCATCAAAACAACAATGGTTATTACTGCAATGAACAAGAGTACATGTGTTACGAACAGCATATGGACCATATGGATTTTCAAACATTTGTTTAAAATTCCCTGAATCAACGCATTCGCATAAAATAACAAATTGATCACATCTAAGACTTTATATTTTTCAAACTTCAGTGTATTTTTTACAAAATGAACCATCGGTACTGACATCAGCATAAATGCATAAAAAGAAATCATTCCTGTCAGTGCCGGAAATGATGTATATTCCTGTGCTAATGCTGAATCTGACAAAAACCAGATCCCACTTAGTGCCAGAAATGCTGCTATGTTTAAGAATCTGGTGCTGTTTAATTTAAAATGCTTCAGATAAATTCCAGTGATCAACGCTACAAAACTTAAGAAAAACATGATCGCGATCATCACGATACCGACTATTTCCTGTTGAACATGGAATCCCATAACTACATCTCCACGTCCAACTAAAATATCATCAAGCTGATAACTTCCGTTACTTCCGTTCTGATATATGATCTTGATAACGGTTCCCTTTTTCCCATGTTCTGGGATTCTCGCATCGCAGCTTAATTTAGATTTCATTTGATCATTGCGATGAAAATTAGAATCACTGTATCGATAGATCAACTGATCTCCAGCATAAATTCTGACAGAATATTTTGCTGCCTTTGTTGTCATCAGATATCCTTTGTATTTCTGGGCAATCGTATCATTATATAGTACAAGTTTTCCTTGCGGATCTGCCTTTATCTTCTGATTTAGATCTACTTGCACTTTTTTATTATCTTGTATTCGATACCACCCAATTGTCTCTGTTAATTTTCCTTTTGTATTCTTTACCTCTTTTTTTATGATCCCTATGCAGAGCAACGTCATGACAACGATCACACAACAGAGTAATATTCCTTCTGTTAACTGAATTAATCTTTTCTTTTTATCCATATATTTTCCTTCTCTTTTTAGATTTCCAATATACTCATTATAAAGAAAAAAATGACCTCTGACAATCTATTTAGAGATTATCCTGAGGTCATTTTTATGATTTCATTTTTTTCAGTTATTTTTGTTCTTCAGAAAACCGTTTTTTGGCTCTTACGACTTCCTCTGCATGTTTTGCTACGGTTGTACAACATCCTCCAACTGCACTTGCTCCAGATTTCATATAATTGTATGCGTATTGTTCAAATGACAGGGCTGACTGTTTGCCAAACCAGACTTTCTTCACTGCATCGTACTCTTCCCCGCTGTTTGGGTAAACTCCGATCGGAATATCACAGTTTTCTTTGATCTTATGGATCAATCCCGTGATATATTCTGGTTTTGTACAGTTGACACCGATCATTTTTAAATGGGGATATCCTTTTGCAAATGTTGTTGCACATTCTGTGATCGGTGTTCCTTCGCAGATGATATTTTCACTTAGACATGAGAAACTGATCCAGTAATCATATCCATATTCTTCAGCAATTTCTGCCTCAACTTTAGCTTCTTTTAGAGATGGTACTGTTTCAAATAAAATGATATCTGCTCCTGCTTTGAAGTAATTTTTGTGAACCTGTTTGATCAGTTCTGGCTGTTCCGCTAAGATCTTAGCTGTCCACAACTTGGAATTCAGAGAGACTCCCTCTATTTTCCAGTGGTGTGGACATAGAGCCATCAATGACCATGATCTTATTTTCTTTGATGATGTTTTCAATAGAATTCTTCATCATAAAACATCTCCTTTTTCTTCGACTGTTTTATAAGATACTTTTTCTGGATGTTCTCCTCTTTTTAATGCTGGAATAAAACGATCCCAAAAATCATTATATAGTCGCATGATCTCTTTTCGTTTGCTGTAAATAAAGATCAATGTGACAATGACATAAACTGCACTTAACAAGTCGGTTGCCGCCATAAAAGATCGGCTTTGATATTATAAAATAATAAGAAATATTGTATTATGCATTTCTTACGTTAATATTTGACAACATTTTATTTTTGTGCTAGAATACGAACATAATTGAACGTGGATCGTGACTATTATATGAATAGGCGAGACTAGAATTTATGATAAGGTTATTTTTATACCCTTATTATATTTTCTGGTCTCTTTTTTATTTTGGAGGATACAAGTATGAAAGAAAAACACTACATAAAGAAAGTGCTCAATAATAATGTAGTATTTTCGAAAAACAAAGATGGAAAAGATATTATTTTAACTGGCTTAGGATTAGGCTTTCAAAAGAAAAAAGGAGAATTTGTTGATGAAAATAAATTGAGCATATTTTTAAAATTGAAAGCGATGATATCAACACAAAATTATCCGCATTATTAGAACAGATTCCTATTGATTACTTCTATATTGCAGATTGCATCAAAAAACTAGCCGAAGATGATCTTAACAAAGAGTTAAGTGATAATATCTATGTTACACTTTGTGATCATATTTATTATGCCGTTGAGAGATATCATAAGGGCTTGATCTTTCAAAACCAGCTGGTCTGGGAAATTAGGCGTTTTTATCCTGAAGAGTATCAGGTTGCCAAAAAAATCAATTGCTATTGTCAATGATGCTTTAAATATTTCACTTTCTGAAGATGAAGCAAGCTTTATTGCGTTACATATCATTAATGCTGAGATCAACGGAAAAGAACTTCAATCTGTTATTGAAATGACCAAACTAATCAAAGATATCTGTAACATCGTTCAATATGAATTTAACATAGCATTTGATGAGGAATCTTTAACTTATACCCGGTTTATTCTTCATTTAAAATTCTTTTCACAACGATTACTGCTTCATGAAAATGTTATGGAAGAAGCTAATTTTCTTTATGACCAAGTAGAGCAAAATATGTCAGAAGCTTTTTTATGTGCTAAGAAAATCTCTACTTATATTAAAAAAAGTTATGAATACGAAATATCAAAAAGTGAAATTGTTTATCTGACAATCCATATTCAACGCCTTTTAACACAAGGGCAAAAATTATAAGTTTCATTATGTACCTAAGATTGTGACTACTTCGAGTAGGCAAGACTTAAGATAAATTTTAAATCTTAAGGAGGAAAAGAAAATGACTAACAAACAACTCGCAGAAGAAATTTTGCAAAAAGTAGGAGGTAAGAAAAATATTAATTCTTACTCTCACTGCTCCACAAGGCTTCGCTTTGATCTTAAAGATAAAAATTCTATTGACAAAGCTGCCTTAGAAAGAACCGATGGCATATTACAGGTAATGGAAGTTGCCGGGCAAACACAGGTTGTAATTGGTTCAAATGTTCAATATGTATACGATGAACTTGCCACATTACTCCCACAAGGTAATACATCTTCTGAAAAATCAGACGGTAAAAAAAAGGGAGTCTTCGGATCTGCTCTAGAACTAATCTCAAGCTTATTTACTCCGCTGATTGATGTGTTAATCGGTGCAGGTATACTAAAGGGGCTTTTAAGTATCCTTACAGCTACCAATTTATTAACTGACGCAAGTGGTACCTATCAGATTTTAAATGCAGCCGCTGACAGTTTGTATTATTTTTTACCAATTGTTATTGCAATCACATGCTCTAAGAAATTAAAAACAAATATGTTTGTTTCTGTAACAATTGCTGGTGCGCTATTATACCCAAATTTAACTGCATTATATGATGCAGGAACTGCAATTACTTTTTTAGGAATTCCCGTTCATTTGACTGCATTTAAGAGCAGTGTATTTCCAATTATTTTTGCTATTGTGTTGCTATCTTTTGTAGAGAAAGGACTAAAAAAGATTCTTCCTGATTCTATTAGAAGCCGAATTGCTCCTTTTTTCTCATTACTGATCGTAGTTCCAGTAACAATTGTTATTTTTGGACCTTTAGGATCTATGTTAAGTGATACAATCGCTAACTTTTATATGAGTCTTTACAAATTTAATCCAACAATTGCTGGTGGTTTCATTGGTGCAATCGCTCAGGTATTAGTAATTTTTGGTATTCACTGGGGACTGTTCCCTATTATCTTCTCCAATATCGAGAAATTTGGATTTGATACAATTTTAGCTGTTTTTGGACCAAGTATCATCGCTCAGTCTGGTGCTGCATTTGGTGTATGGTTAAAGACAAAAGATAAACGTTTAAAACAGATTGCATCCCCTGCAGCTATTATGGGATTCTTTGGTATTTCAGAACCTGCGATTTATGGAATCACTTTAAAATATCGTAAAGCATTTGCATGTGCTGTTATCGGTGGTGGTATCGGTGGTGCGATTGCTGGGTCTTGCGGTGCTCGTGCTATGGCTGTCGCTGTTGCTGCAGTTCCAACCTTCCCTGCTTACTTTGGAACGGGATTTACTGGATTTATCATTGCTTACTTTGGAGCATTCTTAATTTCAGCTGTCTTAACTTATTTTGTAGGATTTAATGATTCCATGATCCCTGAATCTGAACGTTATGATGCAAAAGGAACTGTTACACCTGTTGCATCTTCTATTGAAAACAATGGGGCTATTGCAATGAAATTCTACAGCCCTGCTGATGGAAACGTTGTACCTTTAACAGAAGTATCTGATCAGGCCTTTTCTTCAGAAGCTTTAGGAAAAGGAATTGCTGTAAAACCAACCAATGGAACAATTGTTTCACCGATTGCTGGAACCGTTTCTGCTGTATATCCAACAGCTCATGCATATGGAATTAAAGGAAATAATAACGAAGAAATCCTGGTTCACATCGGAATTGATACTGTAAAATTAGAAGGTAAATATTTTACACCAAATGTAAAAACAAATGATATTGTAATGCCTGGAGATCTTCTGGCAACGATTGAATTAGATAAGATCATTGAAGCTGGTTATGATCCAACCGTTATGGTTATTGATACAGCTGACAGTTCTAAACGAAATGTTACATTATTAGCAAAAAATACGGTTCATGCAAAAGACGATCTTGTCCTAATTGAATCTATATAAGGAAGTGATATCATGTTACAAACAACAACGATGCCTTTATCGAAAGGCTCCCTACATTCATGTACTTTTAAAAGAATTCCTGATGAAACACGTTTTCACGTTGTTGATCCTAACGTGATCCAAAAGGTAGAATCTTCTGGAAAATATATTCTTACATATAAAGAACCTGATACAACCTATTTGAATATTCATGAATTAAGAAAAGAGATGGGATCTCCAAACCTTGATCTGTGTACTGAGGAAATCGAAGAAATTCCATATCTTGTTTCATTATCTGACCGGAAAATTCCGATTACTTTTTTCCGAATTCCAAATAAGGAAAAACAATCTGCCATCGTGTTTATTCATGGTGGCGGGTATATTGGAGGCAGCACTTTGGTCTTACAAAATCAATGCCGTTTTCTTGCTGAGCAGTCTGGTGCAACTGTAATCTCCATTGATTATCGTCTAGCACCTGAAGCTCCATTCCCAGCTGCTTTTGATGATTGTAAAGATGTGGTCAAATGGTTAGTACATCATGCTGATCACTGGAATATTGATCCTAATAACCTTTCTATCGCTGGTGAAAGTGCTGGTGGTGCTCTGGCTGTTTCCTGCGGTTTATCTGAAGTTGGAAAATACTTAAAACTTGTGATTCCTATTTATGGAGCTTTGGATGTATGTTCCGCTTCTGATCTTGATTATTGGGATTATGATCTATACGACGTGATTCCTGAACATAAAAAATATGTTATCACTCGTTTAAATCGTTTTCGAAATTTAAATGGTACATTACAAAACTTATATCTTAATGATATTTCAGATGCAAAAAATCCTATGGCATCTCCTTTGTATGCCATAGATTTATCAAACCTTTCTAATGTATTAATGATTGAAGCAGAATATGATTATTTTCGATTATCTAATGATCTGTTTGCCGAACATCTATGGAATGCTGATATTCCTTGTGAAGTTATCCGCTATCAGGGAATGGATCACGGATTTTATGACAGACTTGGATATTGTGAACAGACAAAAGACTGTATTCTTGAGATTGCAAAACATATAAAATAATATATTGATACCAAACAGAAATGAATTCTTGGTTTGTAAGAATTCATTTCTGTTTTTTTGTAAGCGCTTTATCTAAGGGTGGATTTTCAATCCACACAAATCCTGTCATAATGATTGCTAGATGCTAGTGTTTTACTTCCATCGTTTGCTAGATGAATGAAAATGCTAGTACTTTACTACAATTATGGAGGAGTACAATGAGAGCAAAAAGACGTACCGAACAGGAACAGTATGAGATCATCATGGAATGCAGACAGAGCGGACTTTCTGATCACCAGTGGTGTTTGGAACATGACATCAATCCAGGAACTTTTTATAACTGGAGATCATTCCAGACCAGTCAACCGATCTTTATGGACCGACTTCTACAGAAGATATTGCAGAGATCACAAAACCCGTTGCAACAATGGAACTTCAGATCGGACAGGCTGTTCTGCGGATCAGTAATCAGACCGATCCAAAGTTACTGGAACAGACATTAAAACTTATAGGTGCATTCTCATGTTAGGTGATATCTCTGCTGTGGATGATATTTATATTGTCTGTGGATATACTGATATGAGAAAACAGATCGATGGATTATATTCGATCGTGAAGGATCAGTTTCATATGGATCCAGAGCAGAGAGCGCTATATCTTTTCTGTGGCAGGCGTTGTGACCGAATCAAAACACTTTTATATGAAAACGATGGCTTCGTATTATTATATAAAAGACTGACGGACTCCGAGGGAAGATACTGTTGGCCAAGAAATAAAAATGAAGTGCAGCCGATCACCTGGAGACAGTTCGACTGGCTGATGTCAGGTCTGGAGATCGAGCAGCCAAAAGCGATTAGACCGAGAAAACCTGAGGATAAAAAAGAGTAAAAAAAGTCCCATTTTACTAGGGATTCCGCCGTTTTTATGGTATAATATAAGTATCGAAAAAAGGAGTTTTATACCATGAGTTCAGGCAGAAATGATATCCGTCTGATCGAGCTGAAGGATACGATCTCACAACTAAATCAGACGATCCGTGTGCAGACGGAGATGATCAAAGATCTTCGAAAAACGATCGAAGAACATCATGCATCCGATGAAAAGAAGGATCAGATCATTTCAAACCTGCAGGCAGAGATCTCATATCTGAAAGCAAAGCTGTTTGGAGCTTCCAGTGAAAAAAGACGGAAAGAAGATCTTCCGGGGCAGATGAGTCTGTTTGATGAACTTATGGAGGAAGAACCGGCAAAAGAGATCGAACCGGAATATATTGAGATCAAAGCCCATGAAAGAAAGCGGAAAAAGAAACCGGATCTTAACGAACAGTTCCGTGATATCCCTGTCCGTCAGGAATTCGTTGACACTCTGACAGAAGAACAGAAAACATGCAGTATCTGCGGAACAAAGATGGTCGAGATCGGTCATGAACTGATCCGAAGTGAAGTCATCTTTACACCGGCGAAACTGGAACGTGTGGAATATATCGCTACAACTTATGGATGCCCAAAGTGCAAAGAAACGGAGGAACCGCAGTTCGTTAAAGATAACGGGGTTCCTGCACTTCTGCGTGGAAGTTATGTATCTCCATCGCTTGCAGCACATGTGATCTGTCAGAAGTTCATGAACGCAATGCCACTGTACCGGCAGGAAAAAGACTGGGAACAGCTGGGAGCAACGATCACGAGAGCTTCCATGGCAAGATGGATCATTCACTGTTCCAAAACATACTTTCAGCCAATGTATGAATATTTTGAGAAACAGCTGAAGAAACGAAAGTTTCTGATGATGGATGAAACACGTCTTCAGGTGCTGAAGGAAGAATGGCGGAGAGCCCAGACACAGTCTTTTATCTGGGTGGTACGCAGCGGAGAAGACGGACTGCCAAAGATCGGGCTCTATCATTATACGGAAACAAGAGCAGGAAAACATGCGGTCGGATTTCTGGACGGGATTAAGCCGGGATATTACTTTATGGCAGACGGCTATCATGGATACAACCTGTTGAAGGATGGAAAACGCTGCTGTTGTTATGCACATATCCGCAGATATCTTCTGGAAGCGATCCCGAAAGGTCATGAAAAAGATTATACAGATCCTGCCGTTCAGGGAGTTTTGTATTGTGATAAGCTGTTTGAATATGAACGGCGTTATCGTGAAAAAGGGTTTTCTCCGGAACAAAAAAAGAAACGACGTCTCAAAGATGAAAAACCAGTCATTGAGGCTTTTTTGTCATGGCTTGATGCACAGACACCTGTCAAAGGAAGTCGTCTTGACCAGGCTGTGATATACATCCGAAACCGAAAAGATTCACTGATGACATATCTGGAAGATGGAAGGTGCAGTCTCAGTAACAACCTAAGTGAAAATGCGATCCGTCCGATCACGGTCGGAAGAAAGAACTGGTTGTTCTGTGATTCTGTAGACGGAGCCAATGCCAGTGCGATCTGTTTTACAATGATCGAGATGGCAAAAGCATATGATCTGAACGTGTATAAGTATTTAAATTTCTTATTGGAAAAACGTCCAAATGCGAGAACTGCCCAGAAAGAATTAGAAAAACTAGCACCGTGGAATGAAGAAGTGCAAAAGATGTTTGCTAGGAAAATGAAGTAAAGTACTAGCATTCTATTATTCTAGCAACACCCTAAGATAAAGCGCTTACCTTCCTTTAGGGAATTTACAACGGATTCTGTCTGTACACAACATGTCCATGGTCCAAGGACAAAACAACAGATTGCAAGCAAAAAGGCTCCTTTTTTCCACCCAAGTGCATTTTTCATTACGAACGATCTATCACACATATACTCGTCCATTGAATTTTTGTATTTTACACGATATCTCTGTCCAAGAATGATCTCACAGGCTTTTGTAGACATTCCGAGAAGTGCTGAGATCCACATCCAGAAGATCGCTCCTGGTCCTCCCATCGTGATCGCAGTTGCCACACCACCGATGTTCCCAACACCGATCGTATTGGCCATAGCTGTACATGCTGCTGCGAATCCAGATACGGTTCCTTCCCCTTCTCCTTTCCCTTTGAACATCTTTCCAAATGTATTCTGGAAATGAAATTTAATCTTTGTGATGTAGCGAAACTTAAATTTAATTGATAAATAAAGTCCTGTTCCGATCAATGCGATTGTCATTGGCGTTCCCCACAGGAAATCTGAAATCGTCTGAATTACAAGTAATAGTCCATTCATATATTTTTGTTTTATCCTCCTTTGTAATTTGTTGCTTTCATGATAAATTCAGAAATGAAAAAAGATACAGAACCTCATTTTCTGTATCCTTCCTTATCATTTTTATCATAATTTATGTTAAACCTTATTGTAAGAATAAGGTCAAGCTATTTCCTAGTTTTTTTCTAGTAAAATCTGTATTTCATAATTGGCATGAGCATAATTATCAAGATTATCCTCATATTCCATCGCAAGCATCAGTTCTGGCTTTGCCTTTCCCTGAAAATAACTGATGATCCTTTGAGGATTCCATGCCTCTTCTAAGATTCTTTCCCGAAAGCACAGATAATCTCCTTCTGGGAGCTTTAAGATATTTGGTGCATCTTTTACTTTCTCATTTAAGTAAATAAAATAGTAATCCGGCCGGAATTTCTGCTTACAAAATGCATCGTATGAAATCTTATAGCCATACTGTCTTAGATACATCGCATTATCAATTCCCTGCTCACTTTTTTCCTTCGCAAGACGGATCTCCATATCTGCCAGGAGATCTCTTTTATAGCATGGAACCTGCAGATAATATCGTTCTTTTAAATGCATGACACATGGTGCATCTTCATTTCGCTCCATATAGGTAAAATAATCTTTGTACCAGTCAACCATCTCGATCTGATGACGGATCTTTTTTTCTTCTTCTTCTAAGACTTTCTTCTGCTGGTCAAGAAATGGAAGTAACCGCTCGACTTTCTTACTAAGCATGACTTCTTTGATATCATCAAGCAGCATTCCAAGACTTTGTAAATATTTGATCCTGTCGATAAAATGAAATTGTTCATATGCATAATAACGATATCCGGTTCTTGGATCGATCTTTATCGGTTTCACGAGTCCAATCTTATCGTAAAACCGCAAAGTCTGGGTTGTAATTCCCATCAGACTTGCCGTCTCACCGATTCGGTAGTATTCTTTCATCTATGATTCACTCTTTTCTCTCAAAGCTATTTTTCTTTATCATAGCATACTTTTGTTACTTCTGAACCATATCCATTGCAAATAAGGCTGCTCCAAGTGCCCCGCATAACTGAGCTTTATCACTGATCACAAGAGTTGTTCCAAGTTTTTCTTCCAGTGTCTTTACCAGGCCTTTATTCTTAGATACACCACCTGTCATCATATAGCGTTCTTCTCCTCCAACTCGTTTTGCAAGAGCTGCTGTTTTGGATGCAACGGCTTTATTTAATCCGTGAACAATGTCATCGGTTTCTTTGTTCTGCGCGATCAAGGATACGACTTCTGATTCTGCAAATACCGTGCACATACTGGAGATTGTGATATCTTCTTTGTATGTAAGTCCTGCTTCACTCATCTGGTCCAGATCCATTTCCATTGTTCTCGCCATCATCTCTAAAAATCGTCCGGTTCCAGCTGCACATTTATCATTCATAACAAAGTTTGCAACCGCTCCATTTTCGTCAAGACGAATGACCTTGCTGTCCTGTCCACCGATATCAATGACCGTTCTCACTTCTGGATTTAAGAAATGTGCTCCTCTTGCATGGCATGTGATCTCTGTGATACTTTTATCTCCATCGGTGATTGCCGTTCTTCCATATCCTGTTGTTACCATAGCATCGATATCTTCTCTCTGAAGTTTTGCCTGTTTTAGGGCCTCTTCCAAAGCTCGTTCTGCTCCCATCGCTGCTCCAGCACCTGTTGGCAGAATGATTCCTGTCACGATTTCTCCATCTTTATTCAAAATAACAACGTCTGTACTTGTAGATCCGCTGTCGATTCCTGCAAAATATCCTTTTCCCATTTTCTTCTCACCACTTTCTAAATTGTCCATATTCATGTTTTCTGCAAATGCTTCTAATCTTGTCAGTAACTGTCCGCTGCTCTGCACTGTATAGTCTGACTCGATCTTTAATAATGGCACTGTAATGTTTTGTTTTACCTGTGCATACTCAAAACTGTAGAAATCACAAAATTTGACCGTATGGTAAATGATCCCTTTTAAGTTTGGATCATTATACAAACGTTTTCTTCCGCTGTTATCCATCATACGCATACAAGGTGTCTGTCCTAAAAGTTCTGCTGCATACCATTCCATTAATTCATTAAAATCATCTGTCTTTGGTGGCTTTACTTCACCGACGCTTCGGTTATTGACACAAGTATCATTCTCCACTGAATATGGCATGGATTCTTTGACCATTTCATATAATTCATTTCCCATTCTTGCCCCAAGAACACTGATATATGGTTCTTTCTGCTTTTCTGGTTCTTTAAATGCTTCAACAAATTTCTTTTGATCAAATTCAGATCCTTTGTAGGCTCCATAGGCTCTTGCAAGTCCTTTTAACTGTAAAACAGTTCGTTCCCTGCTGCATTCTCCGTCACAGTGCAGCATATCGATCATATATAAAAAATCAAGTTTTCCACTGTCTTCCAGAATATCATAGACACTTCGGATCGTATCACAGCAGTTTACTAAAACCAGTTCTTTTACTTTCCCAGTCATAACTGCTTCTAAAACAGCTTTTCCAAATCCACAGATATTTGGATGTGCGATCTGATCTGCGAGATCAAATCCTTCCGGCATCTGGTTTAAATTCTCACATTCCCCGCCAAATGCCTGCAATAATTCAATTGGTGTATATTTACAAACGTAATATGTCTTACTCATCTTGTCCACCTTCCATTTCTTCAGCTCCAAGCATCTCTAAAAATGCTCCTAGTCTTGTTGAAGTCTGTCCTTCTCCGCCGTGGCTTCGGTCACATCCATCTCCGTCTAATAACAGCATTGGAATTCCTGCTTCTTCAAACTTCTTCTTGGCAAGCTGTGCTGCTCCAAGTGTATGTTTACATCCCCAGTGTCCAAACCAGACAGCTCCATCTGCTTTCACATCTTTTGCATGGCGGATTCCGGCTTCAATTCTTCTTACCGCACTTCCATTTAATCCATGATAGACCATTCTTCTCGCCATCGCATCGTATGGATCTTCTGGATCAAAATCAGGTTCGAATGTACGACTTAACTCGCATCCTGCGATCTGTGCATTCTCATTAAATGCCAGTGCTTCCTGTACTGCACCTGACCAGAATGGGATTGTGTGCATCCAGTAGATATTCTTTCCTTTTTTCTTTGGTGCTTTTTCGATATCTTTTAATAACTGATCCACATATTTCTCTTCTTCTTTTGTTCCCAACAAAATATTATTTGTCATTCCTGCAAAAAAGCGGTGTGACAAGATCTGTTTTGATATCTTTATCTGCGGATTTTTTCTGACATTCAATGAACTTATCCATCGTACGTTTGCTTCGTCTCATTCGTTCTTTTAGTCCATCTTCTGTAATCGTCTTTCCAGTACATTTTTCTAAAAATACTTTCAGATCTCTGATCTGATCTGCGACATATTTGACGTTATCTTCATTTTGCTGCATCGGTACATCGATCGCAAATGCTGGTACATCATATAGTTTTGCTAATGTTTTGAATGTTAGCAAATTTGCATCGCAAGTAAGGTTTGTGTATACGATACATTTGGGCTTTGGAAGGATCTTCTTCTGTGCCGCTCCCAAAAATGTCTTATGATAGCTGCATAGTGTTTCTGAAATTCCTGTGTTCTCTGCCTGCTGTAAAAATGCTCGTTCTGCATTTGATGCGGAAAGATAGCAGGAAAATGCTTCTACATTATATGGATGTAATCCTGCTTCGTGTAAGATCTCACATGGTGTAAAGATACTGACGATCGCACATTCCTGAGGATTCTTAAGTGGCATCAGCATCGTGTTCATCATCAGATGCGCGAGATATCTATCTGCTGGCAGTAATCGTTTGTCTGGTGTAAATTTATATTTTAAGTTCTGAGCTTCCCATCCAAGTTTTAATAATACTCTTGCTCTGTCTGGATTTGTATTTGCCCATTTC
>ENA-OQKV01000390-OQKV01000390.1-human-gut-metagenome-genome-assembly--contig:-NODE-390-length-17336-cov-5.664536_pt1 | contig 17336 bp, 15 predicted proteins | sample MGYA00242655_ERZ504811 | MGnify/ENA primary metagenome ERZ504811 (study PRJEB26092, sample SAMD00036406) | human gut metagenome | host: Homo sapiens | study: EMG produced TPA metagenomics assembly of...
ACAAGTACTTTGACGAAGTGAACCGTGAACCCGTGGTTTATCACTGGAAGTATAAAATGGATGAAATCAGTGAAGAGGAAGCAGTATCAATTTAATATAGCAATTATTTAATATTCGTTATACTAGACGCTTTTCTTCATCTGCACTGATCCGGTTCAGATCCTCATACGCCTTCTTAATATATTCGCTTTTTTCCGCTGCCATTTCAAATTCCTCCTTGGTTTCTGCATTGATAAAACTGAAGCCATTTCAACAGTTCTGTCTCCGGATACTCATGTTTTGCCAGCTTGGGAAGTTCCAGCGTATGGATTTCAAACTTATCACTGTACATCTTTCTTCCCTGATCCGACCAGAAATGAAAGCGGGAATAGTATTCTTGATCATCAAACAATGTAAAATTTAAAATCCCGACATGAATACATTTTTCTAATTTTTGATAGTCTTCTCCCGGTTTTAGCTGATCCACAAACATCTTTCCCAGATAAAACAAGGTACGTTCTGCCCAGTATTCACTGGATGTCACCTGGATTTCAATATCAATCTGCTCCTTATTATTTAGCAATACCCGTACATCCAGAATCCCCAGTTTATCAGCTTTGTCTTTCTGACGCAGGTGGGACGGCAAAATCCTGCTCTCAACGATTTCTTCCAGATTGATCCCAAGTACTGCTGCCAGAAATGCATTGCGCACCTCTTCATCTTCCATCAGTTCTTTAAAACAGAAATCTACCTTTGGCTTCATTAAAAATTGTGTTGTTTTTTCTTTCTTCATACACACTCCTCCTTTGTTCTGATGGAAACCAGAATATTTCGGCGAGTATGTATCTATATCTTTGATTTTATTATATCTTTTGACGCGATGTTTCACAATCGCAAATACAGACAAACTCCCTCTATTCTTTTATCCATCTCTTTACTCTTTATCTGGGAATAACTTTTGAATGGCAATTCTTTGCCATATTTGAAAATTGAAAGGGATTCCTTTCAAGATTGATTTTATTATACTTGAATTTTGATCAGGATACAATTAAATTTCCATAAATATCCTGTAAAAAGTTACTGTAAACAATAACTCTGCAAGCCACAGTAACAGAGCAGTTCCACATGGAACTGCCCTACACCACCGGAAACCAGAGTCTGATTTCCATTCCTTTTCCGTAGACTGACACTGCTTCTACTTCTATCTTTAATTCCTGTCCGATCTGCCGTACCAGATACAATCCCATCCCTGTCGATTTTTTCTGGCTGTTCTCTCCTGTAAATCCTTTTTCAAAAAGATAGCGGAGTTCATATGGTTTTACGCCACACCCATTGTCGCAGACAGAAAGGCAGACTCTGTTGTTCTCACTTCCGGAACTGATTTTCAGCTTCGGACACTTTTCGGCTTCATATCCTGTGTATTTGATAGAATTCGCGATCAGCTGACTGAGCATAAAACACAGACTTTTCCGGTCTGACAGTACGATTTTCTTTTTCAGATCCAACTGCACCAGGATCTGCTTTTCTTCCAGATACAGAAGGTATTCATCCAGCACCTCCCGGCAGCATTCTTCCAGACTGATCTCTTCAAACAAATACTCTTTATTCACTGCTTTAACCCTGGCATAATATAACATCTGCTCTACATAGGACTGCATCTGCAGTCTGACATGCTCCATTTTTTTGTGTACTGTCGGTGACATCTCCTCACTTCTGTTCTCAAGCAAAAGTGTAAAAAGAGATAATGGAATTTTCACTTCATGTGCCCATAATTCTACATATCGTTCATATTCTTCTTCCTGTATCCTCCCTGCATCAGCCTGCCTGTATGCTTTTCGAAGATATGCCCCGATCTCCCGCAGGATTTCCTGTTCTTCATTTCCTGCTCCCCCGATCGCAAGTCTCTCATTTTCTTCACTCGGATCCGCCAGAAATGTAAGAAACCGCTCTTTCTTTTTCTGCTCTTTCCTTACGTTCCAGATTACCGCATACAAAAAAATGATTGCAAGACAACTGACTTCCAGTCCGGCCAGAACTTTGAACTGCTCCATCCCCGACAGCCACAGAAAGAATAGCGATACCAGTTCTGTACACGTAAGGATCACAAACCATATTTTTTCTTCTTTGATCTCGCTCCAGATTCGTCTGATATATTCCATATTACTGCTCTCTCTTCCACCGATATCCTCTGCCACGGATTGTTTCTATCCGATTCTCCAGACCAAGCGCTTTTAATGTCTTTTTCAGCCTTGTCACATTGACTTGAAGCGCATTTTCATCAATGTATTCGGTTGTTCCCCACAATACCTTTGAAATGCATTCTTTTTTCACCTCTGTTCCTGCATATTCCAAAAGAATTTTTAAGATCTTCCCCTGATTTTCCGGAATATGACAGGCATCTTTCCCCTGACAGACCGTATAGGTTCTGGTATCAAAAAGAAAATCGTCTCCATCCAGTAAATGTGCATTCCCCATTGCCCGTTTCAGCAGATTTTCTGTCCTTGCCAGCAGACGGTCTTTATGACACGGCTTCGTCAGATATTCGTCAGCTCCCAGCTCCAGTGCTTTCAACTCATCCTGCATTTTATCCCTGGAGGTCAGCACAAGAATAGGAAGGCTGCCTTTCTTTCGTATTTCTTTACAAAGTGCAAATCCACTGATTCCCGGAAGTCCCAGATCCAGCACTAACAAATCCGGATGCTCTGCCTCACAGACAGCACCGGTTTCTGGAAAATCCGTTACACAGCATACCTCATAGCCTGCCTTATGATAAATATTTTCCAGTTCTTCCCGAAGGAATTCATCGTCTTCTACGATCATGATTTTTTGCATGCCTGTCTTCTACTCCTGCCGTTTTCTCTGAATAAATTTCAAAATCCTGCGATTGCTTGTCTTTATAACCCCTATTATATAAGCTGTTTCTATCAGACACAAGAAAAGAAACACACTTCCTGCCATCTGCCAGAAAACTTTTACTTCCTGCACCTGTCCAATCAGCCGGAACAATGTCCAGACCCCAAACACACTACTGAAAAATGCAACGCTCAATACCAGTCCATAGTGCCACCAGATCTGAACTTTCGCACAATGACAGAGCTCTTTGTAGTTACTTCCCAGTGTAAGCAGAACGCTGTAGCGTGCCCCGGTCTTCTCCTGCTGAATTAAAAACTGAACTCCAATGAGTGTATTTGCGATAATCAAAAAAATCACAGCCAGATAGATCGTCGTATATCCCAATGCCACCTGATAAAACATATGCCGTCCGGCTGTTCCCAGATAACTTTCATAATGCAGATCGGTTGTTTTTAGACGGTCATTGACAGACATCACTGCTTTGAGCAATCCTTCCTCCTTTACCAGAACCGGATCAAGAATCCCGTTCCAGTAAGAATAGCTTCCGTCTGCTACAAAGACATCAAAAACCTCATCCGGTACAATAAAACCATACATAATCGTCAACATCCGGTCTGCCACCAGATTGTCATTGCATACTCTTGGAATGATTTCATAATCGGTCTCTTCTATCTGCACAAAGACTTTCTCTTTCAGAAGTTTCTCTACGCTCTTTGCAGTCTCATCCGACAAATATGTGGGGTGCCCGTAAATTGCCATCTGATGTTCCTTTAAGTTCAAAGGTTCCATTCCTTTTGAACGCAAAATCTCATTGTACCCTGATTCTGCGATCAAAAATGGGGATTCTTCCCAAGAATATGGATTCAATCTGTTTTTCAGACGCTCATATAATTCCTCACAGTCATATGCATATACTTTTCGCTCCTCCATACCTTCCGTAAAATCCAGATCTGTCCAAAGTAATCCATTTCGTACTTCAAACAGATTGGAAAAATATTGGTCTACTTTCTGAGATGACAGCACTTCTTCTAACGTTTCTTTTTTCTCGTCAAATGTAAAATCAATCCCTGCCGTATCCTGTTGTCCCAGTTGCCCACTCATCCCGACTCCATAGGAACAACATATGATCGCAAACAGAATCAGAAGGGAAGAAATTGCCAACGAAGATGATTTTAAAAATACCGCTTCCTGCAGCTGACGGCATGTAAATGTCCAGAGCTTTTTCCCTGGAAGTTTTCTGCATATCCTATCAAATAGATATGCCAGGCCCTGAAAGAAAAAGAATGTACCGAGTACTCCACAAAAACATAAAATTGCAGTCATACGAAACATTCGTTTTATCCCAAGTTCCGAACTCAGTATCCCGCATCCGATCCCATAGGCTACTGCCAGAAGAATGATTCCCATCATCAGCTTCACACACGTTTTTATGGGCGAAAATGCACGCTGTTTTTCTTTCTGTTCACGGGATAACAATTCATAAACCTCTTTTTTCCAAAGCTTGATGCAAAGCACAAACCGGGCAAGCATTTTAATTCCGCAAATCCCAATAACTGTCCACAATGCAGCCGAACCGGAAAATGTAAACTGATGACGCAGAATTCCAAATCCTGCAAGCTTCGCCGTAATCAGGCTTGTAAGTTCCGAGATCAGCAGCGCCCCCGGGATCCCGATCACAAGCGCATACACAATATTTCGCAGATCTTCCAGAAAAAGCATCTGAAACAGACTTCTTTTCTTCATACCAAGCATCACATAGGTTCCAAACTCATGACTTCGCCGTTCCATCTGATACTTATCCGTAAAATATACCAGGAAATAAAGCAGGCACAGAGATACCACATATAAAATCGGAATCAGCATCAGCAGCTTGTTTACAGCATCTCTCTCCATCTCTTTCAGAAAGATCATCACATCCTGATGATCCAGCGCAAGGATAATATAAAATGCCGCCACCGTGAGAATCATCGTAACAAAATACAGCGTGTTTTCCTGCCGGTTTCGTTTACTGTTTCGTCTGATCAGTTCAGAGAACATAATTGCTTCCTCCTCCCAACTGCGCCATCACGGACAAAATGCGCTCATAAAATCCCGGTTTGTCTCTCCCCGACTCGCTTCCGTAATTCATGAAATACTTTTCCATCCTGAATAAACAAAATTCTGGACAAAAACTCGCAGCCTGTGCGTCATGTGTCACCATCAGAACCGCAGCCTCATCCTCTCGATTCACTCCGGAGAGTTGCTCCATCAGACTTCGTGCACTTCGGCTGTCAAGCGCACCGGTCGGCTCATCTGCCAGTACGATCTGCGGATGCAAAAGAAGCGCTCTTAATGCGGCTACCCTCTGCTTCTGTCCTCCGGACATCTGATTCGGAAACTTTTCCAGCACCTCCTCGATCTCAAAATATTCCGCCAGCTTCTGCATCCTTTTTCTGCTTTCCTTTTCCGGCATTTTGTGAATCTGTGCCGGCAAAAGAATATTTTCTCCACCCGTCAGATTATCCAGCAATTCAAACTGCTGAAACAGATACCCGATCTGTCTTCCCCGATACGCTGCCAGCTGAGCATCCGTATACATTCCGATATCCTGTCCTTTCAGAAGAATCCTACCTCGTGTAGGTCTTAAAACCGAAGCAATACAATTTAACAGCGTCGTTTTTCCCGAACCGCTGCTTCCCATAATTCCGAGGAATTCTCCCTGATATACTTGAAACGAGATTCCTCTGAGTGCCTCTGCTGCATTCTCCTTTTCCCCATATGTTTTGTACAACGATTCTATTTCCAAAATAGTACGGCTCATAATATCCCTCCCTTTCGTGATAAGAATATTATAAGCCGTATCGTGGATGAAAAACACTTACACTTTCTGTAAGAAAACTCCATCCGCTTTATGGTCTGCCATTCACAGTAAATTTTTATGAAAGCTCCAGTTTTCCGGTATATAACTGGTAATACGTTCCTTTCATTTTGATCAGATCCGCATGATCTCCACGCTCGATGATCTTTCCGTGTTCCAGAACAATAATCGCATCACTGTTGCGAATCGTAGAAAGTCTGTGCGCGATAACAAATACTGTACGTCCTTTCATCAGGTTATCCATACCCTTCTGCACAATACTCTCCGTACGGGTATCAATGCTGGAAGTTGCTTCATCCAGAATCAGTACCGGCGGATTTGCAACTGCTGCTCTCGCAATGGAAAGAAGCTGTCTCTGTCCCTGTGAAAGCTCTTCTCCATCACCGCTTAACATAGTGTCGTATCCCTTCGGAAGCATTTTGATAAACTGATCTGCATGAGCCAGTTTTGCAGCCTCGTATACTTCCTCATCAGTAGCATCCAGTTTTCCATAACGGATATTATCCATAATGGTTCCTGTAAACAAATGGGTATCCTGCAGTACAATTCCGAGGGAACGTCTCAGATCATCCTTTTTAATCTTTGTAATATTGATTCCGTCATACCGGATCTTTCCTTCCTGAATATCGTAAAAGCGATTGATCAGGTTCGTGATGGTTGTTTTTCCTGCTCCGGTAGAACCGACAAATGCCAGCTTCTGTCCCGGTTTTGCAAACAGACTGATATCTTTTAAGATCACTTTATCTTCGTTGTATCCAAATGTCACATCTTCAAAACGCACATCTCCGGTCAGTTCTGTATAAGACACACTTCCGTCTGCCGAATGTGGATGCTTCCAGGCCCACATTCCGGTTCTTTCTTTGCATTCGATAATATTGCCGTTCTCGTCTTTTTTCGCATTGACCAGTGTTACGTATCCCTCGTCTTTTTCCGATTCTTCATCGATCAGAGCAAAAATACGCTCTGCTCCGGCAAGTGCCATAACAATGGAGTTAAACTGCTGCGCCACCTGCATAAACGGCTGTGTAAAGCTCTTTGTAAACTGCAGATAAGATGCCATAACTCCCAGAGTGATCCCTCCGCTTCCCATAATAGAAAGGAATCCTCCAAGTACAGAGACCAGTACAAACTGCAGGTTTCCGATGTTTCCGATTACCGGTCCCATCATATTTGCAAAGGTATTTGCCTGTGCAGCACTTTCAAAGAGCGCCTCGTTGAGTTTGTCAAATTCTTCTTCTGACTTTCTTTCGTGGTTGAACACTTTTACTACGCGCTGTCCGTTCATTCTCTCTTCCACAAATCCAGTCACATCTGCCAGAGATTTCTGCTGACGAACAAAATATTTTCCACTGTTTCCACCGATCTTTTTTGTTACGAAGATCATAAGACCAATGATCAGAACTGCTAAAATTGTAAGCAGCGGACTTAAGATCAGCATTGAAATAAAGGTTACGATAATCGTAAAAAAGGACATCAGTGCCTGTGGGATCGACTGACTGATCATCTGTCTGAGCGTATCTGTATCATTCGTGTAAAGACTCATGATAGAACCATTCGTATTCTGGTCAAAATAACGGATTGGAAGAGTCTGCATATGTTCAAACATATCATCCCTTACTTTTTTAAGAACACCCTGACCAATGTAGACCATCAGTCGTGTATAAGTAAATGTAGCAATGACTCCCATCAGGAAAATGCTTCCAAGCACCGCAAGTGCCCGATATAGTTCTGCAAAATTCGGATCTTTCTGTCCGATCAGAGGACTGATAAAATCATCGATTAAAAACTTGAGGGACAATGATACCGAAATTGATGCGATCGAACTTAACAAAATACAGATAAATACGATCACAAACCGAACCTTGTACGTTCCGGTCACATATTTTAAAAGCCGCTTTGCGGTCTGTAAATTTTCTTTTGAAACCTTTGGTTTTCTATTCATCGTCCTCACCTCCCTTTACCTGAGATTCATATACTTCTCTGTAGATTTCATTTGTCGCAAGCAATTCTTCGGATGTGCCGACTCCCATGATCTTTCCTTCATCCAGTACAATGATCTGGTCTGCATTTTCTATAGAAGAAATTCGCTGCGCAATGATGATCTTTGTAGTATCCGGAATTTCTTCCCGGAATGCTTTTCGAATCAGCGCATCTGTCTTTGTATCTACCGCACTTGTGGAGTCATCCAGAATCAGAATCTTCGGTTTTTTCAGAAGTGCCCGTGCAATACACAGACGCTGCTTCTGTCCGCCGGAAACATTGTTTCCGCCCTGCACGATCATCGTATGATAACCTGCCGGAAATTCTTTTACGAATCCATCTGCCTGTGCAAGTTTGCAGACTCTCTGAACCTCTTCCTCGCTGGCATGTTCATTTCCCCAGCGGATATTATCGTAAATCGTTCCTGTAAAGAGAACGTTTTTCTGCAATACCATAGATACCTGATCGCGCAGTGCCTCCAGATTATACTCTCTGACATCCAGTCCGCCGACTTTTACAGTTCCTTTTGTCACGTCATAAAGTCTCGGGATCAGCTGTACCAATGTTGATTTCGCACTTCCGGTTCCTCCGATGATCCCGATCGTCTGTCCGGATTTAATATGAAGATTGACATCTTTTAACGAAAGATTTCCGCCTTCTCCCGCATAACTGAAATCTACATGCTCAAACCGGATCTCTCCGTCTGCCACTTCTGTAACCGCATTCTTTTTGTCCTGCATCTCCGGAACTTCCGTCAGAACTTCCGTAATACGGTCTGTAGACGCTTCTGCGATCATGATCATAACAAATACAAATGTAACCATCATCAGAGCCATCATGATCTGGAACGCATACACGATCACACTGGTCATTTCTCCGATTTCCATCGCACCAAATACAATTTCTCTTCCTCCGATCGCTACCATCAGAAGCATCGCCGTATAGATCGTAAACTGCATAACCGGTGAGTTCCATGCCACGATCTTTTCTGCTTTTGTAAATAATGTATAGACATATTTTGAAATTCCATGGAATTTTTCAATTTCATGATCTTCCCGTACAAAGGCTTTTACCACGCGGGATGCATTGACATTTTCCTGTACGGAATTATTCAGAATATCATACTCATCAAATACTTTGATAAAATGTGGATGCGCTTTCTTTGCAATAAAGATCAGTGTTCCTCCAAGCAGCGGTATGATGATCAGGAACAGCAAAGCAATTTTCTTATTGATCAAAAGTGTCATGATCCAGGATAAAACAATCATGATCGGAGCTCTCGCCAACAGACGAATGCTCATCATATATGCCATCTGTACGTTGGTAATATCTGTTGTCATACGTGTTACAAGACCGGATGTGGAAAACCGGTCAATATTTTTGAATGAAAATTCCTGTACTTTATAAAAAATATCATGTCTCAGGTTTTTGGCATATCCTGCACCTGCTGTTGCTGCCATTTTTCCTGCTATAATACCGAAATACAGAGCCAGCATAGCCATAATGACCAGAATCAATCCCCGCCGTACGATATAGCTCAAATTTCCCTGCATGATTCCAACATCAATGATCTTCGCCATCTCCATCGGAATCAGAACTTCCATTAAAACTTCCAGGATTACGAAAAATGGAGCCAACACAGACTGCTTTTTGTATTCCCGGACTGATTTTAAAAGTGTTTTATTCATCGTTCTCGTCTTCCTCCTTATTTCTTTTTGTTTTCTGCAAGATTTTGAATCATCTGCACAAGCACCTTTCTGCAAATCTTTACATCTTCCTGATCTATCCCTTGTATCAGCCGCTTTTCCGTATCTCTGATGTGCTCCAGAATCTCAGGTCTGAGTGCTTCTGCTTTTGGGGTCGGTACAATACGTTTTAATCTGGCATCCTTTTTCGAACTTTCCCGGGAAATAAATCCATTTTTTTCCATGAGCTGCAAAATCCCTGTGGCTGTGGACTTCCGGATTTGAAACTCTTCTTCTATATCTTTCTGATATACTTCCCTGTGCATCGTTTCCAAAAGAATATGCTTTAACACATGCTTCTGCATGGTGGTCAGGCCATCATCTCCCACTGCTTCAGACGCATTTCTGCGCTTCATCTGATTGGAAAGAATGTGAATCAGCCTGCCGGTATTGATGTACCTTTCCTTATCTTCTATATCCTGCATAATTCCATCCCTCTCTCTTTATATAGTTAGTTCCCTAACTTTTAACCATTATACGGAGGATATTTTTTATTGTCAAGAAGTTTTTTCAGATTATTGAAATCATAAAACTTATTTTGCCACGTCTGAATATTGCCTGATGGCAGCAGGCAGCCCGGTACGGAAAATAACAGAAATATAATCGATCGTCTGCTGCCTGTCATACTTTTCTTTGTTCACGATCCATTCCAGTAATGTCTCCGCAATTGCCTCTGTATAAAAGAATCTTTTTAAGTCCTTTATAACCTTACCAACATCAATGTGGCAGAGCGTATCCGTGAACTCTCAACCATTAAGGTTCTCGGATTCTACGACCAAGAAGTAACACTCTATATTTACCGGGAAACAATACTCCTTTCCCTGCTCGGTATTTTAGCAGGATTTGGAGTCGGTGATCTGCTTTACCAGTACATACTGGCAGTTGTTCCACCGGATGAAGTGATGTTTAACCCCGCTCTTTGTGCAAAAGCATTTGTGATTCCTGCCATTTTGATTGCAGTCATTACATTTATTCTAGGATACATAATGAATCGAAAACTCAAATACTTAGATATGCTCAGCGCATTAAAATCTGTAGAATAGCAAAAAATTTAAAAGTCAAGGGACTGACACAATGCAGTTCCTTGACTTATTTCATTTGGATCAAACACTAACTCTATTTTTCCAACTCCTGTATCAATTCAGAAATTAAAGCTTCTTCCTCTTCCAGTTCTATTGCAATCTCAGAAACCGACATTCCTTTTGACAATTTCTTTTGAATTAGTTCCTTTAGGAGTTCCATTCTGCCAGTTGTCCATCCCTCTTCCCAGGACGCTTCCCGCTCCTGTCTCATATGCTTCTCTTCATCATATTCATAAATACTCACTTGCTTCGCCTCCGCTCGGTTTTGCGTCAAAAACTCTGCCAGAATTCCTTCTTGAATGCATTCACATATTGCCTGCTCTACAGCTTCACTAATCGGCATTATGTTGGCATATTCCCGTACTCTTGCAGTATATTCGGAATAGTCTTTCAGAGATTTGCACAGTTCCTTTAATTTTTCGTTATGTCCCCGGTTAATGTTCAGCATCACTGCCGCCAGCTCCAATGCGGGATGCTCGTCCTTTACGCTGTATGCATCCGACAATCTTAATACGGTTCGATCCGGCATTTCCTTGATACCGTTATAAAAAATGACGAACTGCGGCGCTGGAATCTCCACCAGCTTTGTTCCATACAGATTTGAGTTCTTTGTCATGCCCGAATACAGGTCTGAAATATAAAAAAGATTACGCAAGGGCAGGTTTGGACTGTAGGTAGACTGATGCTCGTACAGGGAAAGACGAAAATCGATAAGAAATGACAGATCATTTTTCATCGTCATGTAGATGGCATTTTCCAACGTGTTGATCTCCAAAAGCTCCGGATCCTCGTAATGCTTTCCGCTGATCGCATTGTACAGATCAAGCAGTTCTTTCTTCTCCTGGTAGAGCATGGCAAAAATTCGCGACTTGTACATTCTGTTTACCGGGGGTTCTGTGGTTTGTTTCATAAAGCTTCCTCCTTCAATTGAATTGTTGCAGGAGGCCTTCCAATCCGACATCTTCTCTTCTAAAAACCTCTCTGCTGTTTTAGTTGATATCAAAGCATAGAGATTTTCCGATATGACTTTAGAACAAAAGATGCGGAATCGTTCCGCTTAGAAAACCAGAAATAATGCTTTCTTGTATTGTAGCACGTTTATTCAAAAAGAGGAAGAAGAATTCTTTAAATAAGGAAACCGATAGCTTCGACTGGTTATAGTCTATGCCATCGGTTTTCTTGATTCAAGTTAGCCTCTGAACAGTAACATCACATCTGTACTTGCTATCTTTCTCTTAATTTCCACATTCAATACTGATTGCATTGAATTTTTCCAAAATATCTTCTACTTTCAATTCCTGTTTTTCTTTTGCTGACAGATCCATCACTGCTTCCCCCTGATGCATCATCAACAGTCTGTTTCCATATTCTACTGCATAGCGGAGATTATGTGTCACCATGATCGTTGTCAGGTTTTTCTGTTTCACGATCTTATCTGTCAGTTCCATGATCAGATCTGCCGTCTTTGGATCCAGCGCCGCTGTGTGCTCATCCAGGATCAGAAAATCGATCGGTGTCATGGTTGACATCAGAAGTGCCATTGCCTGACGCTGCCCGCCGGAGAGAGAACCGACTTTTACATTCAGCTTATTTTCCAGTCCCAGATTCAACTGGCTTAATAGCTCCTGATAATGAGACTTTCTGTTTTTATTAATTCCTTTTCTCAATCCGTAAAAACTGCCTTTGTTGTCTGCAAGAGACATATTTTCCAGAATTGTCATGGAAGGACAGGTTCCAAGCGCCGGATTCTGATACACTCTTCCGATCTTCCGGTTTCTTTTATACTCTTTCATGCGGGAAATATCTTCCCCATGCATCAGAATCTGTCCTGCTTCTACCGGAATACTGCCGCACAGGATATTAAGCATGGAAGTCTTTCCGGAGCCGTTGCTTCCTACCACAGAAACAAAATCTCCCTGTTCTACTGTCAGATTAAAATCTTCAAACAGACACATTTCATTGACTGTTCCTGGATTATAATATTTATGAATATGTTTTAACTCAAGCATTTGTCTTCACCTTCTTTTTCCGTTCCATTCCAATGAGTAAGATCGCGAGGAATAATACCGCTGTGATCAGCTTCATATCCTGTGGTTCAAAAAACTTCAAAGCAACTGCCACGCAGGCTTTGTAAACGACAGAACCGATCAGAACTGCTGTGGTTGCTTTCAAAAATGTCAGATTCTTAAACAGGCTGGTTCCGATGATCACGCTTGCCAGCCCGATCACGATAGCTCCTGTACCGCTGGAAATCTCAAATACTCTCTGCTCCTGACAGAAAATTCCGCCTGCCATAGCAACCATTCCGTTGGCGATCGCCAGTCCTAAAATCTTTACATTTCCCTGATCCTTTGCAAGGGAAGTCACAAGATTTGCATTATCTCCCACAGCCCTCAGAAGAAATCCGGATTTTGTCTGCAGATACAGATCCAGAATTATTTTCACGATCACTGCAAGAATAAGTACTACTGCAAGAACTTTATATTTCGCTGCCCCGCCTGAGAAAATCCCATTCATTGTCTCATTGTCGAAAATATTCTCTTCTCCAAAAATCGGAACATTTGCTTTCCCTGCAATCCTGAGATTGATCGTCCACAGCGCAGTCATCATAATGATACCGGAGAGGAGATCCCTGACCTTTCCTTTGACATGGATCAATCCTGTACAGATTCCGGCTGCTGCTCCTGCCAGAAAAGAGACCGGTATGGTCAGGTACGGATTCACTCCCTGTGTGATCATTGTCGCCGTCACTGCAGCCCCCAGCGGAAAACTTCCATCCACTGTCAGATCCGGAAAATCCAGAATTTTATATGTGATATAAACTCCAAGAGCAAGGATTCCGTAAATCAGTCCCTGTTCCAAAATCGTTACAAAAATGTCCATCTCAATTCCTCTCCGTTTCTACTTTTTACTTTGAAATACTGTCAAACGTTTCCGCTGCACCTTCAAGCAGTGTCTCGTCTACCGTAACTCCCAGTTCTTCTGCTGCCTTTGTATTGATATAAAGTCCAGGTTCAGAAATCGTCTCATAGTTCATCTCAGACGCCGTCTTCTCTCCTTTTAAAATCTCTGCTGCCATCTTTCCGGTCTGTTTTCCAAGCGCCACATAATCCAACCCCTCTGCTGCCAGACATCCCAGTTTCACCTGTTCAATCTCGCTTCCAAACACCGGGATTTTCTTTTCATTGGCTTTGTCAAGAATCGTTGCCAGAGAATTTACAACCGTATTGTCCGTCAGATTTGTCAGACAGTCCACCTCGGATAAAATCTCTTCTGTTGCCAGCGAAATATCTGCTGTCTGCGTCACACCTTTTTTCACAATCGTAAATCCGTAATCTCCTGCCAGCTCTTCATATTTCTCAATTGCTGATACAGAGTTCACTTCACTTGTTGTATAGAGGATCCCGATCTTCTCTGCATCCGGCAGCATCTCGCGGATCATCTCCAGCTGCTCTTTGATCGGAAGCTCATCACTGGTTCCTGTGACCTCTCCCACCGGAGCTCCATCGTCATTTGCAAGCTTTGCTGCTTTTGGATCTGTCACTGCTGTATAGATTACCGGAATCTCTGTATTCATTGCTGAATTGTATGCCGCCTGCGCGCTTGGAGTGGCGATTCCACAGATCAGATCCACATCGTCTGAAACAAATCCATCACTGATCTGCTTTGCTGTTCCCTGATCGGCCGCCGCATTCTCCTCTTTGATCGTAAGATTCTTTCCTTCCTCAAATCCGGCTTCTTTGAGTCCTTCAATAAATCCCTCTCTGCAGTTGTCCAAAGAGGCATGCTCTGCAAACTGGGAAATCCCTACTGTATATGTTTTGGTACCATCTTTTGTCTCATTTTCCTTTGTTCCACATGCCATCAGGCTGACTGCCATTACACTTCCTAAAATAACTGCGAATACTCTCTTTTTCATAATTTGGTTCTCCTTTTCTATTACTATATTCCAAAAGCAAAGGAGCCGATCATGTGGATACAGGGTGGATGCTCTGCAATGATCGTATAAAAAAACCGCCCCAAGCTATATGCTTGAGACGGTAATAAATACAAATTCATTATCGCGGTACCACTCAAATTGACAAATGTCCACTTTCTCACGTACTGACATACGCTCCTGATTGATAACGGGTTCGGTTCCCGACGACGCCTACTCTTTTCATTTCAGGCCGCCCTCGAAAGTCCATTCAGAATTAAAATCCATACAGCAATCTCACCGCCTGCTGCTCTCTGTGATCTCTTTTAAAACCTACTCTTCTTTCTCATCGGTTTTGCTTTTGATGTTTTTAATTGTAATGTCCTATTTAGGATTTGTCAAGTACTTTTTTAAGGTAAAGTGGTGATTTGATGAATTTCCCTTATTCAATTTTTAAAACAACCTCCGGATACCATTCCATTGCTTTCCTGATTGCTTTCTTCGTTGGCAGTCCATATCCTGATAAAATAACCAGTATATTTTTCTGCGTTCTTTTTTCTCACTACACGGTTCGATATACAACATATTTCCTACAGCATTGACCAGATACCACGTGTCTTCCAGATATACAAAGCCCTTGATTCGAAATGTATCCACTAAAAGCATATTCAGAAAATGAGAAAGTGTTTCTAATTTTATCTCTTCTTGAATGTGCAGAAGATATTTTCGCAAAGTCACATCTGCAGTTTGCAACAGCTGTTCTTCTGTTTCCAGATTTGGCTTTTGCATCTCCTGCAGCCACCTCTCTTCCATCATGCCATATGATGTCATATGCAACGGCAAATCCGGTCGATGGGCCTTCAGAATCTTTTGAATCTGCTCTATCTCTTCTGTTTTTACAAGATCCTTCTTGTTCAGAAGCAGCAGATCTGATACCTGAATCTGTTTTTTTACTACAACTGCCGTTTCATACACTTTCGGAAATTGCCGTGCATCCAGCAGGCAGACGCATCCCATATATTCCAATCCTGGAAATTTTTCCCTCTGATTCAATATTTTTTTAACATTTGTGGGATCGGAGAGCCCTGATGCTTCTACTATAATCACATCCGGCTTCTCCTGTAATACCTGCTGCAATACATTCTCAAATTTATCCAGCCTGCACGAGCAAAAGATCGAGCCATTGTTGATCTCGTCCAGTGCAATCCCCAACTCCGAAAGCAGTTCTCCATCAATGCCCTCTTTTCCAAACTCGTTCACAATAATATGCATCCGTTCCGAAGAGAATTGTTTCATAAACTGTTTTAAAAATGTTGTCTTTCCTGCACCCAGAAACCCGGTGATCAAATACAGTCTACTCATTATTTCATTGCCGCACGGATCGCGCCTTCCAATTCTTCTTTAGATGGTACCAGAGAACGGAATTTCAATTCACCATTGATGTACATGGACGGCAGATTCGGAACGCCCATCTTTTTACATCTTGCGATATTCTCTTTGAGCGTAAATTTATACTCTACCATATCAATCGCATCACCAAATGTCTTTTTCGCTTCATTTGCTGCGCCCATCATGTAGGTACATGCCGCACATGTCGCAGAATCCAGAGTAAATACCTCTACCAGTGGTTTTTCTAAGTGCTCATAATCCGGAAGCTCTACTTCAATATCTTCGTCTTCTGCCACATAGTTCTTTAACATTTCTCTTACAGAATCTGTCTCATAAACTGCCTGTGCAACTCCGATTGCATTTTCCACAGGAACATCATAAGGCATATCGCATCCGGGTGCTAAAATAAAGTTTTTACAGCCTTTCATTTTATCAAGCAATTCTACCGCAATCCACAGTTACCGGAACAAGGCTCACTGTTTAATCCAATCTGCGCGAAAATGTATCCTTTGTCTCCATACTCTTTTCTGGAAAGTTCATTTGCTTTCGCAATCAGCTCATAAAATACTTTCGACTGATTGTCTATATTGAGCAATGTCACTGCATCCTCTTTTGTCAGCATTTCTTCTGCATCTACTTTTGAAAGTATACTTGCTATATCTTTCATCAAAATACCTCCTTGTGTATTTCTATCCCACATATTGCTATAAACATAGTAGTATATTTCAAACAAAATCTATGGGAATTTTTTAAGATTTTCTGTAATTTTTCTACATCTTTATTGATTCATTCTGCAATCTTCCGCTCTTTCAACTAAAATGGAATCCCTCTCCGAAGCAGAACCTGTCGTAAAAACATTCCTGCAGCATTAAACCCAGCGGTACTATATCATCCGATGTAAATATTGCATCCACACCAAATCCTTTTTATGCTTCCTATAAATCCACTTATATTCTGAATCATCGTCAGGAGTTAGAATATAAATAGTACAAGCCAAAAGAGAAATCCCAAAATACACATAAGCATGGTACAATAGAGACATGCTGAAGGAGGATCTCATATGGCAAGACAACATGACAAACAGTTTAAACTTGATGCAATCCAGTACTACGAAGATCATAAGGATTTAGGTGTACGTGGATGTGCGGAAAATCTCGGAATCGGATACAGCACTTTAACAAAGTGGCTGAAAGATTTCCGGGAATCTGGCGATATCTCTGTTCGTGGTTCCGGTAATTATGCTTCTGATGAACAGAAAGAAATCGCTCGTCTCAGACGTGAATTACGTGACGCCCAAGATGCGCTTGATGTATTAAAAAAAGCCATCAACATTCTGGGAAAATGACAGAAGCCATTTATCTCGAAGTTTCTGAGAAGACGGAAGCTGCCAAGAATGCTGGACGCCGGGTTTCCTTGTATCCCGAATGTCATGTATTCCCCTTTGCTGATGGCTTCCAGTACAGACAGATCACGGGAATCAAAAAAGTTGAATCCGCGATAGGTTCGTTCCTTTTCCCTCCGGGAATGACTGACTT
>ENA-OQKV01000393-OQKV01000393.1-human-gut-metagenome-genome-assembly--contig:-NODE-393-length-17286-cov-2.899353_pt1 | contig 17286 bp, 18 predicted proteins | sample MGYA00242655_ERZ504811 | MGnify/ENA primary metagenome ERZ504811 (study PRJEB26092, sample SAMD00036406) | human gut metagenome | host: Homo sapiens | study: EMG produced TPA metagenomics assembly of...
CAATGCCCTGCGCCTCGTATTCCAGCTGCACCAGCAGCATGGACTGGCTTTTGAGGTTCTCTATCAGGGTATCATCCAGACTGGCAAAAGCACCGGCCAGCTGCTGCTGGACAGCTTCGCGGGTGAAGCCGGGCATCTGGCTCATAGCGGCAAACTGGGCGCATACGGTGTCCAGATCTTCGGCAGTGGGGGTGACGGTCTCGCTATCCGTGGTGGTGCTCTCAGAGGATGCCGCCTGCATGTCAGCAAGACCGGTCATGCCCATGGTGTCCTGCCCGGCGGGGCGTTCGCTGCCTGCGCGGCGGCCATATACAGCACGATGTCCGGCGTGGTGACGGCATCCTCCAGCGCGGTGCGCTCGTCATCGGTCAGGTCGGTGCGCAGCTTCAGCACGCCGTCGTCCTGAAGATAATACCCGTAGGCGTTCTGGAGCGCATCGGCGTCCTCTTCGCTCATCAAAAGCGTGAGGGCGTCCAGCGTGCTCTGGCGTATCGTTTCCGGCAGGGGGCTTTCAATGCCGCCCTGCTGGATGCCGGTGTCCACGATCCTGCTGGTGTAGTCCGGCAGCGAAAGATCGCAGTACGCCTGCACGAACAGCAGCGAGAACACCACAAGACAGACGGCCCAGTGCCGGGCCAGCTGCTTGAAAATTTTCGTCATAGTTCGGTTCTCCCTTCGTTGTTTTTTGCTTCACGGGAAGCGTTTTCCGCAAGAATGGCATCCATCAGTGCGCCGCGCAAAGCATTCATCTGCTGCACCTGCTCCGGTGTCAGCCGGGCCATCACGCAGGCAAAATAATCGCTGAGGGCATCTTCACACCGGGCACAGGCGGCGTAGCCCTCCGGCGTGATGCGCACCAGCGTTTTGCGCCGGTCAGCCGGGTCCGCTTCGCGCAGAACAAGGCCGTCCTGTTCCAGCTGGCGCAGGCTGCGGCTGATGGCCGGCAGCGGCTGGTGTGCCTCCCGGGCAAAATCGGAAACATACACCGCTCCGTTCTGCCCGCGGGTACTGATCGTGTGAGCCAGACCCTCCAGCATGGGAAAGTGGCACTTGGGACAGCCCCGCAGAGCCGCCTTCATGCCGGCCCGGGATGCCTTGCTCAGCCGTCCGAAAAAATGGCACAGGCCGTGAAAGCTCGCCGCGGCTTCGGTCTCGTACAACATTCTATCCCTCCTCATTGCAAAATGCTTAACAGCTGTTAACTATTAACGCCTGACAATAATATTCCTCCGGCACCCAGAATGCAAGGGCAGTTTAGGATAATTTTAAAAAAGTTCACAAAAAGGGGAGGGCGGCAGAAAGCCTGAACCGCCCGGCAGCTGCATAAATAGAATAAGAAACGTTTCTGCGGGAGGGGCGGCGGCAGTGGAACAGAACCTGACAAGAATTTTTACACTTTTTGGCGGCTTGGCACTGTTTTTATACGGCATGGATGCGCTCAGCCACAGTCTGGAAACAGCGGCAGGCAGCCGCTTGAAAAGCCTGCTGGCCGCTGTGACCGGCAGCCCGGTGCGGGGCGTGCTGGCGGGGGCTGCGGTCACGGCGGTGCTGCAAAGCAGCTCGGCAGTCACGGTGATGGTGCTGGGCTTTGTAAGTGCGGGCCTGCTGACCCTGCGGCAGGCGGTCCCGGTGATCTTTGGCTGCAACATCGGAACGACCATTACCGCACAGCTGCTGGCCTTCCGGCTGGAAGATGTGCGCGGCCTTGTGCTGCTGGCCGGGCTGCTGCTCTGCTTTGTCTGTGCGGGGCGGAAGGGCCGGGCTATTGGCCGGGCGGTGTTCGCCTTTGGCCTGCTGTTCGAGGGCATTGCCGATATGGGCACTGCCATGGAACCGCTGGCGCAAAGCCCGGTGTTCGTGCACTGGCTGGGTCGGGTGCGGCAGCACCCATGGCTGGGGCTGCTGGCGGGGCTTGGCATGACCCTGACAGTGCAGAGCAGCTCGGCTACCATTGCCTTGCTGCAGAACTTTGCAGCTCGCCCCGGGCTGGACGGCAGCAGTCTGTTGGGTCTTGCGGGTGCGCTGCCAGTGCTGCTGGGCGATAACATCGGCACCACCATCACGGCAGTGCTGGCATCCTTGAGCGCAAGCCGGGACGCAAAGCGGGTGGCTGCGGCCCATGCAGTGTTCAATCTGACCGGCGCGGCGGTATTCTGCGCCGGTCTGCCGTTGTATGTGCGGCTGACGGCTGCACTTTCGCCCAAAGGGCCGGAGCTTGCCGTGATCGCCCGGCAGATCGCGAATGCGCACACCTTGTTCAATGTGGTGTGCACGCTGGTGTGGCTGCCGTTGACCCCGCTGATGGTGCGGTTTGTGTGCTGCCTTGTGCCGGACCGGGCAGTGCGGTAAGTTTTTACTGGACAAACATACCAATTGCGCATATACTGAAAGGGATGAAACCTACCGCGGAACAAAAAGGAAACATTGCTATGCGACAGAAAATCGGAAGAGTGTGTATGGTGCTGGGCGCGCTGCTGATCCTTGCGGCAGCAGCCCTGCTGGCCTATAACAAGTGGGATGCATCCCGTGCAGACAAGGCCTCGCAGGAGGTGCTGGGCGAGCTGGAACAGACCCTGACCACAACGGTTGAGGAAAAGGCAAAATCGGATACCGTGGCGCTGCAGCCGGAGCTGGACCCCACGCAGGAAATGACCGTGACCGAACTGAACGGCTGGGATTACATCGGCTATCTGTCCATTCCGTCTATCGGGCTGGAACTGCCGGTGATGAGCCAGTGGAGCTATGCGGGCCTGAAAATCGCACCCGGCCGTTACTCCGGTTCCACCTATGCGGATAACATGGTGGTCTGCGCCCACAACTATGCAAAGCATTTCAGCCCCATCAAGTGGCTGACCGAGGGCGCGCAGGTCTATTTTACGGATATGGACGGTATGCGCTGGACCTACGAGGTCTCCTATGTGGAAAACCTGCAGCCTACGCAAATTGAGGAAATGACCGAAAAGACGGAGGAGTCCGATGAATGGGATCTGACCCTCTTTACCTGCACCACCGGCGGCAGCGCCCGGTGCGCTGTGCGGTGCGTGCGGACGGGTTACCCGGTACTCACAACGGAGACCGCAGAATAAGATGCAAAAAATCCCCTGTGCACTGGCACAGGGGATTTTTCATATCCGGTATTCAGTGGACGGTGCCCACCTTCACAGGGGATTACTTACTCTGAATGTACTCGTCAATGGCCTTTGCAGCAGCCTTGCCTGCGCCCATGGCCTTGATGACGGTGGCCGCGCCGGTCACGGCATCGCCGCCGGCGTACACACCATCGCGGCTGGTCTTGCCGTCGTCGCCGTCGGTAACGATGCAGCCGTGCTTGTTGGTTTCCAGACCCGGGGTGGTGGAGCGGATCAGCGGGTTGGGGCTGGTGCCAAGACTCATAATGACCGTGTCCACATCCAGCTCGAACTCGCTGCCCTTCTTTTCGATGGGGCGGCGGCGGCCGGAAGCATCCGGCTCGCCCAGCTCCATCTCAATGCAGGTGATGGACTTGACAAAGCCCTCGTCGTTGGCGTGGATCTCCACAGGGTTGCACAGGGTCTTGAAGATGATGCCCTCTTCCTCGGCGTGCTCCACCTCTTCCTTACGGGCGGGCAGCTCAGCCATGCCGCGGCGGTAGACGATGTACACGGTCTCGGCACCCAGACGCAGGGCGCTGCGGGCAGCGTCCATAGCCACGTTGCCGCCGCCCACAACGGCGACCTTTTTGCCGGTGCGGATGGGGGTCTTGCTGGTGGGCAGATAAGCCTTCATCAGGTTGGAGCGGGTCAGGAACTCGTTGGCAGAGTAGACGCCCTTCAGGCTCTCGCCGGGGATGCCCATGAAGCGGGGCAGACCGGCACCGGAGCCTACGAACACGGCCTCGTAGCCGTACTCGTCCATCAGCTCGTCGATGGTGAGCACCTTGCCAATGACCATATTGCACTCAAAATCAACGCCCATCTTCTTCAGGCCGTCGATCTCCTGCTGCACGATGGCCTTGGGCAGACGGAACTCAGGGATGCCGTACATCAGCACACCGCCGGCCACATGCAGGGCCTCGTAAACGGTGACCTTGTAGCCAAGCTTTGCCAGATCGCCTGCGGCGGTCAGGCCGGCAGGGCCTGCGCCGATGATGGCCACCTTGTGGCCGTTCCATTCGGGCACGATGGGGGCGGTGTGCACATTCTCACGGTGCCAGTCGGCAACAAAGCGCTCCAGGCGGCCGATGCCCACCGGCTCGTTCTTGATGCCGCGGGTGCACTTGCCCTCGCACTGGCTCTCCTGCGGGCATACACGGCCGCAGACAGCGGGCAGGGAAGAGGAGCGGTTGATCACCTGATAAGCGGCTTCAAAGTCGCCCTCGGCCACATGGCCGATGAACTCGGGGATATCGATGCCCACAGGGCAGCCGGTCTGGCAGGGTTTGTTCTTGCAGTGCACGCAGCGCTTTGCTTCGTTCACGGCCATTTCTTCGGTGTAGCCAAGTGCAACTTCCTTAAAGTTCTTGTTGCGCACATTGGGGTCCTGCGTGGGCATGGGGCACTTCTTCGGGTCCATATTGAAAGCCATCTTATTTTACCTCCTGATTGAGCAGATTGCATGCCGCTTCACGGGCGTGTGCCTCAAACGGGCGGTACATGGTGCCGCGGGCCATTGCCTCATCAAAATCCACCAGATCGCCGTCAAAGTCGGGGCCGTCCACGCAGGCGAACTTGGTCTCGCCGCCCACGGTCAGACGGCAGCCGCCGCACATGCCGGTGCCGTCGATCATGATGGGGTTCATGGAGACGATGCTCTTGAGGCCGTGCTTCTGGCAGGTCTTGACCACGAACTTCATCATGATGAGCGGACCGATGGTGATGACCAGGTCGTACTGGTTGCCGGCAGCCACCAGCTCGTCGAGGGCGGCGGTGACGACGCCCTTGGTGCCGTAGCTGCCATCGTCGGTCATGATCCGCAGCTCGTCGCTGCAGGCCTTGAACTCGTCCTCGAGGATGAGCAGGTCCTTGCTGCGGAAGCCGACCACGCTGTGGACGACGCAGCCCTGCTCGTGGAGTTCACGGGCGATGGGCAGCGCAATGGCGCAGCCCACGCCGCCGCCGACGACGCAGACCTTCTTCAGGCCTTCCACCTCGGTGGCGCGGCCCAGCGGGCCGACGAAATCGTGGACGCTCTGACCCACTTCGAGGCTGTTCAGCTCCATGGTGGTGCCGCCGACGATCTGGAAGATGATGTCCACAGTACCCTTCTCGCGGTCATAGCCTGCGACGGTGAGGGGGATGCGCTCGCTGTCTTCAAACGGGCGCACAATGATAAACTGGCCAGGCTTTGCCTTTTTGGCAATGAGCGGGGCTTCAATGACCATCTTTGTAACGGTGGGGTTCAGCGCCACCTTTTCCGTGATCTTGTACATTGCGTTTGCTCCTTATTCCTATATTCTCCCCTGCATGAAAACACGCCTGTTCCTCGGTGCAGCAGCCCGAAGCGGCAGGCGCGAAAGTTCAGCAACGATTTGACAATCTTAATTATAACGATATTAAGAAAGGAAAGCAATTAAAATTTCTTCGCGTCAGCTGCGGCAAACTTGAACGCTTCCGCAGCTTTGTACGCAGCAGGGGGACGGAAACGTCCCTTTTTTCAAAAAATGCAAATTTGTAGTTGACAAGAGGCGAAAGCTGCGGTATAATAATCGACGTCGCCGGGAACGCCCGGCACACCACAATGGAATCTGCGGCCGTAGCTCATCTGGTAGAGCGCCACCTTGCCAAGGTGGAGGTAGCGAGTTCGAGCCTCGTCGGCCGCTCCATTATTGTGGAAGTTTAGCTCAGCTGGGAGAGCATCTGCCTTACAAGCAGAGGGTCAGCGGTTCGAGCCCGTTAACTTCCACCATGTGGCCCGGTAGCTCAGTTGGTTAGAGCACCAGCCTGTCACGCTGGGGGTCGTCGGTTCGAGCCCGATCCGGGTCGCTCGTCGAAAGTCCTGCGGTTCATCTGGCAGTCTTGCGAGCAAGACCGCCGTGATGAACGCCAGACTTTCTCCTCTTCCCCACAAACATTTGCTTCGCAAATTTTTGCGGGGACCCCGATTCAAGAAACGGATTCGGGGGAGTGCAGGGATAAATGCACTTTCTATGCCTCTGTAGCTCAGTCGGTAGAGCAGGGGACTGAAAATCCCCGTGTCATTGGTTCGATTCCGATCGGAGGCACCACGTCGAAATGTCAGCCGCTTGTCGGGCAGTCTTGCGAAGCAAGACCGCTGTGACAAGCACTGAAATTTCTCCTCTTCCCCACAAAATCTTGCATTCGCAAGCTTTCGCGGGGGCCCCGTTTAAGATACGAACGGGAGGGTGCAAGGATAAATGCACCGCGTATGCGGCCGTAGCTCATCTGGTAGAGCGCCACCTTGCCAAGGTGGAGGTAGCGAGTTCGAGCCTCGTCGGCCGCTCCAACATGAAGCCATCGTTTGTGCAGAAATGCACGACGATGGCTTTTTTCAACAGAAACTGCATCAAATGTTGACAACTCGATGCTCCGGGCCGTATACTGAGACTATCGTGCAGCAAACAGAGGCGGGCTGACCGCCTGCGGGAGTTCGGCCCGCGGGCGTTGGCTCGCCTCTGTGCTATGGGAAAAGGAGGGAAAACCAGTGATATTCGGCAAGTACATCAACCGCTATTACCTGCGCCACGCGCCTGCGCTGCTGCTGGGCATCCTTGCGCTGCTGATGGTGGACTATATCCAGCTGCTTGTGCCGCAGCTCTATCGTCTGGTCATCAACGGCGTCAACCTTGGACAGGTGGTGGTGAGGGGCGAGACGATGCCTTTCACGAAAGAGGTGCTGTTCCAGCACATCTGCCTGCCCATGATATGGATTGTGCTGTTCATGGTGGTGGGGCGCTTTTTGTGGCGCATCTGCTTCTTCGGCACCAGCATCCGGGTGCAGGCGGATCTGCGGGAGAAGATGTTCGACCACAGCCGCCGTCTGTCCCAGCAGTACTATCAGGTGAACAAGGTCGGCAACCTCATGAGCCTCTACACCAACGACCTCGACACCATCCAGGAGTGCTTCGGCGACGGCATCCTGATGTTCTTTGACGCATTGGTGCTGGGTCTGCTGGCCCTCTACCGGATGTGGTGCATGGACAGACGCATGACCATGCTGGCCCTCATCCCGGCAGCGTTCATGTTTGCCATCGGCACCGTGATGGGCAAGACCATGACCAAAACGTGGGAGAAGCGCCAGCAGGCGTTCTCAGACCTGTCCGACTTTGCGCAGGAGAACTTCTCCGGCATCGCGGTCATCAAGGCGTTTGTCAAGGAACTCAAAGAGCTCATCGCTTTCCGCAAACTCAACAAAGACAATGAAGAGGTCAACGTGGAGTATACCCGAATCTCGGTATTGCTCGAAGTAATGGTGACGTTCTTCGTGGAGTCGGTCATCTGCGTCATCCTCGGCTACGGCGGCTATCTCGTCTACAAGGGAAATTTCAATGCGGGCCAGCTGGTGGAGTACATCGGCTATTTCGAGGCGATCGTCTGGCCCATCATGGCGATCTCAATGCTCATCGAAAAGACCTCCCGCGGCAAAGCCTCCCTCAACCGCATCACCGAGCTGCTGGACGCACCCATTGATGTGGCCGACCGCGCCGGTGTGCCGGACCTCGAAAACCCCAAGGGCGGCATTGAGTTCCGCGATTTGACCTTCCGCTACCCGGACGGCGAGTTCGATGTGCTGAAAAACATCTCCTTCACGATCCAGCCCGGCGAGAGCGTGGGCATCGTGGGCAAGACCGGCGCAGGCAAGACGGCGCTGGTCGATTTGCTCCTGCGCACTTATAACGTCCCCGACGGCACCCTTTTCGTGGACGGGAAGGACGTCAACGGCGTCTCCATCCACTCGGTGCGGCAGGCGTGTGCCTATGTCCCGCAGGAGAACTTCCTCTTCTCGGACACCATTGCCCACAACATCGCCTTTGGCGTGGACGATGCTACCCCCGAGGACATTGAACGGGCAGCCAGCCTTGCTGACGTCCGGGACAACATTGTGGACTTCAAGGATGGATACGAGACTGTCCTGGGCGAGCGCGGCGTCACCGTCTCGGGCGGTCAGAAGCAGCGCATCTCCATCGCCCGCGCCCTGCTGAAAGATGCGCCCATCCTGATCCTCGACGACTCGGTTTCGGCGGTGGATACCAGGACGGAAAAAATCATCCTCGACAACCTCAAGCAGAGCCGTGTCGGTAAGACCACTCTGCTCATCGCGCACCGCATCTCGACGGTGGAGGGACTGGATAAGATCATCTTCCTCGAGGACGGCAGAGTGGAGGCCGTCGGCCCTCACGACCAGCTCTATGCATCCTGCCCGGAGTACCACAAGATGGTCGATCTGCAGAAGCTTGAAGACGAAGTGGGAGGTGGCAACGCATGATGAGTCTGAATCCGCTTCTTCTCGTAGGCGGCGTTATCGGCACCGTGTCGGTGCTGCTGCTCATCGCCTACGCCTGCGTCAAAGACAAGAAAACGGCTATGGGCTTCGAGCGCAGCATGGCCGACGGCGAGATCCTGCGCCGCCTCTTCGGCTACGCCAAACCCTACCTCAGGCAGTTCATCGTCGTGGGCTTTCTCGTCCTCTTCTCCATCTCCTACGACATCGCGTCGCCCCTCATCGTGGGCTACATCGAAGAGCTTGTGGTGGGCGATTTCGAACTGAAAAGCCTCTATGTCAGCGTGGCCGTTTACGCGGGTGTGCTGGTCTTCTCGATGGCCAGCACCTATTTGCAGGCCGTCATTCTGCAGCGTGTGGGCCAGCGCATCATCTCCGATTTGCGCGAAGACCTTTTTACCCACATTGAAAGCCTCTCCCACGGCCAGCTGAACGACATCCCGGTGGGCAAGCTCGTCACCCGCGTGACCAACGACACCAACGCCATCTCGATGATGTTCACGAACCTCTTCGTCAACCTGACCAAGAACGCCTTCGTCATTTTGGGCATTCTGGTGGCGATGCTCTTCCTGAACTACGAGCTGACCCTGATGGTGCTTTGCTTCGTACCCTTCATCCTCCTGTTCACGGTCATCTTCCGCAAGTTCTCCCGCCGCGCCTACCGCAAGGTCAAGGACGCGACCACCGACATCAACACCTATCTCTCCGAGAATCTCTCCGGCATCAAGGTCACCCAGATCTTTGGCCGCGAGGACGAGAAGATGGAGGAGTTCCGCCAGAAGAGCCAGACCCTCGCCAAGGCCACACAGGAGCAGATCTTCGTCTTCGGCGTCTTCCGTCCGCTGGTGTATATGCTGTATATCAGCTCGATTTTGTGCCTGTTCTATCTTGGCGGCATGGGCCATCTGAACCATGTCACCTTCCTCGGGCAGACCATTTCCAGCGGCACCATCGTCACCTTTTATATGTATATCTCCAAGTTCTTCACCCCTATCCAGAACCTCGCCGAGCAGTTCAACTGGCTGCAGTCGGCGCTGGCGTCATCGGAGAAGGTCTTCTCCATCATGGACATCCAGCCCCAGATGGTGGACGCCCCCGATGCCGTTGAGCTAGACGAAGTGAAGGGCGACATCGAGTTCCGGGACGTCTGGTTCAGCTACATCCCCGGCGAGTGGGTGCTGCAGGGCGTTTCCTTCCATGTGGAGCCCCGTCAGACCGTGGCCTTCGTCGGCTCTACCGGCTCGGGCAAGAGCACCATCCTCTCCCTCATCTGCCGCAACTACGAGTTCCAGAAAGGCGAGATTTTGATCGACGGCATCGACATCCGCAAAATCAGGATCTCCTCCCTCCGCCGCCACTTCGGCCAGATGCTGCAGGACGTCTTCCTCTTCTCGGGTACCATCCGCAGCAACATCGTCCTCCGGGAGGAGAACATTCCCGACGAAGAGATCATGAAGGTCTGCCGGTATGTCAATGCCGACCACTTCATCAACAAACTCGAGCACGGCCTCGACGAAGAAGTCCGGGAGCGCGGCAATAACTTCTCGGCGGGCCAGCGCCAGCTGCTCAGCTTTGCCCGCACCATCCTGCATAAGCCCAGCGTCATGATCCTGGACGAGGCCACCGCCAACATCGACACTGAGACGGAGCTTCTGATCCAGGATTCGCTGGAAAAGATGCGCAGCGTCGGCACCATGCTCATCGTGGCACACCGCCTCTCCACCATCCAGCACGCAGATAACATCATCGTGCTGTCGCGCGGCAAGATCTTGGAGCAGGGGACTCACCAGCAGCTTCTCGCCGCACATGGCCGATATTATCAGCTGTACACGCTGCAATACCACAAAGAGCAGATGGATAAACAGTAAAGCAAAAGCAGGTGCATCCAGCGGATGCGCCTGCTTTTTTGCATAGGCTCAATATTGATACGGCACGATGTCCGGCTGGTCGGGGCGGTGCTCGCCGATGATTTTTTCCATCCAGATCATGTCGTACCAGCGCCCGAACTTATAGCCGCAGTTGTGGAAGGTACCGGCCAGCGTGAAGCCCAGATGTTCGTGGAACTGGGCGCTGTTTTTGGTGAGGTATTCGTCCTCCACCTGCGGGTAGCCGATGCAGGCGTAGAGATTGAGGACACCCATGGCCTTGAGCCGGTCGGCCAGCGCCTCATAGAGGACGCGGCCCAGTCCGCCGCGCCTGGCGTCGTGGTCGAGGTAGATGGTCAGCTCTGCGGCCCAGTCGTAGGCGGCACGTCCCACAAAGGCGTGGGCATAGGCGTAGCCCTCGATGCGGCCATCCCGCTCGATGACAAGATAGGGGTACTTCTGCATGATGGCCCGCATCCGGCCCTCGAACTCGGCAAGCGACGGCACATCGTACTCGAAAGTGATGACCGTGTGCTCGACGTAGTAGGCGTAGATCTCCAGAATGCGGGGTGCGTCGGCCAATGTGGCGTTGCGGATGGTAATATCGGACATGATTTTTACTCCTCAGAACATCGTAAGGGCAAGCGCACACAGCGGCAGGAACAGGATGCTGAGCAGAGTGGTCAGCACGACGCTGCCGGCGGCAAACTGCTCATCGTGGTGGAACTGGACGGCGAACACCGAGGTGATGGACGCGGCCGGACAGCATTCCAGCAGCAGGATGACCTGCGTGACCATGCCGTAGCGGAAGAGCCCCAGCGCGGCGAAAGCTGCGATGGTCAGCACCGGAATGAAAAGCATCCGGACTACGGTGAGCTTCCAGATGTGCTTGTCGGTGAGGGTGCGGTGCAGGTCGCCCGAGGCAATGAGCATACCGGTGATGAGCATGGAGAGGGGAGTGTTCATGTCGCCCAGAAGCTCCATGGGCTGGACGATGAGGTCGGGCAGCGGGATCTGGAGCAGGTAGAGGACGAGACCCACGACGATGGCGTAGATGGCCGGGCAGTGCAGCAGGCTCTGGGCGACCTTTTTGGGGTCGGAGCTGCCGCTGACCATGCTGTAGCCCACCGTCCAGAGCAGAAGATTGAACATGGTGAAGAAGGCGCTGGCATAAAGCAGACCCTCGGAGCCGAAGAGCGCCGAAATGAGGGGCAGGCCCATATAGCCCGCATTGGAGAAAACACAGGCGAACCGGAAGATGGGCGTCCGGCTGTCCCTGCTGCGGGCCGTGAACAGCAGGGTGATGACGAGGCCCAGCAGGATGGACAGGGTGCTCAGGGCGAACGCGGCCATGAGGTTGTGCAGAATTTCTGCGCTGAACTCCATGCGGTAGGAGTTGATGATCATGGCCGGAACGACGAGGTTGACCAGCAGGTTCGAGAGGGTCTGCTTGCCCTCGGGGCGGAGCAGGCCGGTCTTGGCACCAAGAGCACCCAGCCCTATGAGGATGAACAGTTCCGCCACCTGCTGGGCGGTGATGACAGCAAGGTCCATAATAAGCTCCTCTCCTTACAGGATGACGTTCTTGATGAGCAGCGAAACACTGCCGTCCTCGGCGTGGAGAAATTCCACCGCAGAATCCTCGGAGAGGATCTCGGTAGGGATCTTTACCTCGATGCCGCTGGCGGTGTGGATGCTGCGGCTCTCCATCCGGCGGATGCGGGCGGGGGAGACAGTGACGGGCTGCTGGGCCTGCGCCGGCTCGAGGACGTCGCTTTTCTCCACATAGTCGTCGAAGGGGACAGCCGCCAGCGGGTATTCCTCAGCAAGCTGCCGGCGCACCTGCTCGACCGTCACCTTGTTGTCGTTGTCAGCGGCCTGATTGGCGATGAGCATGGCCACCTGTGCCTCCACATGGGGCTCGTCCTGATAGTTCTCCTGCACGGCCTGGACGGCGGCGTCCTGAATGGCCTGCAGCTTTTTCTTTTCCGGCTCGGCGGTGGTGTACTGGAAAACGACGGTGGAGAGGTAAAACTCCTTGTGGCCGTCGATGTCGAACTTTTTCTCCAGCAGCTTCATGGAGTAGTCGGTCAAGTCCACCAGTGCGCCTTCCTCCACCTTGCCGCTCTGGGTGGGGAGGCAGGCCCGCTGCTGGATGATGGAGTTGACCGGCGCACCGTCCATGCTCTCGGTGTAGTGGGTGTAGCCGTTTTTATAGTTGAGCTTGAGGATGCCCAGCCACGGCTGGCCGTCCCGGGTGAAATCCACCACAGCGAGGTCGGCCCCCGGAATGGTGGTATGAGCGTGCATATAGTCGAACAGGACGCCCGCGATGCGGCAGGACAGGTCGATAAAGTCCTTGTTCTGTTCCAGCTCGTACCGGAACGCCGAGTCCGGCAGGGGGCGGCACTGGCGGATGTCGTCGCTGGCAAGCAGCTTTTCGATGTGGTATTGCAGATAGGCCGTCTTTTCGGCTGTCATCTCCATGCAGCTGCCGCTGAGCACGGGGGCATCCAGCGTGGTATCCAGAACGTGGAGAATGGCCTGATGTACGATGATCTCCATAGGTGAACCTCTTTTTTGTATACAAGAAATCTCAAATCACCTGTCAGTATAACACAACCCGGCCCAAAAGGCGAGAATGACTTGAAGCTCTGTGGCAGAAATGCTATACTTGGCCCAGAAACACCTATTATACAGGGCAAAAGAAGGGAGACTTCCGGTATGGAATTTCGGGAAAAGCCGATGCAGAACCTTATCCGCATCAAGGACAAGGAGATCTGCAAGAATGTGCAGGCGCTTTTGCTGGACGGCGAAAGCATCGTGGGCGCATACAAGACGGTGCGCGATCAGGCCGTTTTTACGAGCCACCGCATTTTCATGGTGGATATGGCAGGGCGTTACCGGCACCCGGCAGGAGATCTTCGTCCTGCCCTACCGGAAGATCGTCCACTTCGGCATCCAGACGGCAGGCTTCGGCGACCCATTGCAGACTTCGGAACTGACGGTCTGCTACGCCGACGAGCACGAGATGAGGTTCGGCTTCATCGGGCAGGAAGAGCTGCTGGCTGTGGCGCAGGCCATCAGCCGGTGCATCCTGTAAAATAAAAATGAAACAAAACGGGACAGCCCCGCTCTGAGATGTGCCAGAGCGGGGCTGTCCCGTTTTGCTGTGATGATGAATAATGAAGAATGGATGATGGCGTTTTCAGCAGGCGCGGCCAGCCTCGAGCATATAGCGCAGGAAGCCGGTGACATCAGCGGGGTCGCTCACGCTGATGCTGAAGCCCTTCTTGGGAGCGTCCAGGGTCTGGAAGATGGCGGAAGCCTCGTTGTCCTTCTTGAGGTCGCAGGTGGAGCCATTGTCCAGGTGCAGGATGACGCTGCCGCGGCTTGCGGCGACCTGTTTCATGAAGCGGTTTTTATCAAAATATTCGATGCGAAGCATAATAAATACCTCCGTGTTCGGTAAAGTGTGTAAGGCTTCTGCAAAAGCCCTGTGGGTCGGGGTGCGGGCGGCATCGCGGCCTTGGAGCTGTGGGACAGTGCGCAAGACCCTTGGAAGTGGGTTGTATCTGCCCCGTTTCAGTGCTATACTGAGCTTATCAGCTCCGATGAAATAATACCACGAAACCGGCACAAATGATAGAACAAAAACACATACTTTGTACAACAAAATCGGCTTTGATAAAAAATCTTCAATGTATTGGGGAAAGGAATTGGCGAATATGGCACTAAATATCAGCTCCAACATCGTCGCCAGCGAAAAGGGCAGGGAACTTGTGCAGCACGGCAGCGCGCTGTTTCCCATCGCCTGCTATGCCGAGGATCTGTCCAGCTATTCGGTGGCATGGCACTGGCACGAAGAGTTTGAATATGTGCTCTGCACGAAGGGACCGCTCCATGTGGACGTCAAGAAGACCCGCCTCACCTTGCAGACCGGGCAGGGAGTGTTCATCAACTCGGGCGTCCTCCACGCGGTGGAGCAGGCACCGGAAGGCACAGCCCTGCTCCACTCGGGCGTGTTCCATCCGCGGCTCGTGGGCGGGATGGACACCATCTTCTGGCAGAAGCTCATCCGCCCCATGACCCAGCCCGACGCCCCGCCATTTTTCCTTCTGGATGCGTTGGTGCCGTGGCAGAAACAGGTGCTGGACTGTCTGCACGAGAGCTGGAAGGCCGTGTCGGACGAACCCTTCGACTACGAGAACCGGGTGCGCTACTACCTCTCGCTGGCCCTGCGGCTGCTGAGCACCCAGTGCGTGGGCGGGCGGACGAAAGTCTCTCAGCAGGAGCAGATCGCCTCCGAGCGGATGAAGCAGATGCTCCGCTTCGTGGAGGAACACTACGCGGAAGAGCTGACAGTCCAGCTCATCGCGGGCAGCGTGGCCCTCAGCGAGAGTGCCTGTCTGCGCAGTTTCAGGCAGATGCTGGGCATCACGCCCATCCAGTACGTCAAGCAGTACCGGGTGGAAAAGGCCGCTGAGCTGCTCCGCTCCACCCGGCTCAAGACCGGCGAGATCGGCGCGGAGTGCGGCTTCACCGATGGCAGCTACTTTATCAAGATCTTCCGGGAGATAAAACATTGCACTCCCAAAGAATACCGTATGAAATTTTGTTGAGATGTGAAAAAAGGAGAAATCTACCCCGTGCAGCGTACATTGACATCCGGCCCCATCACCGGCAGCATCCTGCTGGGCCTCTGCATGGGCAGCGGCGCGGCCATCTCGATGCAGTACGGCAGTGGTGAGTACGATAAAATGCGCCAGAGCGTCTTCCAGTCCTTCGCCTTCATTGCGGGCATGGCGCTGGCGGACGCCATCGGCATCGGATACTATCTGGTAAGACATAAGAAGGTGACACAATGAAAATCGAACACGTTGCGTTATATGTCAACGACCTCGAAGCCGCAAAGGACTTCTTCGTCCGCTATTTTGACGCCGTGCCGAATGCGGGCTATCACAACCCGAGGACGCACTTCCGCTCCTACTTTCTCACGTTCGCGGCGGCGCACGCCTGGAGCTGATGAACAAACCCGGGATGGCCGACGAGCCGAAGCCTGCCGCCCGCACCGGATACGCGCACATCGCGTTCAGCGTCGGCAGTCGGGAGAAGGTGGATGCGCTGACAGCCCGCCTCAAAGCCGACGGCCTCGAAGTCCTCAGCGGCCCCCGCACCACCGGAGACGGCTATTACGAAAGCTGTGTCCTTGCGGTGGAAGGAAATCAAATCGAGATAACGGTGTAACACAAAAGAGCAGAGTCTGCGGTGAAAACCCGCAAGTCTCTGCTCTTTTTATTTGCATATCAGCCCAGAAGCACCACGATGCCCGCCACGGCCAGCGAGATGATGAGGAACATATTTTCCGGGCCGAGTATAGCACAGGGGCCGGGAAAAACTACAAAAAGCCCGAAATACACGACGAAAATATTGTATTGGTTGCGCAACGACCTGTGAAAGAAATGAGAAAACTAAAACTTTTTAGATAAAACTATTGACAATGGTGGCCTCGCGAGTATAATTGCCTTATCAAATCGTTCAAAACATTTAACTAAATGACGTGAACTGATTTGCCCGAACAAGATACGATAGTACAACACACATACACAAGATAAAAGGAGAAAATCACCATGACTTTTGAGGATATGAAGAAGATCGTCGTTGACACCCTGAACTGCGAGGAGGAGAAGGTCACGATGGAGGCCAGCCTGACCGAGGACCTCGAGGCCGACAGCCTGGACGCTGTGGAGCTGAACATGGCTCTGGAGGATGCTTTCGGCGTCTCCATCCCCGACGAGGAGCTGGCCAACATGAAGACCGTCGGCGACATCTTCAACTACCTGACTGCACACGCTGAGGCATAACGATGAACGACATCAGAGACCTGCTCCCGGGCCGGATGCGGGAGCGTACCTTCCAGCTCAAAGCCCGGCGGGACACCGGTGTGGCGTGGCATGAGCCGCAGTTTGTGGAATGCAAGCAGTGCGGCCGCCGTGCCACCCGCCAGATCTGGGCCAAGAGCCTCTTCGTCTGCCCCAACTGCGGCAATCACCAGCCCATCGGCGCGTACTACCGCCTGAGCCTTGTGCTGGACAGCGGCAGTTTCCGGGAGCTGGATGCAGAGCTGGCCCCGCAGGACGTGCTGGGTTTCCCGGGCTATCCCGAAAAGCTCAGCGCCCAGACCCAGAAGACGGGCCTCAGCGAGGCCGCTGTCGCGGCAGTGGGCCGCATCGGCGGCGTGTCGGTGGTGGCCGCCGTGCTGGACAGCCGCTTCTTTATGGGCAGCATGAGCACGGCCGTGGGCGAGAAGATCACCCGCGCCATCGAGTACGCGGCGGCGAAAAAACTGCCGCTGGTCATCTTTTCGGCCAGCGGCGGCGCCCGGATGCAGGAGGGCATTTTCAGCCTGATGCAGATGGCCAAGACCAGCGCCGCCATCGAGCGCTTTTCGGCCAAGGGCGGGCTGTACATCAGTGTGTTGACCCACCCCACGACCGGCGGCGTTACCGCCAGCTTTGCCAGCCTTGGCGACATCATGCTGGCCGAGCCGGGCGCACTCATCGGTTTTGCAGGCCCCCGCGTCATCGAGCAGACCATCGGCGAGCGCCTGCCCGAGGGCTTCCAGCGCAGCGAGTTCCAGCTGGAACACGGCTTTGTAGACAAGGTCGTACCCCGCAGTGAGCTCCGCGCCACCCTCATCCAGCTGCTGCAGCTCCATGCAGGCGGGAGGAAAACGGAATGATAAAAGAACTTCTGGAGCAGCTTGCTCCTTTGGACGCCCAGATCGCTGCCCTGCGGGGCGGCGCACAGGACGAGGAGAGCCAGATGGCCGCCATCACGGCCCACGCTTCCGAGCTGGCCGAACTGGCTGTGGAGGAAGATGAGATCCTCCGCTGCTGCGGCCCGCTGACCGCTGAGGATCGGGTCTTTCTGGCACGCCACCCGGAGCGTCCCCATATCGACGAGACCATCAATGCTCTGTTCA
>ENA-OQKV01000397-OQKV01000397.1-human-gut-metagenome-genome-assembly--contig:-NODE-397-length-17110-cov-3.490196_pt1 | contig 17110 bp, 21 predicted proteins | sample MGYA00242655_ERZ504811 | MGnify/ENA primary metagenome ERZ504811 (study PRJEB26092, sample SAMD00036406) | human gut metagenome | host: Homo sapiens | study: EMG produced TPA metagenomics assembly of...
CTGGCCGCGATGATGACGTTGGACTTCACCCGCTGCAGCTCATCCACTCTGGCGAGGAACTTGTCCTGTTCAAAGGGGACTTCCGGCAGAAGGATGAGGTCGGGGCCGTCGCTGTCGTCGCCACCTGCGAGGCAGGCCGCACCGGCCAGCCATCCGGCGTGACGGCCCATGATCTCGGCCACAGTCACGCTGCGGATGTCGTAGACGGAGGAGTCACGGATGACTTCCTTGAGGATGGTGGCGATGTACTTGGCCGCAGAGCCGTAGCCGGGGGTGTGGTCGGTGAGGCAGAGGTCATTATCGATGGTCTTGGGTACACCGATAAAACGCACCGCACTGCCTACCTGTGCGCCGTAGCGGCTGAGCTTGGCGATGGTGTCCATCGAGTCGTTGCCGCCGATGTAGAACACCGCGCAGATGTCGTACTTGTCAAACAGGGTGAACAGCTTGACGTAGGGCGTGGAGTCCGCCTCCGGCTCGGGGAGCTTGCAGCGGCAGCTGCCCAGATAGCTGGACGGCGTGCGCTTGAGCAGCTCGATGCTGAGCCGGTCGTCCAGCAGGACGTTCAGCTCCACGAGTTCCTCTTTCAGCAGTCCCTCGATGCCGTACTTCATGCCGTAGACCTTGTCTGCGCCCAGACTGCAGGCGGCTTTATAGACGCCTGCGAGACTGGAATTGATGACGGCGGTAGGGCCGCCGCTCTGGCCGATGATGACATTCCTGGCCATGAGAACCTCCTTGTACCATTTACCGATAAATTGGACTTCCTGTGCGCCGCAGCACCGCTCCGCGCCGTCCCCGTTTCGCGGTCCGTACACCCTGCACAGTGTACGGACGGGGGAACAGCCAACAATCGATGACTGCAACTCGCACAAAAATTCTGGCAGGTCGTGCAAGCACTTCGAGAAATGTGCGCAAAAACCTGCTCTTCCTCTATTGTAACCGTTTTGCCTGTTGTATGCAAGTCCTAATTGGTTGCAGAGGCAAAAAAAATTATGATAAAATAGGTGCTGCACAGCTCTGCCGGGCCGGAAAGCGGGGATAACCCGCCGACGCCCGGGCAGACTAAGAGCAGAACCAAACGAAAGCGGGAACACCTTTATGGGAATTTCACACGATTATCATAGCACGGGCCGGCGCCGCAGAGGCGGCCCCGGCGGCGTCATCCGGTTTGCGGGGGCCGTGGCCGGCATCCTGCTGGTGAGCTTCGCCATCACGGCCATCCTTGAGCACGGACAGGCACAGCCCGAAGAGCTGCCCACCGTGACGGCCAACGGCACGGCGCAGAACATTCTGGCCCCGCTGCCCATGCAGGGCGCGGCGGACAGCACCACCGACAGCGGCAACGCAGGCACAGCGGCAGCAGACGGCACGCCCGCCGTGACCCTCGAGCAGTTCGGCCCGGCCCGTCAGACGGCGGGAGCCTACAGCGTCAAAGCCTACGACAGCAGCGTCATCCGCCAGCCCGCCAGCGGTCAGGTCGATTTGAGCTACTTTTCCGATGCCGCCTTCCTCGGCGACAGCCTGACGGTGGGCTTCTCCGACTATAAGATCAACCTCGGCGGAGCACTCATCTGCGGCTACACCGGCGTTGGTCCGGATGCCATCGTCAACCGCAGCGCCGTCAAGAGCAGTGTGCGGGGTGAGGAAGTCGCGCTGGATGTGCTGGCCGCTGCTCAGCCCAAGAAGCTGTATATCCTGCTGGGTACCAACACCCTGACCACCGTGGGCGCGGCGGACCGCTTCCTCGCTTACTACGGCCAGATGCTGGACGTGCTGCGCCAGACGCTGGGGGAGGACTGCGTCATCTATGTTGAGTCCATCCCGCCCGTCCGCCCCGAGGCCGCAGCGGAGAAGCCGGGCCTTGCCTCGGACATCATCCGCTCGGTGAATGAGCAGCTGGCCCTGCTGGCCACAGATAAGGGCTGTGTCTACCTCGATTTGTGGGAGACGCTGGCCGACGGCGAGGGCAACCTGAAAGAGGTGCTGGCTGCGCCGGACGGCGTCCACTTCTCGGCAGGCAACGGCTACGGCGCTGGGTGACTTACCTGCGCAACCACGCCAAGTATTCTGCCGATAATGCATGGACGCCCGGCAGCGCCTACGCAGGCTGAGCGCAAACCAAAAAGAACAAAAGCATCCGTGATGCCCTGCCCCGGAGGGGGAGAGAAACATCACGGATGCTTTTTTGCAGCAAAAATCCCGCCCCCTGTACCAGTGATACGGAGGACGGGACGTTTTGTTTTTATGGAGAAGGGCTAGAGGGACGAATTACTTCATCTTTGCTCTTGGCCTTCATGCGCTGCTCGTGGTTCAGGATCTGCTTGCGGATGCGCAGGTTCTCGGGAGTGACCTCCAGCAGCTCGTCCTGAGCCAGGAACTCGAGGCAGCCCTCGAGGCTCAGCTTGCTGATGGGGATGAGGCGCAGAGCGTCGTCAGAGCCGGAAGCACGGGTATTGGTCAGGTGCTTGGTCTTGCAGACGTTGACATCGACGTCCTCGCCGGAAGCGGTGTAGCCAATGACCATGCCTTCGTAGACCTTCTCGCCGGCGCCCACCAGCAGAGTGCCGCGCTGCTGCGCGTTGAACAGGCCGTAGGTGACGGCCTCGCCGGTCTCAAAGCTGACCAGAGAACCGGTGGAGCGGTTGGCGATCATGCCAGCCCAGACGTCATAGCCGTCGAAGATCTGGTTGATGATGCCCTCGCCGTGGGTATCGGTCAGGAACTGGTTGCGGTAGCCGAACAGGCCGCGGCTGGGCATACGGAACTCCAGACGCACACGGTCGGAACCCAGAGACTCCATCTGCTGCAGGATGGCCTTGCGCTGGCCCAGACCGGTCATGACAGCACCCTGATACTGGGAGGGAACGTCGATGACGACGTGCTCCATAGGCTCGTAGGTCTTGCCGTCGATGACCTTGGTCAGAACGTGCGGGGGAGAGACCTGCAGCTCATAGCCTTCGCGGCGCATGGTCTCGATGAGGATGGACAGATGCATCTCACCACGGCCCATGACACGGAAGGAATCGGTGGTGGCGGAATCCTCCACCTTCAGAGCGACGTCCTTCAGCAGCTCTTTCTGCAGACGGTCACGGATCTGGCGGCTGGTGACATACTTGCCCTCACGGCCGGCCAGCGGGCTGTCGTTGACGGAGAAGGTCATCTCAACGGTGGGGTCGTTGATCTTCACGAAGGGCAGCGGCTCGATATTGGAGGGGCTGCACAGGGTGTTGCCGATGGTGACATCGGGCAGACCGGAGAAAGCCACGATGTCGCCTGCGGTGATGTTGTCGCAGGGCTGACGGCCATTGGCCTGGAAGTCATACAGCTTGGTCAGACGGCCGCGCATCTTGAGGTCGGGGTTGTGCCAGTCGCACACGACCACTTCCTCGCCCACCTTGGCGACGCCGTTCTGGATGCGGCCGATGCCGATGCGGCCAACGAACTCGTTGTAGTCCACAGAGGACACCAGCATCTGGAAGGGAGCCTCGGGGTCGCCCTCGGGCGGCTTGATGGTGCTCAGCAGAGTATCGAACAGGGGGATCAGGTCGGTGCCGGGCACATCCGGGTCCAGGCTTGCGGTGCCATCACGGCCGCAGCAGAACAGCATGGGGCAGTCCAGCTGCTCATCGGTAGCGCCCAGATCCATCAGCAGGTACAGAACTTCGTCGATGACTTCCTTGATGCGGGCATCGGGGCGGTCGATCTTGTTGATGGCCACCACCAGACTCAGGTTCTGCTGCAGAGCCTTCTGCAACACAAAACGGGTCTGGGGCATGCAGCCCTCGGCGGCATCCACCAGCAGCAGAACGCCGTTGACCATCTTCAGCACGCGCTCCACCTCGCCGCCAAAGTCGGCATGGCCCGGAGTATCGACAATATTGATCTTGACACCCTTGTAGGTGCAGGAGCAGTTCTTGGCCAGAATGGTAATGCCACGCTCACGCTCGATATCGCCGCTGTCCATGACGCGCTCAGCCACGACCTGATTATCGCGGAATGCGCCGCTCTGACGCAGCATTGCGTCCACCAGGGTGGTCTTGCCGTGGTCAACGTGAGCGATAATGGCAACGTTGCGCAAATCGTTACGAACCATAAAATTCAACCTCTCTATTATTAAAACTCATAAAATACGAACGAACGTCATACAAGTTTAAGTTTATAACAGAAAGGGGTGGTTTGTCAAGATTGTATAAAAAATTTTTCAACCTTTCGGCAAAATGCCTGAGAAAAGCCATGCGATTTGTGCGGCGTGTACCTTTAGAATATGCTATACTAAGGGTACAGAAGAAATAAAGCCGGAGGTGTTTTTATGAAGATCACATTTCTGGGCGCGAACCATGAGGTCACCGGCAGCTGCACTTTGATCGAAGCGGCTGGGCAGCGCTTTTTGATCGACTGCGGCATGGAGCAGGGGAAGGACGTATACGAGAACCAGCCCATCCCGGTGGCACCCGGCGAGATCGACTGGGTGCTGGCCACCCATGCACACATCGACCATACCGGTATGCTGCCGCTGCTGGTGCGCAACGGCTTCCGCGGCAAGATCTATGCCACGAACCCCACGGTGGAGCTGTGCGGCATCATGCTGCGGGACTCGGCCCATATTCAGGAATTTGAAGCGGAGTGGAAAAACCGCAAGGGCCAGCGCTCCGGCGCAGAACCGGTGGAACCGATGTATACTGTGCAGGATGCTGAAGCAGCCATGAAGCTGTTTGTGGGCAAGGCCTATGAGCAGCGCTTCCAGCTTGCACCGGGCATTGAAGCCCGCTTTGTGGATGTGGGCCATCTGCTTGGCTCGGCCAGCATAGAGCTTTGGATCACCGAGGGTGAGACCACGACCAAGCTGGTATTCTCCGGTGATATCGGCAATCTGGATCAGCCCATCATCAAGGATCCTGCTTACATCAAAGAGGCGGACTACGCCTTTATGGAATCTACCTACGGCGACCGCAGCCACGGCCCGAAGCCGGACTATGTGAGCGAGCTGACGAAGATCCTGCAGCGCACCTTTGACCGGGGCGGCAATGTGGTCATTCCCAGCTTTGCGGTGGGCCGCACGCAGGAGATGCTCTACTTTATCCGTGAGATCAAGGAAAAGGGCCTTGTGAAGGGGCACGGCAACTTCCCGGTGTACATTGACAGCCCGCTTGCCATCGAGGCGACCCGCATCTTTAAAGATACCGACCCGGACTGCTTTGATGCGGACACCCGCGCTCTGCTGGAAAAAGGCATTGATCCGATCACCTTCCCGGGGCTGCGCGTCACGGTGACCAGTGATGAATCCCGCATGATCAATGCAGACCGCGTGCCAAAGGTCATCCTCTCGGCCAGCGGTATGTGCGAGGCAGGCCGCATCCGCCACCACCTCAAGCACAATCTGTGGCGGCCGGAGTGCACCATTCTGTTCGTGGGCTATCAGGCGGTGGGCACGCTGGGCCGCACCCTGCTGGAAGGTGCCACGACGGTAAAACTGTTCGGTGAACCTATTGAGGTGCAGGCAGAACTGTGCCAGCTCACCGGCATGTCCGGCCATGCGGACAGAGAAGGTCTGCTGCGGTGGGTGAACTCCTTTGAGCAGAAACCAAAGCGTGTGTTCGTGATGCACGGCGAAGATGAGACCGAGGACCACTTTGTGCAGACCTTGACGGAACAGGGCTTCACTGCCTGCGCACCCTACAACGGCGCACAGTGGGCCATCGGAGCCGAGGGAGCCGTATGCCTGCAGGAGGGCATGCGCGTCCGCATTGAGCACAAGGCTAATGAAGGCCAGAGCCGTGCTGCCAGTGTGTTCCAGCGGCTGGTCAGCGCCGGCAAGCGCCTGCTGCGAGTCATCGAGCACAACGAGGGCGGCGCAAACAAAGACCTTGCCAAGTTTGCCGACCAGATCAATGCCCTGTGCGATAAGTGGGACCGATAAAGCAAAACAAAAGCGCCGTGACCCAAAAGGCCACGGCGCTTTTTTGCATGGAGCGGGCAATGGGAATCGAACTAATAAACCACGTTCTAACGCTGTAAAACGTCAGATTTTATCCTCTTGCCAGCGCTATTTTTATCGTGAATCGTGTATCATTCTGCGCACTATACAAGAATGTTGGAAGCAACTGTGTGTTAAAAAGTGTGTTACAAATCAGCCGTTTCCCAGCAGCTTGAGGAAAGCAGCATTGACGGCCTGCGCGGTGTTTTCCGCGTCCCCGGTGAGAGCGTGGGAATACTGGCCGAATGTGTCCATGTTCTGGCTGTGGCCTACCAGCTCTTTGATTTCGCCCTCTGGCAGCGTCTTGACCACGCTGACAAAAGTGTGCCGCAATTCGTAAACTGATATTCTGTCAATGCCGTTTGCCTTGCAATAGGCCTGCCAGCGCTTCCAGTAATACAGTTCGCTGCTGATTTCAAACACGCTTTCCCGTGTCCCTGTCACTGCCCGCTGCTGTTCCAGCACGGCACGGGCAAGGCCAGACAGCACGAAAGACCGGATTGCATTCTGGTTTTTTGCCTTGTGTTTCCTCACCGTGGATGTTGATAGATCTGCGCACATTCACCGTGTTGCCCTGCACGTCTGCCCAGCGCAGCCCCAACAGCTCCCCGGGCCGCAAGCCTGTAAGCGTCTGGAAGCGGTAGGCGTGTATAAAGTCATCATGCACCCGCTTACCCCTGTAGAGCGTTGTATCAATGCTGAACAGCTTTACCAGATCGGCAGGCTGCAACACGCTCTTGCCCTTGTAACGGGCGCTGGCGGGTATCTGTACATCCTCCGGCAGGAAGGTGGAGAGCTTTGCTTTGCGGCAGTATTTGCAGAATGCCCGGAGATCGCTGGCAATCAGCTGCAAGGTTTTGCGGCTCTTCCCGGCGGCAGCGGCCTTGTTGATGATGGTTTGCAAGTCCCGATCTGTAAGGGTGTTGACCTTCTTTTTGCCGATGATCGGCAGCACCCAGGTACGCCACCGGCTTTCTACGGGCTTCCAGTTGCCTGTGCTGGTGGTAAGTTTGAGATCATCTATCCATAGCTGATAGACATTCTCGACCCGTCCGGCCTTGACTGCAATATCATTTTCCAGCCAGGCATCAGCCTTTGCATTGGCTTCCCGCTGCCCTGTCCTGCCCGGCGTGGAGCTGTAAAACTGTTTTCTCACGCCGTCTTTTTGCACGGCTATGCGCCAGCGCTGGTATTTTTCTTCCCATTGCGCGGTGTTCGTTCTCTTGTTCATCTGGCTGCCACCCCCCTTTCTATGTCAATGATTGCCCGTCAGTGGGTACGTACCGTTTTGGAACGTACCCACCCCCGCCGCCTACTGCTTTCCCGGCAGTGGGCTTTATTTTTTATCGGGGTCTGTGGGCTGGCCATACAAAAGCGATTCAAGCCGTTCTGCAAGCTCTTGTGAAAAAGAATCGTCGCTCTGATACAGCCGCAAGAGGGCTTCAAAAACGGCATTGTTGTAGTTCTTGCCCATCTTTTTGTGTAGGATTTCAATTTGCCAGTTTATGGCCGTGTCTTTTTGCCAGTCGTTCGGCAGCGCATAAAACGCCCGGCGGGCTTTTTCCCATGCTGGAGTGTGCAGTTCTTTTGCACCTTCTGACCAAGCATCTTTTGATAAATCACCTTCAAGCCCACATTTTATATTGTGTATGATAGCAGCACTTAGTTGTTCGGGGGGATAAACATCTTCATACCGTGCATCCAGAACGGCAAGTATTTTCTTTAGTCGTTCGATAGAAATATTACTTTTTTTCTCGAATGCTGATTGCAGTGTAGTGGGTGGTACGTCAATCGCTTTTGCGAGTTGACGGCGGCTCATATTTTTTTGAGCTAAAAGGTCGTCAATTTTGTTATATAGATACTCATTTCCGTTTGCCAACTGTAACAAGCCCCCTTTTGCGTTGAGTATATCAAATGATGAACGATTTTTCAAGAAAAGCTATTGACTTGAACGTCAAAATCGTTTATACTACTTGTGAACGATAAAAGCGTTTACAAAAACGTGTTTATCGTTTGTGACACTACTGCAGAAAGGAGACACATACCGTGAAGCTGGATTGTGTGAAGATCGTTTCAGAGATGAAACGGCAGCGGCTGACAAGCATGGATTTAGCCAACAAGGCTATGTGCGGGCTGTCAACTGTTCAGTCTGCCCGCAATGAACGCAGCATCAGCACCAACAGCGCCCGGCGCATTGCTGCCGCACTGGGTGTTCCGCTGGAAGAACTGATGGAAGGCGAGGTGTAACGATGTATCGCAAATTTCACAAACTGCGCGTGCGGTTTGCAGAGCTGGACCTAAGCCAGGCAGAAGCCGCCCGGCGGGCAGGCATACCACCCAGCACGCTGACCGCACGCATGACCGGCAGGCTGCCTTTTACCGCGCGGGATATAGCAGGCCTGTGCAAGGCGTTGGACATCCCCACAAGCGAAATCGGCTTATATTTTTTTGAGGACGAGCCGAAACCGAAAGCCGGGTGATGCTCTATTCCCGAATACCTGAACAAGGACACCGCACAACCAAAATTTATCAAATTCCCGTGTTTTCTTCTGGATGTGGATATAAGCCAGACTGCAAAGCTAGTTTATTCCCTTCTACTTGATAGAACTTCATTATCTAAAAAACACGGCTGGATTGATAAACAGAACCGAATTTACATCATCTTTCCAATCGCCCATATTGCGGCAGCTACACGCAAAGGCATCACGGCGGTAAAAGACGCTTTGCATGAGCTGGACAGCGCCGGACTGATTGAGCGAAAGCGCAATTTTTCCGCACCGAACACTATTTATGTACTGCTGCCAGATAGCCGGGAAACCGGCCAAACGTCAGCCGGAAAACCGGCTATCGTTGAGCCGGAAAAGCGGCCTTGTGATAGCCGGGAAAACGGACGAAGGACAGCCGGAAAAGCGGCACCTAATCAGACTAATAAGAAACAGACTGATAAAAAACAGACTAATAAGAGAGTGGCGCTTGCCCGTCAGAGCTACGGCAGCTATGGCAATGTTTTGTTGACCGATGCAGAGTATCAGAAGTTGAGCGCAGACATTCCATATCTGGACAACCTGATAGAGCAGCTATCCGCTTACATGGAGAGCACCGGGAAGAAGTACAAGAACCATGCGGCTACCCTGCGAGTGTGGGCTGCACGAGATCGAAACCAGCAGAAGCCCCGCAGCAGCGGGATGCCTGATTACTCATTCAAGGAAGGGGAGAGCCTTTGAACCACACCATGAACGCCCTTTCTGCACTCTTGCAGCGCAATGAGGGAGAAGCCAAAACGGACGACTACACCGGGGAAGATGGCCTGCTGCATTGTGGCAAGTGCCATGCGCCCAGGCAGATGCATGCCCCGGATTACATCCGCAAGACCACGGGAGAAGCCGTTGTGTGGATACCGTGCGACTGTGAAGCGAACGAGCGCGCCACCTTGCGGCAGCAGCGCGAACAGGAACGGCGCGAGCAACAGCTCCGCACACTCAAAGTAAACGGCTTTTCGGATGTTTCAATGGAGAGCTGGAATTTTCGGAACGACAATGGACGGAACCCGCAGATGGGATATGCCCGGAACTACGTCACACAGTGGCGGGACTTTGAGCGTGAAAACATCGGCTTGCTGTTGTGGGGCAAGGTGGGAACCGGCAAGAGTTTTTTTGCGGGCTGCATCGCAAATGCGCTGATGGAGCAGGGCACAGCCGTTTGCATGACCAATTTCAGCCGGATTGTGAACGACTTGAACGGGCGCGGAAACAACCGGAACGATGTGATAGATCGCCTGTGCAGCTATCCGCTTCTTATCATCGACGACTTCGGCATCGAGCGAGAGACGGACTACACGTTAGAACAGATTTACAACATCGTAGACAGCCGATACCGCAATCAGCGCCCACTCATCGTCACAACAAACCTTGCACTGGGCGAGCTGAAAGATCCGCAGGACGTTGCCCACGCCCGCATTTATGACCGCCTGTTGGAAATGTGCGTCCCTATCTGTTTTACCGGAGAGAACTTCCGGCGGCAGGCAGCAGCGCAGAAAATGGCGAAAATGCAAGCACTGATGAAGCAGGAAAGGGGATAACACCATGAACGAGAACACCGACCGCACAGGCTACACCGACGCTATTGTGAAGCTGCTGCAAAAAGCAGACCTGCGCAAACTGCGCCTGATCTGGATCTATGTGGAGCGCATGACCCGCACCAACTAAGCCGACCCGGCCTAGACTGGCCGTGTATAAATTTTCAAGCGTGCCCGTAGGGCACAGAAAGGACAAAACAATGAAGAACTTTTTTAACACCACCGACATTGACACCATCAGCGAGAGCTTGAACGGCGAGAAGTTTCTGACCGCTTCCCGTAACGAAGATGGCTGCATCATGCTGGGCTTTGAATCCGCGAATGAGGACTATGTGGACACCCTCACAATCAAGCATGATGGCTCTGTGGTTGGTGCGTTCGGCTGTGAGGAAGAACAGCAGCCCCAGACCGTCAACGACAACCAGCGCGTTGCCGAAGAACACGTTAAGTTTGATGAATCTATCAGCTATGGGGTCAGCGCAGAGTTTCACCGCGCATACGCTGACTTTTTGGAAGCAGCGGAACAGCTGGCCGTTGATGGGCAGGCGGTTGTTACTCTGGCAGAGCTGGCACGGAAGTGTGCAGACGCGGCGCAGCTGAATGCTTTCCGTATGGCTATGGGCTGGCCTGTGATGGTGCGCGATGCTCTGGGGCTGCCCACTATCAACTATACATATACGCCCGGCTTTGACCCGGATTCTGATCTTGATACTGACTCTATTTCTTCGATGCTGCCCAACTACTTCGGCCTGCTGAAGCCGCTGCATGAGGAAGATGGGTGTGACCCCAGCGAGGGCATTGTTCTGCTGTTTCAGGATGAGCAGCACGCCAAAGACCCAGCATGGAGCTGGTTATCACTCCGAAAGTGACCACCGGCGGTGTGCCTGTTCTGTCCGTTGAGGTGAACGACCTGCCCAAGAAGTAAGCCCCCAAGACCGCCGACAAACAGAAAGCCGCCTTTCCCTGCGCCAACAGGGACGGGCGGCAAATGGCGGGACAACGCATTGCAGTAATGTTTCCCGCCCTCATTTTAGCAGAAAGAAGAGGGATTTTCAATGTTTGGTTACACCGCTTATCAATTTTCTTGTGTCGCCCCTGTGGCGCTGATGTTCTTCGTGGGTGCCGCTGTGATGTGGTTCAGCGGCATCCGGTAAGGGGGTGTGCAACATGACGAGAGAAGAATCTTTAGAAGCCCTGTGCGTGGCTTTTGAGAAGCTGGACGAGGACGAACAGCGAGGGATGATCCGGCTTATTGAGCAGATGAAGCGTGCCCATACTTTTGGTCTGGACGTCCGTTTTGACGAGCACACTTTCACTTTCTTTATCGCAGATGCAGCGACCAACACCGTTGTTGCCCCGCCGCCGATGAATATTCCCACCGTGGAAGCATGGCTGGACGACTACGAGAAAGAAGAAGCCGAAGAATGACATTGTAAGGTGATATTCTTGCGGTTAAGTCCGTTTTATGGTACAATAGCAGCGTGATACGAACGCTCTTTTAGACCATTACAATGCGTAAAATTTAACGGTGGTGCGTGGAGTACGGAGCACCACCCCACCCCTGAGAGCGTGTGACGGCCCAGCAAGCCGCTGTGCGCTCTTTTTATTTGCCGGAGGTCATTCTATACCATGACGAAGAAGAAGCTCAAGAAGTGCCCTGTCTGTGGGGCTGTGATGTACCAGTTTGCACCGGGAATCCGCTGTCTTGACTGCGAGATGAAGCAAGCCCAAGACGAAAAGGAACGGGCCCGCGTCCGTACTCTGGCATGGGCCGCATACCATGCGGAACACGGTGAACCGCTGTCACTGGGCGAAGCTGCCGCAATGGCTGATGCTATGGGTATGAGCTACGGTGCATACAGTCTACAGTTGTCCCAGCAAAAACGCAATGTGGCAATAAAATGACATTTCATAGTATTATATTTGCATTTTACAACGCAATGTGGTATACTGAGCATAGTAGGCGGCTTATAGCGCCGTCCGGCTCCTGACTGCTCTTTGCTGCACGGTCTGGCTGTGGGTGTGCCATGACCCACGATCAGAGCGCCCAGCATTGCAGGAGCGGACATACCCCTTGCACTGGGCTTTTCCTTTCCCCGGTGCACCATGCGCGGCATAAGGTTTGCCGCCTGCTGCTTTTTACGTCTACTCATACGGAAAATGAGGTGCTATCAATGGAAAATCCCAACCCTACCCCCAGCGCCGCCCAGCAGGCCGAAAATAACGGCTCTGAGCGGATGTTTACCCAATCCGAACTAAATACCATCGTTGCAGATCGGCTTGCCCGTGAGCGCTCCAAGAGTGCCGAGCGCGTGGGCGACCTTGACGCACGAGAAAAAGACTTGAAAGCCCGCGAGGAAGCGTTGGAAGCCAAAAGCCAGCGCTTCAACCAGTGGGAAGCCCGGGAAGCCTGCAAGCAGTATCTGACTGATAACCATATCAGCACGGCGCTGCTGGATAAGCTGGACACCAGCGACCCGGAAGCGTTCAAGACCGCTGTAAAGGCGGTGCAGAGCGTCACCGGCAACGGGTACACCGTCACCACCACGACCACCGGCGCAAAGGTGGACACCCCGCCGATGTGGCTTTCTCAGGGCAAAGACAAAGACGCTGAGTTAAAGCGGGCTTTCGGTCTGAACAACTGAAAGAGGATCTATAAATGGCTATTGAGTTAGCAACCCAGTTCCAGGCATATACAGACGAACAGTTTTACTCCGAGAGCAAGACCAGCCTTGTAACCAACAAGGATTTCAGCTTTGACGGTGCAAAGACCATCAAGCTGTATAAGGTCAAAACCACCGATATGGAGGACTTCAACCGCAACGGCCCCATTCTGGACGGCAACAAGTCCCAGTATGGCACGATCAGCACCCTGCAGGCCACCACCGAGACATTCACGATCACCAAAGACCGTTCTTTCACGTTCGAGGTGGACAAGATGGACACGGACGAAACCAAGATGCAGGTCGCGGCTGCCAGCGCTCTGGCACGCCAGCAGCGTGAGAAGGTGTTCCCGGAGATCGACTCCTATGTTTACAGCGTGATGGCCGCAAAGGCCGGCATCCTGCCCGATGCAAAGGCCCTGACCGCTGAGAACATCTATACCGAGATCATCACGGCAAACGCTCAGATGGATGATGCAGAGGTGCCCGCATCTGACCGTGTGCTCATTCTGACCCCGACCGCCTACACGCTCCTGAAGCAGTCTAAGGCCACCTTCGACAATCAGGACATCGGTGCAGAACTGCGCAAGAAGGGCGTTATTGCCCAGCTGGACGGCCTGAACGTGGTCAAGATCGCGTCTAACCGCCTGCCCGCGAAGTTTGGCTTCATGATCGCGCATCCCGTGGCTACCGTGGCCCCGGTCAAACTGGCAGAGTACAAGATTCACCTTGACCCGCCTTTCCTGTCCGGCAGTCTGGTGGAGGGCCGTATTTACTACGACGCGTTTGTTCTGGAAAATAAGGCAAAGGCTATCTATTATCAGGCAATCGCCTGATATGGCATCATCTGGGCGCACGGGGCTGACCTGTGCGCCTTTTTTGTATCGAGGTGAGTATCTTTGAAGGTCAAACTTTCGACCCCGGCAGAAGTGCGCCGCACTCTGTCCAAAATCGCAAATATGCTCCTGAATAACCAAATCGACCCCCAAAGAGCCACGGCCATAACGAATTGCTGCAACGCTGTCCTGTCCTGCATCCGGCTGGATGAGCAGCAAAAGCGCATTGATGAGCTGGAAAAGCTGCTGCAAGAGGTGGGCATAGATGAACCAACTTGACCGGCTGGAAAAGCGCATCCGGGCGCTGCAAGCCCGGAAAGCGGCCAGAGCTGCCACGTTTGAGCGCGTACAGGGGATAGACCCCACCGAGCACGAAGCGGCTGTATACCATGCTATCCACGCGGATATAGAAGCCGATGCACACACCTACTACAATCTTCCCGGTGGACGCGGCTCCTGCAAATCGTCCTTTGTGTCGTTGGAGATCGTGGACGGCATCCAGAAAGACCCCACCGGCACCGGCTCTGCTGTGGTGTTCAGGCGGTGGGGCAGCACCTTGAGGGAATCCGTGTTTGCACAAATCCAGTGGGCTATTGACGCGCTGGGCGTGTCTGACCTGTGGAGCTGCACCGTGTCGCCCATGCGCTGCACCTACCTGCCCACCGGCGCACAGATCATCTTTCGCGGGCTGGACGATAACAGCAAGATCAAGTCTATCAAGCCTGCAAAGGGCTTTTTCCGGTGGGTGTGGTTCGAGGAATTTTCCGAGCTGCCCGGAGAAAACTTTGTCCGCAGCGTGATGCAGTCCGTGGGCCGTGGCGGTAAGCCTGTGGTGTTCCGCAGCTTCAACCCGCCTGTGTCCCTGAACAACTGGGCAAATAAGTTCATCCAGCAGCCCAACGAGGAAGCATTGACCCTGCACACGGATTACACCCAGGTGCCGCCTGAATGGCTGGGAGAGGTGTTTCTGAACGAAGCGCAGCGCATCCAAGCTCTGAATCCCAAAGTGTACGATCATGAGTATCTGGGCATCCCTACCGGCAGCGGCGGCGAGGTTTTCACCACGCTGGAAGTGCGAGAGATCGCGGACGAAGAGCTTGCAATGCAGTGTTACCGCTATGTTGGTGTTGATTTTGGCTTTGCGTCTGACCCTGCTGCCGTTGTGGCGCTGTACTATGACCGCAGCACCGAAACCATCTATTTTGCGGATGAGATTTACAAGCGCGGCCTGTCAAATGAAGTCCTTGCCGCCGAGATCAGGGCGCACGGCCTTGACCATGTGGGAGAAACCAGAAAGAACCCCATCACAGGCGCAGAAACGGCCCCGGAACAGGTTATTTACTGCGACTGTGCCGAACCCAAGAGCATTACAGACCTACGCACATACGGCTTGCAGGCCCGGCCCTGTACCAAGCGCCCCGGCTGTGTGAACTACCGCATCAAGTGGCTGCAGAAGCGGACGCTTGTAGTTGACCCCCGGCGCACGCCCAACATCTACCGTGAGTTCTCGCAATACGAGTACGACACGGACAAAGACGGCAATTTCCTGCCCAGTGTGCCAGATCGGGACAATCACACCATAGACAGCGTTGCATACAGCCTTGACCGTCTTATTTTCAACAAGAACGAAGGAGCGTAAAATCATGCTGGAAATGCATCTGACCTGCCCGAACTGCAAAAAGACTTTTGTTGTCTATGACTGGCAGCTATGGAGAGACAGCGAGGAAAACGAGAGCTTTCAATGCCCCTGCTGCCATACTGCCCCGGATGAAGAAGCCTGTTACCGCCTGAAAGATGGCTTTTTGGAGCTGTGCGACGTTGACCGGCATTGGAACCACGACAAAGAGAGCGCACCGCTGCCGCCTGAAAAACAGAGCTGGCATATCGAGGTAAAGCCAGGTTGATAACACACTGAAAATCAAAAGTGTGTTAAATAGTGTGTTATGGCAAAAGAAAAGAGCCTAGATTTCAACGAATCTAGGCTCTTTTTAGTGGAGCGGGCAATGGGAATCGAACCCACCTCCTCAGCTTGGAAGGCTGATATACTAGCCGATGTACGATGCCCGCATTTACGAACGATATTATAGCATGTTCCGGCACAAATGTCCAGCCCAATTTTTGTATGTTCCTTAAAGCACCGGAAAAGAATGCCGGAACGGCCTTGCTTTTCCATACGGCTCTGCTACAATAGAAAAGAACGGAGGGAGAGAGGATGGAGCCGGAAGCAGAGATCATTCGTACGCAGCTGTTTGCCCTGCGGGATGAAACATACCGCACCTTTCACAGTGCGTTGATGCCCACCGTGCCGCCGGAAACGGTGATCGGCGTGCGCGTTCCGGCTCTGCGCAAGTTGGCAAAACAGCTCGCAGGCACAGCGCAAGCAGAAGTGTTTTTACAGGCCCTGCCGCATGGATACTACGAAGAAAACAACTTCCACGCGTTTCTGATCGAACTTATCCGGGACTACGACAGGGCGCTGGCTGAAACGGAAGCGTTCCTGCCCTACATCAACAACTGGGCCACCTGTGACTGCTTTTGCCCCAAAGTGTTTGCAAAGCACAAGAAGGAACTGCTGGTGCCCATTCGCCGCTGGCTGGATTCGGGCGAGGTGTACACCGTGCGCTATGGCATGGAGATGCTGATGCGCTATTATCTGGATGATGCATTCCGGTCGGAATATCTGGAATGGGTGGCCGATGTGCACAGCACGGAATACTATATCAATATGATGCGGGCATGGTATTTTGCCACAGCACTGGCAAAGCAGCCGGATGCCGCGCTGCCGTGGCTCACAGAAAAGCGGCTGGATCTGTGGACCCACAACAAAGCCATCCAGAAAGCGGTGGAAAGCCGCCGCATTCCGCCCGAAATGAAGCAGCGGCTGCGCGGTCTGCGCAGCCGTTCATAAAAGCTTCCGGATTTCCGCGCAGATTTCCTGTTTACTTTATGGATGTTTTATTGTAAAATAAGCTATAGTAAAAAATGCCAGGGTATGCCTATGCCCTGACGGAAGATAAAAACAGGTGGTGTTTGGATTATGGCATTGAAATATCAGCGTATCCTTCTGAAGATCAGCGGCGAAGCACTGGGCGGCGAAAAGGGCATGGGTTTTGATGAACCCACCATGGACGCGATCTGCGGCGGCGTGAAGAAAGCACACGACCTCGGCGTGCAGATCGGCATTGTTGTGGGCGGCGGCAACTTCTGGCGCGGCCGTTCCAGCGGCAAGATGGAGCGCACACTGGCCGATAAGATCGGTATGCTGGCAACCGTGATGAACGCACTGGCTGTCTCCGACAAGCTGGAACAGCTGGGTGTGCCCACTGAGGTGTTCACCTCCATCACCATGCCGCAGGTGGCACAGCCCTTTACCCGCAAGGATGCCCTGCGCGCCATGGATGAGGGCAAGATCGCCGTGTTCGGCGGCGGCACCGGCAACCCGTTCTTCTCCACGGATACGGCAACCGCTCTGCGCGCTGTGGAAGTGAGCGCCGATGTGATGTTCAAGGCTACTATGGTGGATGGCGTTTACGATAAGGATCCCCACAAGTACGCCGAC
>ENA-OQKV01000400-OQKV01000400.1-human-gut-metagenome-genome-assembly--contig:-NODE-400-length-17043-cov-3.879345_pt1 | contig 17043 bp, 18 predicted proteins | sample MGYA00242655_ERZ504811 | MGnify/ENA primary metagenome ERZ504811 (study PRJEB26092, sample SAMD00036406) | human gut metagenome | host: Homo sapiens | study: EMG produced TPA metagenomics assembly of...
CCTGGCTCACGCCCTGCGCCACCACGCCGTTATCCGCGTCAGAGCACCACCACCACCCGGCGGGAAAGATCAAGCTCCGCACTGCCGGTAAGGGCGGCGGCATCCTCCAGCATGGTCTCCAGCCGGCCCAACCCGCCCAGAGGCTTTGCAAGGCTGGCCCAGTGGGCGTGTGCCGCCGCGCGGGCAGCTTCGTTGGCAGGGGTGATACCCGCCAAAAGTGCATTCAGTTCAGTTTCGGTCATTTAGGTCATCCTTTTGTTTTGCTGTATCGTTCTGCCGCGCGCACAAAGCGGCCCGGCAGGGGCGTGCCCGCCCAGTATAAATGCGGGAAGCCCGCATAGAAATTCTCGTTTGCAAAGCCGCATTCCCACTGCATTTTTTCGTTTTTACGGGCCGTAAATGCAGTGCCGTTTGCGGTGGAATCCCAGTGGTGGAATTCGTGGATGGGCAGCGTTTCTCCGGCGCAGAAGAGCATACTGTCCGCCTTGGCGGTCATTTCAGCATAGCCAAAGCGCACCAGCCTTCCCACCCGGATGCCATCGCCCGGCAGAACATCTGCCATGGGCCACACCTTACCGTCGGCATCCTCAAGGCTCCGGCCCAGATACAAAAAGCCGCCGCATTCGGCTGCTGTGGGCAGGCCCGCCTGCACGGCCTGCCGGATGGAAGCCAGCATGGTTTTGTTTTCACTCAGAGTTTTGGCGTACAGCTCCGGGTAGCCGCCGGGCAGATACAGCCCGCCTATATTTTCCGGCAAAACCGCATCCTGCACCGGGCTGAAAAGCACAAGCTCCGCCCCGGCATCCCGCAGTGCGTCCAGCGTTTCGGCATAGGTAAAGCAGAACGCCTCGTCCTTTGCCACCGCAATGCGGACGGATGTGGGTGCAGCTGCTCCCGGCAAAGCTTCCGGCGCAGGCTTTTCGGTCAGCACGGCAAGGCGCTGCCAATCCAGCACCAGTGCATCGGCCAGCAGGGCGATCTTTTCCTGCAGGTCGGCAATTTCATCTGCAGTCTTCAGGCCGAGGTGTCGGCTTTCTACCGCTGCCTGCGGCAAATGGGGCAGATAGCCCAGCACCGGCAGGCCGGTCTCCCTTTCCAGCAGGGCCTTGAGCATTTTATACAGCTTTTCGGAACAATCATTGAGCAGGATGCCCGAAACATGGCTGTTTTTGCGGAAGTTCACAAGGCCCTGAATTTGCGCGGCCAGCGTCACGCTGGCACCCTTGGGCTGTACCACCAGCAGCACCGGCAGGCCCAGCGTATCCGCCAGTTCCCAAGCGCTGGCACGGGTGGTCAGGCCCTGACCATCATAAAAGCCCATAGCGCCCTCGCACACGGCGGCACCATGCCCGGCGGCATAGCGGGCAAAAATGGCCCGCACCATATCCCTGTTGGAAAGAAACAGATCCAGATTGTGGCTGTCCACCTGCAGAGCCGAGCGGTGGAACATGGGGTCGATGTAGTCCGGCCCGCTTTTGAACGCACAGGGGTCGGCCCCGCGCTTTTTCAGCGCCGCCAACACTGCGCAGGCAACAGTGGTCTTGCCGCTGCCGGAAGAAGGCGCGGCGATGAGGAATTGCATCATTTGCGTGTACCCGTAATGAGGAAGATGGGGTTATTGGCCATGAGCAGGTGCAGTCGGCCCGCCGGTTTTGTGCGGCTGACGGCGATCTGCGTTACCTCTGCGGTCAGGCCCCGGGCCGTGAGGGCGGCAATGGCAGCGCCCAGCGTTTCCAGCGCAATGGCCGAAATGCAGATGCGTGCGTTCGGATTCTTGCCGAGCACTTCATCCAGCACGGCTTCCATGCCGCCTTTGGTGCCGCCGATGAACACGGCATCCGGCGCAGGCAGGTCTGCCAGCACATCCGGTGCGCGGCCCTCGATGAGGATGAGGTTGCAAGCATGGAACTTTGCCCGGTTTTTACGGATCAGTTCACAGGCATCCGGTTCACACTCCACGGCGTAAACGCGGCCTTTGGGTGCCGCCAGCGCAAGCTCCACGCTCACACTGCCGGTGCCTGCGCCCACATCCCACAGAGTGTCGGTGGGCATTACCGCCAGCTTTGCCAGCGCAGCAGCGCGCACCTCCTGCTTGGTCATGGGCACCTCGCTCCGGATGAAGCTTTCGTCCGGGAAGCCCGGCGCACGCAGCTGCGGCAGATCAAAGTTTTCCACCAGAAGCACGCTGAGTGGTGCAAAGCTCTGCCCCGCCAGCTCTGCAGCAGAGCCGTAGCGGATGGCTTCCGCCTCGGTGCCAAGGTTTTCGCCCACCACGCCGTGGGCTTCGCCCATACCGGCATCGGTCAGCTTCTGGCACAGAGAGGCGGGCGTTTCAGTGCCGCCGGTGAGGAAGAACACCGAACGGTTCATCATGCACTCGGCCACCGGGTCGCAGGCGCAGCCATGGGCCGAGACCAGCTTCCAGTCCTGCCACGGTCGGCCCAGCGCCGCTGAAAGCAGCTGGATGCTGGAAACGCCCGGATACACCCGCGCGGGGATGCCCAGCACCCGCAGCGGCGTGAGCAGACCGGACGCACCGGAGTAAAATCCGGTATCGCCGCTGTAAAGCACGGCAGCATCCTGCCCAGGGTTTTGTGCCAGCGTTTCCAGAATGTCAGCGGGCTGGTAGAGCGCGAACTGCCGGGCCGTGCAGTCTGCAGGCAGGCCCGCCAGCAGCCGCTTTGCACCGAACACAAGGCCCGCGCTGCGCACAGCCTGCTGTGCCTGCGCCGAAAGGGCTTCCCATTTTCCGCTGCCCATGCCGATCAGTGTGACCATTGCAAAATCTCCTTGCAATACGCTAAAATTTGTGTTTCCGTCTCGCCAGTTTCCGGCGGGCGGCGCAGCACCACCAGCTGTGCACCGGTATCGGCAGCGGCCTGCACCTTCTCGGCAAAGCCGCCCGCTGCGCCGCCGTCCTTGGTGACGAGGTACCGGATCTGGAACTGTGTTATCAACGCCTTATTCAGCGCCAGACTGAACGGCCCCTGCATGGCAATGATGTTCCGGTGCGGGACATTGGCCGCTTCACAGGCGGCAATGCCCTCCGGCGTGGGCAGGACGCGCGGGTAAAGCCGCGCCGGTTCCAGCCCGGCAAACACAGCCAGCTCCTTGGCACCGGTGGCAAGCAGGATATTGCCCTCTGTCCCGGCCAGATATTCTGCAGCCTGCGCTGCTGTTTCAAACACCGCACAGCCGGGCGGCAAAGGGCTTTGCGCACGCAGCAGGCGGCGGTATTCCACACCCGCCTGCACCGCTGCAGCGCGGATGTTCCTGGTGGCATCCACTGCGTAAGGGTGGGTGGCATCCACGCAGAGATCAGCTCCCGCCAGCAATGCCGCCATGGCATCCGGCTGCAGCCGCCCGGCGTGCACCGTGATGCCCGCCATTTCGCCCTGCTCCTCGGCACCCAGCGGCGTTGCCACGCACACCGTTACCGCAACACCAAGCTCTGCCAGCTTTTTGGAAAAGCGACGGCCCTCGGTGGTGCCGCTGAACACGACCGCCTTCACTTACGGTACCCCCTCGGCGTGACCATCCGGCCCGAAAGGGCGCGGGTATTGCTGTTGCCGATATACACGGTGGTGAACATATCCACCGGCGTGTTTTCCAGCTCGGCCAGCGTCAGCACCCGGGCGCTCTGGCCCTCGCGGCCAATGTTGCGCACAAGGCCGCAGACGGTATCATCCGCCTTGCCGTTTGCGCGCAGGATGCGCACTGCCTTTTGCAGGTAGTCCGGCCTGCCCTTGGAGGAAGGATTATAGAGTGCAACACAGAAATCTCCCTGCGCTGCGCAGGCCAGCCGCTTTTCGATGACCTCCCACGGGGTAAGGCGGTCGGAAAGGGAGATCACGCAGAAATCATGGGCCAGCGGCGCGCCCAGCACAGCCCCACCGCTGAGGGCGGCCGTAAGGCCGGGCACCACTTCTACGGCAACGTCCGGGTAATCCTGCGCCAGTTCCAGCACAGGGCTGGCCATGCCGTAAACGCCTGCGTCGCCGCTGCACACCATCACCACGCGCCTGCCGGTATTCGCCTTTTCCAGCGCCCAGCGGCAGCGGTCGATCTCCTTGGTCATGCCGGTGGAATAATATTCCTCACATGGGAACTCCGGCTCGATCAGGTCAAGATAAAGTTTATAGCCGCAGATGGCATCTGCGTGTTCCAGAACGTTCTGGGCTTCCTGCGTCAGGTAGTAAACATCTCCGGGGCCAATGCCCACCACGTAGACTACCTTTTCCGGTTCGTCGATCTCAAATTCCATCGGGTCAAACATTCTGCCACCTCCAGTCCGGGGCATAGGGCCGCACGGCCAGCGCAAAGGTCACGCCGGTATGGGCATATTTGTGAAAAACGAGTGTCCCGCCTGCGGCCAGCACTGCCGACCGTTCACAGACATTGTCCACGCCGGTAACGCTCTGCACAAAGGCCGAAGGCGTAAAGCTGCCGGGGGCGGCACGCAGCTGTTCTGCTGTGAAAAACTGCACCGGCCAGCTGTGGCTCTTACAGAAGGTCAGCAGGCCCGCCTCGTTTTGTTTTAAGTCGATGCTTGCCGCCGCCGTGATGCATTGCGGCGCAAGGCGGTTCTGGGCACAGAAAGCTGCAAAGGCTTCGGCCAGCGTTTCGGTGCTGGTGCCGCGTTTGCAGCCCACGCCCAGCACGCCGATGCGCGGCACCAGATGCAGCGCATCCCCCGCCGGGCAGAGGGTGAGGGCAAAGTCCGGGGCATCTCCCGCCGTGATCCCATCAGGCGGTGCACCCGCAATGGGCCAGTCGGATGCAAACTGCACCGTTTTGCCCGCCAGCAGTGCACCGCTGACAAGCTTGATGCGCTCCGGCTCCAGCACGGTGCAGTTCTGGTGCTTTGCCCACTCGTCCACCGCAAACACACCGTTTGCGTCGGTGGCTGTGGTGATCACCGGCACCGCACCGCACACAGCGGCAAGCGCCCGGGCAAGGTCGTTGGAACCGCCTAGGTGGCCTGAGAGGATGGGCACGGCAAAGCGGCCGCACTCGTCCAGCACCACAACGGCAGGGTCCTGTGCCTTGCTTTGGCAGTGGGGCGCAATGGCCCGCACCGCAATGCCCACAGCGCCTACAAAAACGAGGGCATCGCTCCCGGCAAACTGGCGGGCCGTCCAATCGGCAAGGTGCACCTGCCCGGCTTCATGGCCGCAGCGGGTCACACTGCCGGGATATGCCGCCGCCAGTTTTTGGGCCAGTGCAAGGCCCTTTGCCGTAAAGGCAAGGTAGGCCCGGGTCACTGGTCTGTCCCCCTGCGGAACTCGGTGGTAAAGGCCGGGTCGTACAGCTTGCTGCGCTCATAGTTCCGGCCCAGAAAGCCGCCTGCCACGATGAGCGCCGTTTTGGTGATGCCCGCTGCATGAACACTTTCCGCCAGCGTACCTACGGTGCAGCGCACCGTTTTTTCTTCCGGCCATGTGGCCTTATACACCACCGCTGCCGGGGTATCCGGCGTATAGGCACCGCCTGCCAGAAGCGCCTGCTGTACTTTGTCCACAAGGCCGATGGATAGGAAAATGACCATCGTTGCCCCGTGGGCGGCAAGGCTTGCCAGCTTTTCTTTTTCCGGCACCGGGGTGCGGCCCTCCATGCGGGTGATGATGACGGTCTGGCTGACGGTGGGCAGGGTGTACTCGGCGTTCAGTGCCGCCGCTGCGCCGCAGAAGCTGGACACACCGGGGGTATCATCGTAGGGAATGCCCTCGGCGTCCAGCACGTCCATCTGCTCCCGGATGGCACCGTAAAGGCAGGGGTCGCCGGTGTGCAGGCGCACGGTGATCTTACCCGCAGCTTCCATCTGCCGCATCACATCCAGCACCTGCTCCAGCGTCATTTCAGCGCTGTTATAAATGGCGCAGTCTGCCTTTGCAAGGCCCAGCAGGGCCGGGTTCACCAGACTGCCCGCATAGATGATGCAGTCGGCTTTCTGAAGCAGGGCCGCGCCCCGCCGGGTGATGAGGTCCGGTGCGCCGGGGCCTGCACCAACAAAATGTACCATAACGTTACTCCTTTACCAAAACGGTGGCAAAATAACCGGCCTGTTCCTGCGGCCGCTCAAGGGAAAGATCCGGGTAGACCCGCTCGTCCGGCAGACCGCAGTTGCACACAAGTGCGCTTTTTTTCAGCTTATCTGCCTGCTGCAGGGTATCCAATAAGACAGGCAATTGCCTGCCGGCTTTCATCAATACCTTGGTGCCGGGCATTTCCAGCACGCGGTCTGTCCAGCCGCCGGGCGCAATGGTAAGCGGCGTATCCATGCCGCCGGTCAGCGGCACATTCAGCCGCGCCGCCGCTGCACAAAAGCTGGGCACGCCTGCCGCCATGGCGGTGGCATAACCCCCGGCCTGCAAGATCTCCTGCAGGTAACCAAAGGTGGCATAGATGGAAACATCACCGATGTTCAGCATGGCAACATCCTGCCCGGCATCCAGATACTGCCGCACCGCGACGGCGGCTTTTTCGTGCGAAGCCGCCAGCGCGGCCGGGTCACGGCTCATGGCAAAGTACAGCGGGACGATGGTCTTGCCGTCCAGCGCTTCTCCCAGCGCACTGCGGGCGATGTCCAGCGCCAGCATCTGGCCGGAAGCAGTCTGCGGCGCGGCCAGCACCGGGCACTGCCGGATGAGCCGCACAGCCTGCAGCGTCATCAGCTCCGGGTCGCCGGGGCCGACGCTGACACCATAAAATGTACCTTTCAGTTCTGCCATTCCTGCATCAGCTCCTTTGCCGTTTTTGTCTCGCCCAGCGGGCCGTGCTGGTTGGAGAACAGCACCGCGCCCACCCGGAACGCCCCGCCTGCCCGTCGGTCCAGATGCATCTGGATGGCGGCAAGGATGCTTTCCAGCACCGGTGCACGCAGCTGTGCGCCGTCCAGAATGTCAAGGCAGGCATCGGTGGTGGCGGCATCCATCAGGGCGGCGCACACCTCATGCGCGGCACCGCACAGCGCCGCATGGGCGCAAAACACTTCAGCGCGGCCATCCGCCGTGTGGGAGTGGGTGTTCATGACCCCTGCCGCCAGCTTGCAGAGCTTGCCCACATGGCCTACCAGAAGCACTTCCTCAAATTTGGCCGTGGCAGCCATATCCAGCGTATCCCCGATGAAGTTGGAAGTTTTGACCACCGGGAACCGCTCGAACTGCGGCAGAGCGGAGGCCAGATAATCCAGCCCGTAGTTGCCGGGGGCCAGCACCAGCCGCCGGGGGCCTGGGGCATTTTTTGCACGCAGTGCGGCCTGATTCATTTCCAGCTGGATGGTATCCAGAATGGCCTGCTGGCTCATAGGTTCCACGATGCCGCTGGTGCCCAGAATGGAAAGCCCGCCCTCCACCCCGATGTGCGGGTTGAAGGTGCGCTTTGCCGTCTCGGCACCGCCTTCCACAGAGATGGTCACCGCAAAGCCGCCGGTGTAGGCAGCATTTTCAGCTTCCCGTTCCAGCGCTTCGGCAATCATCTGGCGGGGCACATGGTTGATGGCGGCTTCGCCTACGGGCTGGTCAAGGCCGGGCTTCGTCACCCGGCCCACCCCCTCGCCGCCAAAGATGCGCACGCCGGGGGCATCCGGTTCCAGCACCACTGACGCGATCACAGGCAGGCCCGTGGTCACGTCCACATCGTCGCCGCCGTCCTTGCGGATGGCACATGCGGCACCTGTGTCCGTGCTGCGGCAGTAAATGGGAGCCACCTCCACCACAATGCCCTTGGGCGTGCGCAGAGCCACCGTTTCCGGTTCGCGGCCGGTCAGCAGCAGACGCGCCGCCCCTGCAGCCCCCAGCGCGGCACAGGTGCCGGTGGTATAGCCGCAGCGCAGCAGCTTCTGCCCGCTGCGGACGTAATGCTCAAACTGCGGCTTTCCGGCGGGTGCCTTTTCGGCTTCCGGCTCCGGTGTGCCGAACAGAGCCGTGTACTGCTGTTCGGTCAGGCCGTACAGGGCGCGGATGTTCTCCGGCTGAAACGCCTGTTCCGGGGTCAGCACGCCGGAAACACCTGCGGGCGAAACGCACACCACCGTGTCCGCTATTTTTTCGGCCAATTCCAGCTCGTGCAGGCTCAGGATCACCGCCAGCTGGCCGGTATGGGCCAGCTCCTTTAAAATGGTGAGCAGCTCGATCTTGCCCTTGATATCCAGAAAAGAGGTCGGCTCGTCCAGCAGGATCACTTCCGGCTGCTGGCACAGTGCCCGGGCCAACAGGATGCGCTGGCGCTGGCCGTCGCTGATGCGGTTAAAATCCCGGTCTGCAAGGTGTGCCGCGCCCACCAGCTCCAAAGCTCTGTGCACCTGCTGCCTGTCCTCGGCAGACAAAATGCCCAGCCGTCCGGTGTAGGGATAGCGCCCCGCCGAAACAAAATCAAAGCAGGTGGTCAGCTCCATCCGGCGGCTGTGCGGGGCCATGAGGGCCAGCTTCTGCGCCCGCTGGGTACCGGTGTAACCGGCAAGGCTTCTGCCTTCCAGCAGCACCGTGCCGCCCATGGGGGCCAGCTGGCCCGCCAGCGTGCGCAGCAAGGTGGATTTGCCTGCGCCGTTGGGGCCGATGAGGGTCAGGATCTGGCCCGGCTGCACCCCGAGGCAAATATCCGAGAGCAGCGGTGTCTTGCCGTAGCCGATGGCAAGCTCCCGCGCAGTGCAAAGTGCTTTTTCGTTCATCATGCGCCCTCCCGCTCTGAATTGCGCCGCACCAGCAGCCAGATGACCACCGGTGCGCCGAACACCGCCGTGACCGAGCTGATGGACAGCTCCGTGGGCGCGAACAGACTGCGGGCCAGCAGGTCGCAGAACAGGCAGAAAGCCGCACCGCCCAAGCAGCACCCCGGCAGCACATACAGCGGCTTTGCGCTGCCCAGCAGCTGCTTGACAAGGTGCGGCACCGCGATGCCTACAAAGGAGATCGGCCCCGCAAAGGCGGTGACGCAGGCCGCCAGCAGGCTGGATAGCAGCACCAGCGCTGCCGAGAAAGGCTTGACATTCACGCCCACGCTGCGGGCATATGCTTCGCCCATCTGGTAGGCGGCCATGGGCTTGGAAAGCAGAAAGGATGCCGCCAGCGCAGGCAGCACCACCAGTGCCGCAGCCTGCACATTGGCCCATGTCACGCCGGAAAAACTGCCCTGCGACCAGTTGTGCAGATTGACGATGTTGGAATCCTGCGCAAAGGCCACCACGATATCGGTGATGGCGGAGCAGATATAGCCGATCATCACACCGCAGATGACCAGAATGCTCATGCGCTGCACCCGCCGGGCCACCGCCAGCACAAAGGCCATGGAAGCCATGGCACCCGCAAAGGCAGCCGCGATCATCATGGCCGAGCTGGTCAGCATCCCGTGGTCCAGAAACACCACCATGGTCAGGGCCACCGCCAGCTTTGCGCCGCTGGAAACGCCCATAACAAATGGCCCGGCAATGGGGTTTGCAAAAAAAGTCTGCAGCAGGTAGCCTGCCGCACTGAGGGCTGCCCCCAACAGCGCCGCCATGACCGCGCGGGGCAGGCGCAGCTGCAGGATGATGTTCCCCGCAAGCGCATCGCTGCCCTTGCCCAGCAGCGCCGTCAGCACCGCACCCGGTGCAAGGGATACGCTGCCCCAGAACAGGTTCAGCGCAAAAAGCACAGCCACGGCTGCCGCAAGGGCAATATAGGCGGCTGCAAGGCGTCTGGTACGGGTCATAGGCTTTCCTTTCTGTAAAATTTTCCTTCTTTAGTCCACATGGGTGAGGAATTTCAGGGTACTGGCGGCAGGTGTGCCCTTGGTAAACACCCGGTTCATATCCACGATCAGGTCTGCCAGCTCCATGCTCTGCTGGAACAGGCTCTGGGTGGTGCACCACACCTGACCGTTCTGCACCGCTTTGAACTCGTTCAACAGTGGGAAACGCTCGGTCAGCTGGCTCACCGATGCGATCATGCCCTCGATGGCGCTGTTGTAGATGAGCACATCGGCATCCTTTGCACCTGCATAGAAGTCCTCAAGCGGCAGGTTCATGGTAGCAAGGCTGTTGCCATTGTCCGTCAGGTCCGCAAAGACATAGCTGCCGCCCGCCATTTCGATCATGCGGGCCACATAGTCACTGCCCTTGCGCACAGTGGCAAGGTTATTGGTGGTCAGCGAGAAGAAGGCGCAGCTTTTTCCCGTGGGTTTCTGCGAGAGGATGGGCTGAACGGCTGTCTCCTGCGCGGAAAACACCTGCTCAGCCTGTTCTTCCCTGCCCAGCAGGATGCCGTAAAGCTTGATCCACTCCATGCGGGCCAGCGGGTCGCTCTCGTAGCTGGAACGCTCCACCAGCACCGGGATGCCAAAGTGTTCCAGCTGTTCCTTTACCTCCGGCGTGTGCAGGATCATGGTATTCTCAATGGCAAGGCGGCAGCCCGCTGCCAGGATCTGCTCGTAATCCGGGGCGCTGTACTTGCCTGCATACGCGATTTTTCCCTCTTTCATGGCCTGCTGCACCTCAGGCAGATACCAGCCCTCGGCCTTGGTGCCGGAAAAGGCCACGCTGTCCAGTGCATCCAGATGCAAAAGCAGATCCATCACCGAGGTGGAGACCAGATAAATATTCTCCACCGGCTGGCGCAGCACAGTCACGTCAGCGGGCAGGCTGTCCACCTCCGCAGCATCTTCCGGCACAACAAGGAACCTCGTATCCGACTCCGCGATGGTCAGCATGGTATAGCCGCCCTCATAGCAGTCCGCTGTGAACTGCTGTGCATAGTCCAGCTTGTAATGATGGGAGAAAACAAGACTTTCCGTATTGGCAGGCTGAGCCTTGCTGCCGCAGCCGGTCAGCGTCAGCGCCGCAGCGGGGATCAGTTTCAGAAATTGGTTGCGGGTGATCTTCATAGGTAACTCCTTCCGTCACGGCTTGCGCCGTGCCACCTCCCTCATAGAGGAAGGCTTTGGCAGTACGGTAAAGTTTATCTTTTTGCCAAAGAAGGTGACTGGGGGAGTCACTTCAGACTTGCAGAATCAAAGGTCAGCGTATACTCGATCTCGTGGGGGGTGCTCATGGCAACGGTGTCGGCGGTGACATCCAGTGCGGTATCCAGCGCCGATACCGGAATTTCAAAGGTGGAATTGCCCTCGGTGTTGGTGGGCAAATACTTCTCGCCGTCCACGATCATATAATCATAGTTCGGGCTGCTCCACACGATGGTGGCGGTCATCTTGCCATCCGCCACGGTCAGGGCTGCGGGGCTGTCCACAGCAGCACGGCCAGAGCCGCCCTCCAGCGTCGCATCACAGGTGTAGGTGCCGTCTGCCGGGGTCTCGGCTTCCGCAGCCTTTTCCACGGCATCACGCACGCTGACGACATGGTCGTACCACTTGCCCTTGGTGCCCAGAATGGCAAGGTCAAAGTCCGTATCCACAGCAGTGACCGGAATGTCAAAGCCGTACACCTCCTCCGAGGTGCCGTCGGAATAGGTGACGGTATCTGTGGTGGGCTGCAGCCAATCGGCCTCGTGGTCGGCGGCATCGGAAGCCTTGCCCAGATACAGGTTGACGATATGGGTGGAAGCAAGGCTGACATGGAAGGTCATCTGGCCGTTCTCCACGGTCAGGGTGCCCTTGCCGTCGCAGGCTTCGTTGGCGTGGAACATGCTGCTGTCGGTGTCAAACTCGGCGGTATACACACCATCCGGCAAAGCGGCGGTCTCAGCGGCAGAAGAAGCCACAGAGGATGCCGCCTCGGAAGAAGCAGCACTGGAAGCTGCAGAAGATGCCGTGGAAGAAGCGCCGCAGCCCACCAGCAGACTCAGTGCCAGAGAAGCAGCGACAACACAGGAAAAAACGCGTTTCATAGGAAATACCTCTACATTATAAAAATCAGCTTTTATTATACCATTGTTCAGATAAAAAATGAACCCTCTCCACCGGATGCCGCAAAGCGGCCGCGAGACGGAGAGGGTTCGTTTGATCAACCGTTCAGAGAATCGATCGCCGCCTTGGTGTGGGCGACATACAGCTTCTGGACATCCTCGATCTCACCCAGACCAGCGATCTGGCAGTCGATGCCGTCAAAAGCACCGGAAGCCTTGAACTGGCTCAGCCAGGAGTCGGCATCCTCACCGGCCATATCGTTGTTGGCGTGATCGCCGGCAACCACCATCAGCGGGCGCAGGATGACCTTGGTGTAGCCCGCAGCCTTAACAGCCTCGATCACGTTCTCGCAGGCAGTCTCTTCCGGCTTGCCCTCAACGGTGCCAATGAACACATTGTCGTAGCCCAGAGTCTGCATTGTGGTCTGCATCTGGCTGTAGCTCACCTTTGCGGTGTGCGAGGTGCCGTGGCCCATAAAGACAAAGGCGACCTTGTCCGCAGCAGCGGCATCCAGACTGTCGTAGCCGGCTTCCTTCACGGCAGCAGCGGTGACAGCCTTGGCAACGTCTTCCTTATCCTGATTGATGATGGTGGCATCGGAACCGACCTCGCCCAGCAGGGGCTCAGCCACAGCGACAGATTCAAACTTGTCGCGGTAGGTGTCGATCATTTCCATCATCTCGTCGTACTCAGCACCGTGCATCAGGTGGGTGGGCTGGACGACCAGATTCTTCACGCCGTTTTCCACAGCGCGATCCATGGCCTGCTGCATGTTGTCGATCTTTTCGCCGTCACGAGCCTGCACATGGTTGATGATGATCTGTGCGGTGAATGCGCGGCGCACAGACCAATCCGGGTATGCGGCCTGCAGAGCATCCTCGATGCCCTTGATGTCCTTCACGCGGCTGTCGTTGAAGGAGGTGCCGAAGGAGACCACCAGCAGCTCGTTGTCGCCAATGTCGTCCTGATTGCGGGCATCGTCCTTGGAAGCATCGCCGGTGTCACGGCCAAAGTAGTCGGGGTCGGCATTCTCACCTTCCACCAGTTCCTTCTGGGTGTCGGTCAGGGCATCCCATGCAGCCTTGGCGGCTTCGCACTGGGCATCGGTATCCTCATTGCGCTCCTGCACATAGATGGCATCGATCAGGTCTGCCACGTTCTTTGCTGCCATTTCGTCAGCCTCCTCGCTGCTCGCTTCGCTGGAAGCAGAAGACGCAGCGGTGCTGGATGCAGTGCTGGAAGCAGCACCGCCGCAGCCGGTGAGCACGCCGGCGCACAGAGCCAGAGCCGTAACAGCTGCGGCCAGCTTTTTGGTTTCGATCTTTCTCATTGTTCTTGTCCTTTCCTGCTGGATAAATTGCGGTTTGAACCAAACAAAGGGTACAGGAAAGAAAGATGAAAGAAGAGGCCCTTCTGTCCTGCGGATGGCATGACAAAAAGACCTCTGTTGTTTCAGGGCTTTTTGGTACAACCAATTCCTCGTGATCTGGGGTTTGCACCCCCGTACCAACAGCAGGCAGGTTTCCTGACTGAAAGATCGCCGCCCGTCATCTCCTTCCCAGAGCAAAAGCTCCAGTGGCTGGTGCAAAGCACCCTGATGCGGACTCCCTTATCACAGTGACGAGATCGTGCGGGATCTGCACCCGCTTCCCTTTTACCCTTTCCGCCGTGCAGTGCATCGGCAAAAGGCACCTGCTGTTTTTCTGTTCAGTTCGTCCGGCATTATATCATAAAACTGCGCAGAATGCAATAAAAAACGGCATCCTGCCTTTTTATAAGGAAGGATGCCGTTTGGAGATCGAGCCAAATGCGGAGCTTACTGGAGCGCACGGATCGCATTGATGGTGATTTTGTACTGGCAGGCCACGCTGTCAAACAGCTCCTTGGTACCTTCCAGTGTGCCTGTGCGCAGCACCTCGGTCAAATCGTAGGTGGGCTGATACAGGTTGGTAAAGCCCAGGTTCTGGCACACGCCCTTGAGCGTGTGTGCCGCACGGAATGCTTCCTTCACATTTCCTTCCTTCAATGCCTGCTCCAGTTTCGGATAGCTGTCGTCGTTCAAAAACATCAGCGTAAATCTGCAGATCATGCCTTCGTTGTAAAGCCGCTTGAGCACGTCCTCATAATTTGCGCCCATCTGTCTATAACATTCCTGAATCGTCATGGTTTGTCGCTATGCCTTTCTTTTTCTACTCATCCCGCCTGATTTGCCACAGAGTGACAAAAGCGCCATCCATTTTGTTGCACTTTGTTGCGCTTTTAATATATCACGTCTTCCTGCGTTTTTCAATGCAGAGACAAAAAGTCTTGCACTTTTCACATATTGTCCCGAGTTTTTCTTGCAATTTGCCTATCAATTTCTTCCGGCTGGCTTTTTTCTCCGACTTTGCCGTGCCTGCATGGCTGCAGGGCTTTTCCCGCCTTTGCTCTGCCGTTTCTCTGCACGGAAAACGCATTTGAAGAAAAAGGTAAAAAACAGTTGACAAAAGCCTTTCTGCATGATAGAATAAACAAGTCATCCGGCGAAGGACACAAAAAGTGAATATGGGCGTGTTCCCGAGTGGCCAATGGGGACAGACTGTAAATCTGCTGCTTTCAGCTTCGGTGGTTCGAATCCACCCGCGCCCACCAAACAAGAAAAATCCGAACCTGTTTCCGATTGGAGAAGGGTTCGGATTTTTCGTTTTCTTCGGGTACAACAATGAAGGCTCCCGTGGACGGCGCAAAACTCCGATACCTTGTCATAGACCGTAACCACACAATAAGCGTTTGGAGGACACGATGATGAAGTACGATGCAAGAGCCTGTTCGTTCAACATGGATACCGGGTGCGTGGAGTTGACTCTCCAAGATGGGAGAAAAATTTCCATTGACTGCACCGGGGTTGAGGATGCACTGAATGTGACTATGGCACAGCAGACGGAATTGGACTACCTTATCTACAATGACCCGCTGGGATATGCGGATTTGATTCTGAACGGTGACCCGGAGGAGTACTTAAAGAATGTGACCGGAAGCCATGGGTTAGAAGATTAAGGGCAAAAAAATAAGAGGTGTGCCCAACTGGACACACCTCGGTGAGACACATCTATATAAGGCAGGGCGTTCCCTTTACTGGGAGCGTCCTGCTGTTTTTATGCTGCAACAGGCAAGACCTATCGAATCACCGCAGTACCAACTCCTTCCTATACGAACGTCCAAGAAAGTGAGGTGAGTTTGATTTTTTTCAGAAAGTTGTTTTATAATAAAAAACATGATAAAGAGTCACACCGAGGAATTAAATGAATATTTTAATTGTAGGCAACGGATTTGATTTAGCACATGGATTGCCAACAAGATACTCCGACTACGTTCATCAGATTTCTGAAGAACTCGATTTCAAGCAGTATCTTGGAGAACGATATGAGATAGATGAGGAGTCGTATCGACTTTTCATCAGAGTGAAAAAGTCCACCTTATTCAGGTATATTGAGCATCGCTGCGAAGATGGTTGGGTGGATTTTGAAAACGAACTAAGGCTGATTGTTGATGACACAAGTGATTTTGAGAAACATCTTAGCCGACAGTCTAAAAAAGCCGATGATGGCTTATACAACGACCTTCTTTTTTGGGATAGCCGTGTTGTGAAAGCGAAAAGTTCTTTTTTACAGATGACTCTTGATTCCAATGGAAAGGGTCCTTGGGCCGGAAATGAATTTAACCACGTTGAAGACACAATCATCCAACAAATTTTCGATTTTATCAGCTTGTTCAAAAAATACATAGTGTGGGTGAACACTGTTGAGCTTCCTAAAAAGTCGCCAATATCTTTGATAGATGAAATCAAAATTGATCACTTCTTATCGTTCAACTATACCCCGACTTTTTTGAAATTGTACAGTTCTGCATCTGCCCTTTCTCAAAAAAACATTTGTTATGTTCATGGTAGGCTAGACGAAGATTCAAATGCCCCCATCGTCATGGGGGTTGGAAGTGATTTTTACAATGCAGATTTGAATGAGTATTTTTTGAAAACATTCAAATTTTATCAGCGTTATAAGTATTGTACTGATTTGAACTTTTTGAATTGGTTCAAAGAAATTCGAGTTGAGTACAGTTGGACTCCTTCAAGCCAGGCTGATGAGGAATTCAACGTATATATTTATGGGCATTCGTTAGATCCAACGGACAAAGACATTTTGCTGCCATTTTTTGAAACTGAAAATGCCAATATAGTGGTTTACTATTTTGACGAAAATAGCCGCTTTTCTTTGGAGAAAAACCTTTTAAAAATTTTAGGACAGGATACATTTTGTAAATATTTGATAGCACAAAATCCCAAAATTCGTTTTGAGAAGATGTAATATTATGTAAGGCAGGGCGTTCCTATTACCGGGAGCGTCCTGCTGTTTTTATGCTGCGATGGGTGCGGCGTTCAAAGCCTCCTGCTCTTTCAGCCACTCCTCGTATTCACGCTGGCCTTCTTCGCTGTTGAAAAATTCCATCATAGAGGGATAGAAACAACGTGCCAGTGACTTGATTGCTTCATCCGGGTAGCCGGATTTGTTTGACTTCTTCTTTTTATTCAAATAGTATCCTCCGAAAATCAAAGTTCCATATCCTGCCCATGCCTGCGGTTTCGCTGTGGCACATTCATGGTGCGCTCCTGCTTGGGGGCAAGAATCTTTTCCAGAAAGCCATGTACCAGTTCCGGTGCACGGTAGAGAGCATCCAGATAAGGCTTCACATCATACCAAAGGTCATGGTACTTGGTACTCCAGCGGGCAGCTTCTTTCTTGGCGGTGGAAAGTTCTTCTTTCAGGCGGCGGTTCTCCACGTCCATCATATAGCCGTGGTCGGCCTGTTTTTTCAGCTTGGAGAATTCTTCTTCGGTCAGCGAGTAGTTGCCGAGGAAGGTGCGCTTGCCGATATAATCCAGATCACGCGCATGAATGAGGGCTTCTTTTGTGAGCGTGGCCTTTTTCTGCACAGCGGCAAGTTCCTTCTCCTTTTTGGAGAGGGTCTGACTGGTTTTGGCAAGCGACTGCGCCTTTTGGTCGGCTTGGGCGGTAAGGGTGTCCAGACGTTCCTGCTCCCTCTGAACTTTGAACTGGGTGACGGTCAGGTGTTCTTCAGTGCTGCCACGCTCACCGCGCTCTACATCCGTATACCCGGCGTTGCGCATATAGTGGAAGAAATCGTCTTGCAGGACACTGTACGACTTCTTCA
>ENA-OQKV01000402-OQKV01000402.1-human-gut-metagenome-genome-assembly--contig:-NODE-402-length-17025-cov-3.136643_pt1 | contig 17025 bp, 19 predicted proteins | sample MGYA00242655_ERZ504811 | MGnify/ENA primary metagenome ERZ504811 (study PRJEB26092, sample SAMD00036406) | human gut metagenome | host: Homo sapiens | study: EMG produced TPA metagenomics assembly of...
CACTCTGCAGTTCCATCACCGCTTGTTCCAGTTGTTAAGGTTGCAACAACATCTTTATCTTCATCGTAGATCTCATAGACTGCATCATTTAACAATTTCTTTGTCTCTGCTGAACGTTTGACCAGTTCAATCTTTATCTTTCTCTCATCATCCTTATAAGGACCAAATGTGACGGTCTTGTGTATATCCGATTTGATCAGTACCACATCTCCATCTTCCATCATTTCATGCTTTGCATCACCTTTGATCTGATGCAGTGTGTAGACACCGATCGCCAGTGAAATGGATGTTGCTTCTCCTTTTTCATCCGTTGTCAGGGTATCGACCACTTCCCCATGCGGATCAATGATCTGGAATTTCGCCCCGACTTCCGGCACGTATTTATCTTTGTTTATTGACATCTGCTTTTTGATCGAAATTTTTGCGGATTTTGTATAGTCGTCTTTTAATCTGAATTCATAAACCTTGACTTCATCCTCGATCGATGCTTTCATTTCTGTGGAATACTGAGGTGCTGCAAGATCATAACCTTCGACACCTCTGGTCTGTAGAACGATGAACCCGCTTTTCTTTGTGTAATCTTTTAAGAGCATCGCTGCTTTCCCTTCGGAATCCGTGACTAATGTTCCAAGGATTGCATCTTTGTTATTCTTTTTCAGCTTTTCGATGTAAGACAGTCGGTCTTCGGATGTTGCCAGTGTCTGGTCCTTGAAGTCTTTGACCAGAGATTCATCCAGTACGACAAACTCCGCTCCTGGTTCTGGTCTGGACTTTCCGTTTTTGACCATCGTTTTCCGAATCCGGACCTTGTCTCCATTATAATAATTATCCAGTTCAAATTTTTTAAATTTCTTATCCCCGTCTTTGATCGTTACATCAAAATCATCAGCGATCTTATAATTATCACTTCCTTTTGTCTGATGAACCGTGTAGGTACCAGGATCGAGCTTTCCAGACTGAGCTGCCCCGTTCTCATCTGTGGTCAGTGTTTCCACAACCTTCTTCGTTGCTTTGTTGATGATCTGAAATTCTGCTTTATATTCTTCTTTTTTTGTATAAATGCCAGTTTCCTTATCACTGATTCTTGTAACCTTTGTCAACATGATTCCTGCATACTGCTCCGGATCGTTTGATTCGACCTTGTAGGTAGCTTTTGAGCCGTCAATGGTCACCCATTTATCCGGTACCATGTCATATCCATCTGTCGTTTTTGTATGATGGATACGGTAAGCTCCATAAGGCAATAAGTCTGTTTCTGCGATCCCTTTGTTATTCGTTGTGATCGTCTGTTTTAAATTGTTCTTGGAATCGTAGACTTCAAAGACTGCCTGTGCTTCTGGAACATTGTTTCCACCAAATGTCTTTAAGATCTGGATCGTTCCCTCATATTCCTCTTCTTTCAGATACTGTGTCGTATTCTTGTCAATCGTAACAGAAATATCCTTGCTGGATGTCCTGTATCCTAAAGGAGCATACTTTTCATGTAAGCGGTAATGTCCTGGATACAGATCCGTTGCTTTTGCATAACCATTGGCATCCGTGACCAGCTGTGTCACAAGCGTACCTGCCGGATAGACCACACTTTTGTTGTCAGATCCTGTGATATCACGTTCTGCATACAGCTCATAGACTGCATTCTGTAAGTTCGCTTCGACTCCGTGATCTCCCCGTTTGTTCTGTACAACACCTTGTTTGTAGATCTCAAGGTCCGCTTTTTTAAATTCGTTTGTATAGTTGAACGTAAAGGATCGGACACCACCCTGTTCGACTTTGCTCTGATCTGTCTGATCAGGGATCAGATGACCAAATGGAGATTTAATCTCTCTTGTCATCCAGGTATGAACGGAAGAACTCTTTAATGCTGCGATCTTCTGCTGGGCAAGCTGCTGTGCTTCTCTCATTGCTACAGAATATGCGTTTGCCTTGGAATCATACCATCCGTTTCTGGTTACATCTTTCTGCTGGCTCTTTGATAATTCATTCCAGTTCTTTACATATGTTTTTTTCGTTGATGTCACGCTGTAACTCACTGTTCTCTGTACGGTATAAGAAGCTTCTCCATTGTCATCGGTTGTTACACTTCCTTGATAATTCCCATCCATATAGATCTGAAATGTTGCTCCAGAAAGTCCTGCTCTTGTTTCCGCATCTTTCTTTTTAATCTTAATCCTTACGTTATCTTGGCTAGTTCCTGACTTTGTTGCACTCGTTTTCGCTTTTTCAATATCTGGCGGTGTGTGACGGAATCCGAACAATACTTGATGGGAATCCAGTTTTTCTTTTTCTACGCATTTCTTCACTGTGTAATAGTAGATCGTTCCTTCCGGGTCCTGATCTACTGATCGTTTCGCAAAATTTCTTCGCATCTTTCTGTGAATACCCTTTATCTACATTTTTTCCTGCCTGATAGACTGTATCCTGCTTGTTTGCTCCATGTCCACATGCCCAGATATATGCCTGGCATAACGCCATGGATTTTTTGTTTTTGTTACTAAATCTGAAATACCAGTTTAATGCCCTTGCAATCCCTTTTTTCTCATATGTTGCCGCATTGATTGTCTTGTATTTCAAGGCATCCCCGGAACACATAGTTTTTCCAGAGTTTAGACAGAACACTCTGTGTCCGTCTGCTGTCATGCTCCACAAACCTTCTGATGCCGGACGGCTGATCGCAGGGATCTTATTGCTCGATAATGCCTGACTCATCGCCAGTGATGCTTCTCCTGTGGAAGCCTTAACTTCTCTGCCCTTTAAAAACAGAGATCCCCCTGAATTGCTCAGATATGTTGTCATGATCATCAGAAGGGCAAGAATGCATACAGAAATCTTTTTACAGATTTTTTTCAGTTGTTTCATCCTTTTTTCCTCCTCCCTTATTTGTATCGGTTTGTAAAGTATCCCGGCTGACCATCTTTATCGATTCTTCCATACTCAGAATCTACGTGGTCTCTCGAAAATCCAGTACCATTCTGTCCTTCTAGTTCGATTGATCCATTGAACATGCCATCATCATGGATGATGTTATGCATGTCAAAGGAACCATCCGTTTTCTTCCAGACAGCATACAGTTCATAGGTCTTTCCCGCATCGCACAGGGTGTTGACCGTCTGTCCATCCGTGTATTTTGGTTTTACTGCATCTGGATTTTCACTCCATCCCATAAAGGTATAACCCGGACGTTCAAACGTGTTTGCCGGCAGCTTATCATCCTGACCATATTTAAGATCTGCAGTTTTTTTGCCACCGGATGCACCATTGCCATCAAAACTTACTTCATAGGAACTCTTGGACCAGATGGCATAAAGTGTCATTCCATCAATATCTGTCCATGTGATCGTCTGTCCAGGAGAATACTGTGCTGTTGTTGCATATTTATCTGTGCTCCACCCAACAAACGAATAACCTTTTTCTTATATCCGTTTGTTGCAAAGGTGTAATTTAAATCATAAGTTGCTGTTCCATCAGAAACCCATCCTGAATCCTCACCGTTTCCATCATAATAGATGTTATAACTGTTTGCAGTCCATTGGGCGATCTCTGTATAGTTATTACATACCAGCCACCCAGTGTTTGACATCCAGCCCGTTTCCTGATCCAGCCATCCATCCAATGTGTAACCTCTTCTGGATACCGTTGGAAATGAGAAATTATCTCCATCCGTATAATACCACGTTACATCTGCACCAGTTCCTCCATTTCCATTAAAATAAATACTCCTGCCTGCCTTTTCCAGATTCAGATTGATGGAACACCAGTCATAAGTTCTCCATCCTCCATCAGGGTTTGCATCCGTCTTATTATTTGTAGAACTTGTACCAACCAATGCGGTACTAATATGGATATTTATGTATCTCCAATCTCCCTGGCTGGAATGTTCTGAACTATCCCAGAAACCATCATTTCCGCCACAATAAAATGTTATGTCCTCATCTGGATTTACAGATATCGGTTTGTTCACCGTTACATGGTCCCAGGAACGATGCTGTTCATGTGCCGGTAAGTAATATTTGATTGGGATCGTCAATAATGTATAGTTATTCCTGCTGTTTTTTTCTGACCAAAATGGTTGCTCTGTTCTCATTTCCTTTTATCTGAAGACTATAACTTCCGTATCCACCGGAATAATGCGATATCGTATATGGATGCTGGTCTTTTTTTAAATGTTGCACCACTGACATTTTTATTTTTTTCGTAATCATCACTATGCACATACATCGTCAGACTGTCACTTTTCCCATCCGGTCCATTGATGGTTACTGTTAAATGTCCATCCACAAAATGCTTATTCCCTCCGGTATCATATGTACCATATGCCTGGACATTTCTCATCTGATGCCATGCTAACACAAAAACAAAGGTTATCACGACTGCCAAAGCTACCATGATCTTGCCTTTTCTTGTCAAAGCTTTTTTTCTGTTTCGCATCTGACCTCTTCCTCCTTTCCAATCTCTTTCTTCCATCCTTGATCTATCTTAAATTTCGTTTCTTTCTTCTTGATATCCATACCCCTCCTGTCATTATCAGCAGACCTATGCCTGCATATCGTATCCATTTTTCTTCCTCTATCTCTTTTCTGGAAGAACCATGTATTTGTATTTCTTCCTTTTGTTTCCTGATCTTCTGTCCATGATCTCTCATGCAGTAGACGATATACCGGTATCTTCCATGTCCCCGGTATGGATGACAGGTTAAAAGCGTGGCCATGTCTTTTCCTTTCTGGATCAGGATCTTATCCATATCATACGGATTGATCACTTTGATCTTTGTCACTTTATAAGTCAATGTTTCCCATGGATTCTTGATGATCACTCTGTCTCCTGTCTTTAGCTGTTCGATATCCCGAAAATACGGAATCCCCTGATATCCACGATGGGCAGCGATCACACAGTTGCTGTCTTTCTGTCCTAATGGAAGAGACGTCTGGCCCATGATCGCTGCTCCTTTTTCATGTTTTTCATCGTGGCTCCCAGATATAATGGAAGTTTTTGTTTTATCTTTGGAATCTTTACATATCCAAAAGTATTTTTTTCGTTTCTCAGGATGATTGGTGCACTGCGGTAACTAAATACATCCTTTAATCCTGTCTGTTTTTCCTGGAAGATCTTTCTGTTATAATAAACTGCTTTCTGATACAGTGAATCATCTAGCTTATTTCTGTTTCCCGCATGTGTCAGTTCTTTGATTATCTGATCGGACTGTTTCTGCTTCAGGTATGATATGATCTCCGGATAGAACAGTGATCCGATCCCCGCCGCCAGAAACAAGATCCCGATGATATTTATAATCTTTTGTTTCATCCCTGTCTCCTTCCTCTGATCTTTTCATATCCTTTTCTTGCTGCAATCAGCACAAATATGATCAGCAGTCCTGCAAGAATCGCCCGCTTATAGACTTCCATCCACTTGGAATGATGATCTCTTGCTTTTGCATGTTCCTCTTTTTCATGATATGCCGTACGTACCCCGCGGACCAGCAAGCGGTGGTCATTGACTCCATATGGTGTACAGGTAAGCAGAGTCACATGATCTTCTCCGTCAATGATCTGAAGCTTTCTAGTATCTTCCGGTTTTACCACCTCAATCTGGTCCACTTTGTAGGCAAGTTTCTGATCCAATACATGGATAAAGAACAGATCTCCTTTCTTCATTTCCGTGAGGTCTGTAAACAGCTTCGCAGAATTAAGTCCGGTATGCCCGGTCAAGACTGCATGGGTACTTTTCCCTCCGACTGGAAAGGAAGATGCCGCAAGATGCCCGATCCCGTGTTCCAGAACTTCGGTGGATGTTCCATGATAAATAGGAAGACTCACTGAGATACATGGAATCTTTATATAGCCCATAATGCCCGAACCATCCAGATTCAGGATTTTGTTATAAAAAAGCGTTTCCCCGTTGGACTTTTTATCCTTAAATGGGTCAGTCAGCTGTACTTCGGATTTTGTCAGGTCTATGTTATACTGTCTTGCCTCAGCAATCGCTTTTTGTTTTATTTCCTGATCCATTCCGTTGGCCTTTTTCTGATAGCTTTCCACACTCGATCCTGCACTGTGTTCGAAGAAGAAATTACTTACAAACGGATAAAACAGCAGTAGAAATCCTGCCAGAATGATAAATACCGGAATGATTTTCTGTTTCATACCGTCTCCTTTTATCACAGAACGCACTGCCATATATGACAGAGCGATTCGTATCTTTCTTAGCTTTTACCTTATTTTTCAGGCTGTCTTTTATTTCTGCGAAGGATCATCATTCCGCATCCTGCAGCGACAACTCCCGCAATGATCAGAAGATAGCTTCCTGCCCCGCCTGTCATTGGCAGCATAAACTGTTTCTGGTTTGTGATCTCCATGTTGACGTAAGCATTATTGGATTCATCCTGCTTTGTCATAGTTACTTTTGTGTTATCAACCGCCGCACTGGCTGCAGTTGTCTGAACCGTCACATCATTCTTTAATGCAGCACCATTAGGAACTCCATCATTTGCTGTGGAATCTGTATCAGATTTGCTCTGAATTCCTGTAATGTTTGCTTCAGTTGGTGTAATGTTAGCTTCTGTCTTTGTAATCTTTACAATGATCTCTTTTTTTAACAGAGAGTATCCTGCATCGGAATGTGTCTCTGTAAATCCGTATTCATCGGCTTCAATTCCGTTGATCACAAGTTTTCCTGTAGATGATGGGCTGAACTGTGTTGCATCCGCTTCTGTGGCTGATTTTCCTGTTACCTGGTAAACACCGTTGCTTCCTGTTGCCACTAAGTAGTAGTTGTCAGATTTATTCTGTACAACGAATTTAACCTTGGTTGGATCACCTTTTCCGTCGGAAAATTTCTTTGTCAGATCATATCCGTAAGAATATACGATACTTTCATCTTTTAAGATGTCATAGTAGTTTGTGCTTGTTCTCTTCCATGTCAGGGATACATCATTCGGATTCCCCTTGTCACCAAGAACAACTCTGTCATCTGTATTTACTTTGGCTGTGTAATATACCATGATGTATTTATCAGAGTATTTCTTGTTCAGCTCGTTAAGCCCTGCTTTTGTCATCTCAATCTTCATTTTGGAATCGTCACCGGATTTTCCGTATGTGGTTGTAAATTTCGGATCTGTGTCAGAACTCTTCCATACAGCGATCGCACCGCTCTTATCGACGTTGTTGACATTTGTGCTGTCCGCTGCATCCCTGTTTTCATAGATCGCGATCACAGCATCTTTTGAATATGTCATTCCTTTCGCCATCGTATCGTCAAATGTATAAGTTGACAGATAGGTTGTTGATGATGTGATATGTGGCAGTTTGGAAATGAACTGATAATCCAGTTTTTCTGCTTTAGATGCTGTGACTGTACTCTGATATTTGTATTCATTTCTTGCAGAAGTAAAGTCTGCCAGTTTATCTGCATTTGCAGTCGTTACGTTATCCTGATCCGGATTGTTTCTCACTCTCTTATCAAGTGTTGGATATCCTGTCTCATTCTTTGGATAGCAGACAACATCATAAAACCAGTCATCTCCATTAGAGTCTGTGGATGGTAACTGCACAAACCATGGATTTGTTGTATAAGTCACATCTTCCGGTACTTTCGTCTCAACGATCAGATAAAGTCCTAATGGAAGTTTGTCTTTGCTTGTAACACCAGAAGCATTTGTTTCTGCCATGGCTGTCCCGCTTTTTCCCATATAATCTTCTAGCTTGTCTTTTGTCGCTGTATTATCCTCTAAAGCGTGAGCCAGCTTATCATTAATCTTCTGACTGGTAAAGTATATCTTGTTTCCCTCTGTTTTTGCTGCATCAGATGGTGCAAGACCGATGATCTGCTGTAAGGCACTTGGCAGTTCATAGATCATCTGAACTTTTCCGTTTTCACTTTGCTGCTCCACATCCCCGACACGAAGATAACTAAACTCAACGCCTTTGATGGCATATTTCTTTAAAGCCTGCTCTGCATTTGTATCCTGTTTTCCTGTAGATGTGAACTGATCTAAATTGACTCCTGCCTGTTTTGCAGCTGTCATGTCGTATTTGTGGATCGTTAATGATCCTGTTTTACTTGTATCAATCACATCTGATGATGCAGCCTTAACATTAACGATCGGTGCAAGTATCATTACTGCAGTTAAAGCAGCAACAGTTGCTTTTTTGATCATATTTTTAATTCTCATATGTATTTCCTTTCCAGGGAATTTTTACCCCTTACTACTTTTTCTCTACCTCATAATAATCTGGTGAATCTCTAATTTTCATGACATTTTCGTTCCTTTAACAGTTTTATAATTGAAAAAACATTAAACAGATACTTTATTCTACAGTTACCTGTTCAATGTTTTTCATAACAATAGTTTTTGTATCCATCTGGTGCTCCAAACCGTCTTCTGGATATTTTTTATTGATTGTCTTAATTGTCCTTGAAAGAATCTGATATTTTCTTTTCGCTTCCGTCTGTGCAATCGATCTTAAAAATCTTTCTGTAAGGTAATAAATTTTATCGCCATTCAACATTTCATATTTCTTTTCTTTTAACATTACTTTCTGTAATGACAGATTAAATATAATACTTTCAGAAATTCTTTTCCCTAATGGTAAAATCTTTTTATGTCTTATGTTACTTATAATCTCTTCATTATCGTATTTCATAAGTTCATGCATAAAACTATTTTGATAATTCAGTTTGATCAATGCATAATAGATTTCCTGGTTCGTTTGAAAGCTCAAGCATAGTAAATCTGCGGATGGAATTTCAACACTGTCGCACATAATATCAAACAAGCGATCTGCAAGATATGCACTTGTTTGGATAAAGGATTTATCATCTTTCTCATTCATTTGTTCGAGTTTCTGAAAAACTGGTTCTTTTGTGTTCCAGTCTGCAGCTTTCAATTCGTCACTATTGAATAAATAACATACTTGTTTTCTAACCAACTCTATGACATCTGGCTGCATCATAAATAAATCTTGTGCAGGAGCAAATTTACCAAGTTCAACATTGAGTAGATGAATAACTGCTTTTCGGAATATAATATCGTCTGATAAAATAATCATAGCTGGTCTCCTTTTTCATTAATTATCCATTGTAATTTCTATATCCTCTTCTACCATTATTTCATTATCACTTGCCATATAAGTTTCCTGTTCATAGGTAGCTTCATCTGACCAAAAATTTTCTTCTGACTCCCATGTATTTTCTTCTTTATATTCCGTTGATTCATCTAACCCATTTTCTTTCAACTGATTCTGAATTTCTTCATAAGAATACTTTTCAACATCAATTGATATTCTTTTATTTACAAAGCCATGGTCACCAATATCATATGAATTAATGGCTTCATCCCTTCCATACGCTTTGTAATCAAAATAACCTTCCATACCAGCAGCTTTAATCTCTGGAGCCAAACTGTTATTTTCAAACAATGCATATCCAAGTTTTTCTTCTGGGTCTTTTACATTTTCGTCAATCCAGTCTGGAAATCGTTCATATGGCACTTCATCGGCCTGCAGGCATACATTGGAGATTTCTAACGGAGAAGTAATATCCCTTGCATCACAATAATCCATCACTTTCTCATAATCCTGTTCTGGCAACTGCTTTAATTGAGCTACAGCTTGATTTAATTCATATATATCTTCATATTCACTGATTTCAAAATCTGCCTGATAATCAAAAATCGCCATGTCTGGATGATTTTCTGTAAGATGCAACTGCTCTGTTAGGATTCTTTGTAATTCCTGTTCCTCAATCCCCAAAGTAATCCAACGTCCTTGATCCAATCCCATGTTATAACTTCTAAGATTTTGAGCGTAAACTTTAACATCCTTCATCTATATACCTCCTAAATTTCTAAATCTAATTCCATCTCTGATTCATTGATTACAATATCTGACTGTTCATACTCTGCTTCGTTTGACAAACTTTCCTGATTTGCTTCCCAAAGATTTTCCTGCTTATAATTTCCATCCAACGCTTCAGATACTTGATGGATCAACTCTGATGTATCATAGTTTTTTGTTGGCATTCCATGTTTAATTTTATCTTGCAATTCTTCCACACTGCTAAAACCAAGCATTTCTGCTTCTGCTATTACTTCCTCTGGAAATACATTTTGTTTTTCTTTCTCCTGCATATCTGCTTCTTGTTGCTCGGGCAGAAATTCTTTGATGTTTTCTAAAAATTTTTCTTTTACCAATTGGTGACCTTCCACATCATCCGGATGCCTTAATTCACTTTTTTCGAGATATTTAACTCCCGCTTCAATGCTACCTGCTTTTACAGCTCGTTTTATTGCAACCCTTAATTTTGCATTTCCTGAATTACTTAGTTCCTCACTCTGTATCTCTGAAATTTGCTTCTGCTGCATATCATGTTGCTGCTCTGCCTGAAATTCCTGATAATTTTCTATCAAATAATCCGAAATTTCTGATGCATTATGGACGGCTCGGAATAATTCGTTTGGATCATTTTCCAAAACTGAAATCCATGAATGAAGATATGCCGCATGATCATTGATTGCTTCATCTGACAGCTTAATTCCCAAATCCATCTGTAAAAAGGCACTGCCAAATTCTGCATTTAATTCTTCTTTCGCATATTCCGGTGTTCCAAATTTGTTGACTATCGGCCGGTTTAAACGATCCGGATGCCCTGTAGAATGTGACATTTCATGAAGTGTTACCGCTAAAAACGCTTCCTGACTCTTAAAATAATCCCTTGGTGGCAACATGATCTTATCTTCTTTTGGTGAATAATATGCCCTGTTCTGCATTGATTCCACAATTTCACATTGACTAGAAGCAATGACTTCTTCGGCTAGTTTTAACATCTCATTTTTCTCCATCGGAATCACTTTAGGAATTGGGCCGATTCCATCAATCTGCTCTGCATTAAAAACTCTAAAAAAATTCACATATGGATTCCTGAGTTTTACTATCTTTTTTTCTAATTCACCATTTTCATTTTCCTCTTCAACAATCTTTGACCAGACCCATTTTTCCAACAGAACTGATTTTGCACCCTTTTTTATCCGATATCCCTGCTTATTAGCTTGCTTTAACGTCATCCAACGTGAATCTTCATATTTTCCAACTGCCGATGCGATTAAAAGTCTTAATAAATTAACTCCTTGGTATCTCGCTCCACTGATTGGATTGTTTGGCAGTCCATATGTACTCACAGAATCCCACATTTCTCGTACAGGTGATACACCATCTTTCATCTTTTGTATTAGCTGATCCACAAGTTCTTGTCTTGATTCGCTTACAATCTGTGAAGCTGTTTTCCCTTTGATTTTGCCATTTATTTTCCTCCTGACTAAGAAAAAAGGCAAAGATCTGCATCTTGCCTTTATCATTTACATATTAGATTTTTAAATTTTTTCAATGACTGATCTGTTACTCCGAACGCTTCCAGTTGTCTAATGTCTGTTATTTCCTCTCCTGTCAATTCATCTTCATCTACCCAGTCAAGACCATCCATATTTTCTGGCCCAGCAACCATCTTCTGAATCCATGCCAGATCATTTGTTTCGATATCACAATTTGTTATACTATTTCTCATTTTTACCACCTGCCTCTCTATACTTAAGATATCTAAAGTATAAATAATATTGTTTTTTTTCAATGATATATTTTATTTAAATTACTAATTGTCTTCTTAGGGTGACATTCATTTATACTAGAAAAGAACGTGTCGATCAAGATCCTGAATCATCTGTATTTTTTGTAAGATCCTGTGAAATCTATACTTCTTTTGGATTTCTTTATATTCAGTTTTTGTTCTAATACTTACAATATAAAGATATATTTTGATAGCCTGAATGCTGTATGTATGTCGGATTAGTTTAACACATTTCCTTACAAAACTTTTTAATCCAAATTTCTCGATACAGATTCTTGCAAAAATAACTGTTTCTCCCTCTATGATCTGTTGTGATATACGAAGTAATTTCCGATAAATCAATGTCTTTATCACTCTTCGAAGCTTAAAAAAAGGATCCTTAAGATTCCTGAAAGTCTTTCAACCGAAAAGTAAGTAAAAGCTTCCTGATCCGCACGCATAATAAAATATGCAAGTACTAACTTTTCTAATTTTGTTATTTTCATACTTCGATATACTAAATGTAAACAATGATGCTTATACTCTGTTGTTACAATTACTTCTTCCATTTTCAAAAAATCCTGAAAAACAGAATTTTTTTCTGACAACTTTTTTTAATATCATTATCATTGAAAAGAAAATCTCTTTTGTCCTCTGGAGTTAAATAATATCGATTTGTAAATTGTTTTCCCATCGCTTTTTGTTCTGCTTTTACGATATAGCCTTTTTCCGCTAATTTGTTTGTCTGCCTTTGGATCGTACGTTCACAGTATCCTGTTTCATCTTCCATCGTATTTACTGCCGGATAGCAATAGCCTTTTTTATCCATACGGCTTAATAAATTTAAAAATACACTCTTGCCTGCCGTTGTAATCTCTGGATCAGCCATGACTTTTTTAAAACTTGTGAACATCTCCATACTATTTTTCTCCTAAAATCTTATTTAATCTTTTCTCCTGTATCCGGCTCAGTATTCTCTGCCGGCTGCATCTCCCAATCTGATGTATCCTTGGGTGCTTCTGTCATCTGCTCTTCTTCTGTCGTTTCTTCTGTCTGTTTTTTTTCTGTACTAACTTCTGTTGTTGTAACTGCAGATCGTTTTGTTTGTTTCTTTTGCGGTCGATTTACGATCACTGCTATTATGATCAACACAACCATTACAATCACAGCAACAACAAGTGATACTATTTTCCCTTGTCTCTGATTCATTCTCTCACTTCTTTCTGATTTTCAACTGCATAAATATAAGTCCTGTAATCGTTTTTCTCATAACTACAAGTAACAAATGTATACAATCGTTTCCTGATACTCTGATCTGGTAAATAACTAATAGATTGAATTCTTGATAGATAATTTTCTCTATCCTTTTTATTTTTGAATTCAATCGGTAATTTTTCTGGTTTGTTTGCACGTGCAGCAATTACTTTTAATGTCCTGGTCTCTTTTGGAAGATACAAAATAATCTTTTGATGCTTCTTCCAGAACGATCGATTTTTATATTTTACAAATGTTGCAAACATCGATCCATCTCTCATATGATGACCATAAATAACATTATTATCTGACATGAAATCTTTTTTACATTTATAATCTAAAAAAATACAACCCGATGGATTGTACTTCTTATGGAATGTCCTATGTAAATATGTACTATTATCTTTTCCCTGAACGATCGGATAACTAACTTTTGTTCCTGGTACTTTCATCCAGGCAACAATGTCTTTATTTATTCTTTTAAGTTTCTTCCAATTGATAGATTTTTCTGTTTGTACTGCTTTTTGCAACGTATCATATTCTTTCTGTGCTTTTTTTATATTTCCATTGATTAATCAAAATCTTACCTGCAAAAAAAGCGATTGCTGTAAAACATAGAAACAATAATATAATCGCATATCCATCGTTTTATTTGATATTATCCAAAACGGACCTCCTGCACTTGCACTACTATTTGATTCATTCACTATCAGATCTAAACTCCAAGTCTGTTTTGTTCTGTTTCTTGAACCACAGTCAGCCACCGTTATTTTTCCATCTTTGATTCCTGTTAATACGATAAAATGACCATTATCTGTGAAATGCCCTGGTGCCATAAGTGCTACCACAAGTTTTCCAGTCTTTAAAGCTTTTATAATCTGAGATTTATCTTCTCCAATAGCCTTGCATTTTACATTATAATGTTTCGCTAATCCAGGGATTACACTATGAAGACTTCCTGAACCTTTTATATAATATCCATTTTTTCCAGCCCATTCACATGTCTGGCGAGGCGTTACTTTTTTCCCTGTTAATGTTGAAATACAGATTGCCATGCTAGTCGGTCCACAACCACTACTTCCTATTGTTGATGTGCTATACGGAAGACTTTCCCATGCGGCATCTCCCTGATTATAATAAACAACCTTCAATCCACTGTTTCCCTCAAGAAGCGAAATTTCAGCTGAAGAATCTCCTGTTGCTATAGAATAGTATTTCATTACTTTTTCTGCATGATTGGGAGTCCCTTTTGCACCTGCAGGCATCATTGTATCACTGTATTCTTTACTAAGTGCCAAAGTATATTTCCCACCATGTTTTTTTATCCATGATATCCACCGATCCATGCCATAATTATACCCTTGGATTGCAACTTTAATATGATCAATATCATAAGGACTTTCAACATCTGCTTTTTTTAATGCATCTCTTAATTCTTGAACCCCTGCATTAATAGAACATTCTCCATGTCCTGTTGGAATTCCATTAGGACTATGACTATGTCCACCATTATTATTCTTTGTTTTTAAACAGTACAGTCCATATGCTCCTTCTGCCGCCTGCATTGGATCTGGTTCACTTCCCGAAGATTCTGCCTGCATCAAAGCTAAAGCAAGATCTACATAGTCTGGTATCTTGTATTTTGTACAATATTGACTAACCATAGGTCTCCATTTTTCCACCTGATCTGATAATGGAGAAGCTGCTGTTCCAGCTGTTGTTCCCATATCAGAAGCTGCCAACATAGCTACAATAAAAAACAAATAGGTATTAAATAATGATCAATAATTTTTTTCTTGTTTTCTTCATCCGCAAGGATACGCATTGCGAAATAAGCTTCATTCATTTATCGACCACCTGCTTTTCCAAAATATGCCCATTTATAATCCGGAATTTCAAAATTAACATGCAATCTCTTTGATCCAATCATAAACAATGCATGTCCTCTTCGTTTACTTTCCAGAAGCTCCCTTTCTGCTTCTGTCAGATTGTATAACTTATCAGTTTCTTCTAAGTTTTGTCCATCGGTTCCAAATAAAATCTTATAACATGGCGTATCAAGCAATGCCTGTCCATACATTTTAATTTTTGGATCCAAGAAATCTACAACACTATGGCTAATAATAAATAATCCAGCTTCATATTTTCTATCTCGCTTGGCCACATTTCGTAAGAACACTAAAGATTGTGGAACTTCTGGATCAATCATCAGGTAAGCTTCATCGCAGATTAATGCAACTTTCTCTGTTCGATCACTACTCATAATATTCCATGACCATGTCTCCAATAAGAAATATTGGGCTCTTTTCACATTGTTCGATGTAGACTGAAGAGAATATGTATCCAAAACTGTAATCTGTTTATCTGTTTGTAATGTTGTCGGTCCATTCCATAATGCACTGTCCGCACCATTTGCTGCATCTTCTAAAAATAATGCTAGATCTTCATATATATTTTCTGTTTCAATTTTTCCTTCTTCTTTTGATACACTAGCCTTTTTCCAACAATTTATTATATATATCTGATAAAATCGGAAAATCTTCAGGTTTTAACTTCTTCGCATCTGTGTTCCAATCAATATCAAAATCTTTGTATAATTCAATCAATGTCTTTTTTAAGACTGCTTTATGTTTATCCGTCAAAGATGGAATATATAAAGAAAAGAAAATCTCTAAATGTTTAATGTAAAGAGCTAAGTCTCCAAGACCATTTCCCTCATCCTTATCATAGTAATCTGTAAGTCCTGGTTCTGTTTCATCTGGTTCATCATTTTTTGGAATTGGCATAATGTGTAATGGATTTACACGTGCTTTTGGTGAGCCCCCTGCATCTAACCAATTGCCATTTAGATTTTTACAAAAATCTTTATATTCACTTTCCGGATCAATAAATATCAGTTTTGTTCCTAGCATAAACTCTGACAAAGTAATATGCTTTACTGCCGCACTTTTACCACTTCCAGGGACCCCCATAATAACAAAGTTAGAATTTGTTCGATCATTTTCACGCAGCCAAAAGTCTAGCACAACTAGTCCTCCAGTTGCATCCTTTGCAACATAACAACCTGCATTATCATTCAGTCCTGAAGAACTAAACGGGAATCCACCGACAAAAGTTCGAAGCGGCATAACACGATTTGATACCTCATTTAATAATGGATTTTCAATATAAAATGGTGCAACATGCTGTAATGCATGTTTTTGCATCAATGTAAGTGGTCTAACTTTCAGATTGGTCATTGCACATGTTCCACGCATCTTCTGTTCTACTTTTTTTAAAGTATTCTTTATCTATTGCCATTGGAATTAATGTTCCTGCCAATTCTCCAACAACTTCTCCATTTTCATCGATTTGCTGCAGCAATTTCATTCCATCTTTTGCACCTTTTTCTGCTCGTTGTTGCTTCAATCGATCTTTTGCTGTTCTTGCCTGTCCTGATAGCATTGTTATATTCTTGTTAATACTCTCCAGGATTTCCCCTTGGTTGGGCGTAAAAGTAAAGGAAACTGCTGTTGATGGAATATTTGTAATACGTGTTAACCATCCATAATTTGGAGCAGGTGGATATTTTATCACACCGTATCCTTTACAGTAGTTTTCTCCTAAGGTAAAATTATTGGATTCAAATTTCAATGCGATCGGCGAAATAATATTTAATAACGAAGCATTTTCTTCCATTTTCTGTTTCTTAGCCATCATATCACTCCTTTTAATATTGGTATCGATGCATCTGTCATCTCATCTTCAATTGATACAACTGCCGGATTATTCACAAGGTTACATAAACGAACTATATCCTGATCCTTTATGATTTCTGTTTTAATTCCGACCGCCTCAAAATGCTCTGCAAATTCACTAATTCTTTTCTTTAAATCTCTTTCCACATCTTCTGCAGCTTTCATAGATAAGTAAAAAAAGAACTGTCTTTCTACAATTTCATCTCCAAATGTGAAATCAGATAAAATTTTCCATTTCTTTTCTAAGTAACTCTCTTCGATATGGATCACTTGTCTCATTACGGAGATGAGCATACGATTCCAAAAGAGGCTGCATATCTACCGGACGTGATATCGCAAGAAAAATGAAATAGGTTCTTTTTCTAACTGATAGTTCTGCCGTCAGCTGCTTCACTAACGTTTACTTTTTCTTCTTTTGGATAGCAATCCTACGCTGACTGGTATT
>ENA-OQKV01000403-OQKV01000403.1-human-gut-metagenome-genome-assembly--contig:-NODE-403-length-16993-cov-4.151785_pt1 | contig 16993 bp, 16 predicted proteins | sample MGYA00242655_ERZ504811 | MGnify/ENA primary metagenome ERZ504811 (study PRJEB26092, sample SAMD00036406) | human gut metagenome | host: Homo sapiens | study: EMG produced TPA metagenomics assembly of...
GGATGTTGATCGCTGCATTACGATCTCTGTCCATCTCATTTCCACACTCACAGTGATACACTCTTTCGGATAATCTCAGCTCTTTCTTTATCCTTCCACATTTACAGCATTTTTTACTGGAAGGAAAAAACCTGCTTCTTCCATTTCGATCTTTTCTGAAAACACTGCCATCCCCTGCATTGCGTAATCTATTCCAAGTATCTTTGCAGTACTGTAATCTGGTTCAGCTGCTTGGTTTTCACAGCTGTATCCTTCATACAGCAGACTTGCAAAATATTTTCCGGATGGTTCCATACTGACAGTCACTGATCTCAAGCGAAGTCCTTCTGCTGGTTCCCTGTATTTTTTCCTGATTTCCGGATATTCCTTTTTCAACAATCTGCTACTGGCACTTTTATAAGCATTGATAAATTTACTAAGTTCTGTTCTCGGCTGCGCACGGAATATTACATGCACATGATCAATATCATGATTCTATTATACCATAGATCGCGCTATCGAACAAGTGTTCCTTTTGCTTTTGCGCAATTCGTCTCCCGCCTGCAGAGGAAGGAGAATTCTTGCTATATTATGTTAAAATGATAAAATAATTCAAATTAATTAAACAGGATCTAAAATAGAATGTAAAATATTTTAGATCCTATTTCACTTTTAAGAAGATGATTTAAGATTCTCGAATAAACTAAAAAAATGTGATAGAATCTGAAATAAAAGGAGAGATTTGTATGAAAACAAGACAACAAGCAATCACTTACGGTCTAACTTTCCCGCACACATATGTGGAATCTCCATTCAAAGATCCCAATTGGGAATTAGTAAGGGTAAAAGGAAGTAAAAAAGCCTTTTTATGGGTCTATGAAAAAGATGGTTATATCAATCTGAATATCAAAGTAGATCCAGAATGGAGAGAATTCTGGAGAGAAGCCTACGATGCCGTCATCCCAGGATATCATCAGAATAAAAAATATTGGAATACGATCATCTTAGACGGGACTATTCCAGAAAAAGACATCAAAAAAATGATCAAAGAAAGCTACGATATCATCACGGACAGTCCGACAAAAAGAATCTACGAAGCAGTCAAACAAATTCCAAAAGGGCATGTGGCAACCTATGGACAAGTAGCAGCCATGGCAGGAAATCCAAAGATGTCACGAGCAGTAGGAAATGCCCTGCATAAGAATCCAGATCCAGAGAATATACCATGTTTTCGAGTCGTCAATGCAAAGGGAGAACTAGCAGGGGCCTTTGCGTTTGGAGGAGAAGGAAATCAGGCGAAATTGTTAGAAGAAGATGGAGTTGTGGTTGTTGATGGGAAGGTTGATCTGGATGTGTATGGGATGTAGGGAAATATGATTTAAAAGAACTAGAATTTTTCCATCAAATCCATTGGAAACCACTACTCAAAATGTTAAAATAACCACAAAGGAAGTGATGCACAATGGAATATTACGGAACCTTGGGACCAACCTGTTGCGAACCAACGATTTTAAAGAAGATGTTTGATGCCGGAATGACAGGGATCCGGTTGAATTTATCACATAGTTCATTAGAAGGAAGCCATGCATGGATTTACCATTATTTTGAGGCAGCGAAGCAGACAAATGGCGAGAAGAAGTTAATGATCGACTTGATCGGACCAGAACTTCGAATTGGATATCTGGAAGGAGATATGGGACTTTCAACAGGAGCACATGTGGTTATAGGACATGGTGGAATTTTAGTACCAGAAGAAATCATGCCGCATATCAGAAGAGATCAGGAAATTTTATTAGATGACGGGAAAATAAAACTGATCGCAGAACGGAAAATATCACCACGATCCTGGAGATGCCGCATTGTCTGTGGAGGAGTATTGACGGCACGTAAAAGCATAGCTTTGCCAGGATGTAATATCAACAATCCGACGTTAACTGAGGCTGATCTGAAGAATCTATCTTTGGCAAAACAATATCAAGTAACTGATGTTATGCTGCCATTTGTACGGAATAAAGAAGATCTGATCATACTAAGAGAAGCACTAAAACAAAACAACAGTGAAGATATTCGAATCTTTGCCAAAATAGAAAATATGACAGGAGTAGAGCATTTGGAAGAATTACTTCCATACTGTGATTATATTGTTATAGCAAGAGGAGACTTAGGAAATGTCATGCCATTGTCCAAACTCCCAAAAGTGCAGGCATATATTGCAAAGGTATGCAAAGAACATAACAAAAATTTCATGGTAGTTACACAGATGCTAGACTCTATGATCCGAAACCCTTATCCAACAAGGGCTGAAGTAAATGATATTTATCATGCAGTTCATCAAGGAGCGAATGCATTGATGCTGACGGGGGAAACCGCTCACGGCAGATATCCGGTAGAAGCTATGAAGATGTTAGTAGAAACCGCAAATGGGAGTTTAGAAGAATTATGATGAATAAAAAATGGTGGCATAACAAAGTTGCATATCAAATTTACCCAAAGAGTTTTAAGGATACAAATGGTGATGGAATCGGCGACATTCCTGGAATTATCAGCAAGTTAGATTATTTAAAAGACCTAGGGGTTGATATTTTGTGGATATCTCCGATGTATCAGTCTCCGATGGTGGATAACGGTTATGATATTTCCGATTATTATGCGATCGATCCGATGTTTGGATCAATGGATGAGATGAAACAATTGATCAAGGAAGCAAAGAAAAGAAATATGTATATTCTGATGGATCTTGTTGTGAATCATTGTTCCAGTGAACATGAATGGTTCCAGAAGGCAAATGGCAGATCCAGAAGGGGAATATGGATCATATTTTTATATCAAAGACGGGAAAGATGGGCAGCCACCGACCAACTGGAGATCTTATTTTGGAGGCAGTGTCTGGGAGAAGATCCCAGGGTATGACAATAAGTTTTATTTGCATTCTTTTGCAAAAGAACAACCAGATCTGAATTGGGAGAATGAGATTGTTCGTGAGAAGATTTATGAGATGATCTGTTGGTGGATGGACCAAGGACTTTCAGGCTTTCGGATTGATGCGATCATGAATATAAAGAAAGATCTGACATGGAGTGATCTGAAACCAGACGGTCCAGATGGACTCGCAGATGTATATAAGATCACAGGAAAAGTCGAAGGAATCGGAGATTTCTTGATGGAGATGAAGCATCGTTGCTTTGAACCATATGATGCACTGACCGTTGGGGAGGCTATGTTTGTAAAAGAAGATATTCTTCCACAATTTATCGGTGAAGACGGATATTTTTCTACGATTTTTGCATTTGAACCATGTCATGCCTATCGAAAAGGCAAAAATTATATGAACTATGACTGGCCACAGCCATTTGATGAATGGAGAGAGGAAACTTTTCATAATCAAGAGATTGTTGCCAAGGCAGGGTTTGAAGCGAATATCATTGAGAACCATGATCAGCCAAGAGGGGCAAGTCTGTTTATCCCAGAAGAAGATTATGGATTTTACAGCTTATCAGCACTTGCAACGATCATTTTCTGTGAGAGAGGTCTGCCTTTCCTATATCAGGGGCAAGAGATCGGGATGAGCAATCGTCAATGGAAATATGATGAATTTAATGATCTGGAAACGATCAATCAGTATCAGATCGCATTGAAGGCAGGAATGTCCAAAGAACAGGCATTGGAGATCGCAAGACATCACAGCAGAGATAATGCGAGAACACCAATGCAATGGAGTTCGGAAGAAAATGCGGGATTTTCAAAAGGGAAACCTTGGATGCCAGTTAATGAAAACTATAAAGTGGTGAATGTCGCAGAAGAAGAAAAAGAATATGGATCAATTCTGAATTTTTACAAGCGATTGATCGCATTTTATAAATCAGAAGAATATAATGAGATACTAACATATGGTGATTTCAGGCCAATATATGAAAAAGAAGATCATATTTTTGCATACAGCAGGTCTTATGGATGTCAGAAACTGGTATTGATCTGTAACTTTAGTTCTAAGGAAAAAGATATTGAATTATCAGAAGACTATGAAAATGTTGTATTTGTGAATTATGAACAGACAACTGTCATTGGAAATACGTTAAAAATGAAACCGTATGAATGTGTTATTTATGAGATGTAGATCAAAAAAGAATCCTGAATGATCAGGATTCTTTTTTATCTTTAGTAAAAATCTGGACAGTGGAGCGTGCCAAGTGAAAAATTTAAAAAGAGAAAAATTGAGTGATTTTTTAGGGCTGACAGATATTTTTTCTGTCAAAAATGTAGTAACAAACTAAAAAACGCCGCACGTCCAGACAAGATTGCCCAGACGGCCGGCGATTAATGATCATACTCCCATGTGGTTGATTCCACGTGCTCCGTCAGTCATATGACCTCATGGATATTAGGTTACTATAACTGGTCAGATTCGTCAACTCTGAATTTTAAGAAAATGTTATTGATATTGTATAAATTTTCAGACAATTAGAAAGAGGTTGTGTATAAAAAGCAAAAAAACAGGACATCCTCTGAATATGAGTAGAAAAAACATGATCAAAGGGATTCTGTTTCTGGCCATAGCATGTATGATTTTTGTGGCAGGACAAAGAAAATCCAATAACATAATACAGCAAAATCTGAAAAGCAATCTGATTCGGTTTCATGTGAGAGCTAATAGTAACAGCAGGATGGATCAGACATATAAATTGAAAGTAAGAGATGCCGTGATCGATCAGATCAGTCCAGAATTGAGTGAAGCAAAAACGAAGGAAGAAGCATTTAAAATCTTAAAAATGCAAAAAAACAGAATAAAAAATACAGCACAGGAAATATTAAAGAAAGAGGGAGTGAAACAAAAGGTAAACGTACATTTTGTACAAGAAAAATTTCCAGAGAAAAACTATGGCCAATATACATTTCCAGAAGGTATTTACGATGCAGTAAGAATCGATCTGGGAGCAGCAAAAGGGCACAACTGGTGGTGTGTCATGTTCCCGGATCTATGCGTAACAAAAGATGACAAGGTAAGGATCAACAATACAGCAAGAAAAAAGATGGAGAAACTTTTAGGGAAAAAAACGATCAGAAAAATAACAAAAGATAAATATCTTGGATGGTTGTTTAAAGTATAAGAAAAACGGAGCTGATACAGATCGTATCAGCTCCATTTTAAGTTCTGGAATTTATTCTAATGGTTTCTTTGCAGAGATAAGAAGTAGACGTTTCTTCTTATATACACGGAATTTGGTAAGCCCTGCATTCTTAAAATATTCTAAAGTCTCATAAGTAGAATGTCTGCGATCATCACCAGAAGTCAGATAGGATGGAATATTAGAAACAATTCGCAATGCCTCAGGAAGGGCAGATTCTCCAACATAAAGTCTTCCGCCAGGAACTAAGACACGAAATGCTTCATCAACAAACTTCTGTGGATCTTTAAAGGTGTGGAAATCGTCACATACAGTGATCACACGAAAGCTGTTGTCATCAAAAGAAGAAAATCACTGTAACCTGTCTCAAAATGAAGTTCTGGCCAAGTTTGCTTTGCGATAAGAATCTTATCCTCAGATTCATCGATACCATATCCTTCAACATCCTTCCAGCGTGTCAGTTCATGTAAAAAGGTCCATCACCGCAACCGACATCTAATATATTATCTGCATCTCTGACGCATATTTTCTTGATCATTTCATCCCGTAAAGCATCTCTCATAAGAAACTCCTTTCGTATGCCTTGTGGTTTGTATGCCGTCTCTTTATTAACTTTCATTATACCAGATTCTGGTATACATGGAAAGAGAGCACTAATTTTTGATTATAACATAGAAGAAAAATTTGTCAAATAATCTTATGGATGTATTCGGTTAACATGAAAACAGGATATGTGTTATACTTATTTACAGTGAATACGAAAAAGGAAAAGAAATTTATGAAGAATAAAAAGCACATAGTAACTGGTATTCTGGCTCATGTAGATGCCGGGAAGACAACACTATCAGAGGCAATTTTATATACTGCAGGGAATTTGAGAAAAATCGGACGTGTGGATAATGGAGATGCATTTTTAGATACTTATGAACTAGAACGGTCCAGAGGAATTACCATTTTTTCCAAGCAGGCAGAGGTTTCAATGAATGAGATGGATCTTACTTTGCTTGACACACCAGGACATGTGGATTTTTCTGCGGAGATGGAGAGAGCCCTGCAAGTGCTTGATTATGCGGTTCTTGTGATCAGCGGAGCAGATGGTGTGCAGGGCCATACTTTGACATTATGGAGCCTGCTTGAGAGATATAAGATCCCAACATTTTTATTTATTAACAAGATGGATCAGGACGGAACACAAAAAGATCAAGTATTGAAAGAATTACAGGAACGTTTAAGCAGCGGATGTATTGATTTTGGAGAAAAGGGCAGTGATGAGTTTTATGAGATGATCGCTATGGAAGATGAGGCGTTACTGGATTATTATCTGGAATCAGGTGAGATCACGGAATCCAAGATCCGGGAAATGATCGCAGAACGTAAGATTTTCCCATGTTTTTTTGGATCAGCGTTAAAACTTCAAGGAGTCAATGAATTTCTGAGTGATCTTGCATTTTATACAGAAGAAAGAGAATATCCAGAGGAATTTGGTGCACGTATATTTAAGATCACAAGAGATGAAAATGGAAATCGTCTGACACATTTGAAAGTAACAGGTGGAAATTTAAAGGTAAAAACAGTTATTACAGAAAGTGATGAAAAGATCAATCAGATCCGTATCTATTCGGGAGAAAAGTATGAGACAGTAAATGAACTGCAGGCAGGAAGAATCTGTGCGGTTACAGGACTTTCAGATACGATCCCTGGGCAGTGTCTTGGAGCAGAGCAGGGCGGATATGAACCTGTGTTGGAGCCAGTACTTACTTACCAGATGATATTGCCAGAAGAGACAAGTGCAAGCGTGATACTTCCAAAACTTCGTCAGCTGGAAGAAGAAGAACCAGAACTTCATATCATCTGGAATGAAGAATTACAAGAGATTCAGGTGCAGATCATGGGAGAGGTTCAATTGGAGATCCTAAAGAGTCTGATCAAAGAACGCTTTGATGTAGATGTGGAATTTGGACAGGGCAATATTGTATACAAAGAGACGATAGCAGATGTTGTAGAAGGTGTTGGGCATTTTGAACCGTTAAGACATTATGCAGAAGTACATTTGTTGATGGAACCGCTGGAGAGGGGAAGCGGAGTTGTTATCGACACACAGTGCAGCGAAGATGTATTGGATAAGAATTGGCAGAGACTGATCATAACACATTTATTAGAAAGAGATCATAGAGGTGTTTTAACAGGAGCACCGATCACAGATATCAAGATCACGCTGGCAGCAGGACGGGCACATCAGAAGCATACAGAAGGTGGAGACTTCCGTCAGGCGACATACCGTGCAGTAAGACAGGGGCTTCGTATGGCACAGAGTGTTTTATTAGAGCCATATTATAAGTTCCGGCTGGAAGTTCCACAGCAGATGATCGGAAGAGCTATGACAGATATTGAAAAGATGCAAGGTACGTTTGATACACCAGATACTGTAGGAGAGATGTCAGTGCTTCAAGGAATAGCACCAGTTTCTACGATGCAAGGATACCAAAAAGAAGTATTAGCATATTCCAAAGGTATGGGAAGATTATTTACAACTTTAAATGGATATGATATCTGCCATAATGAAGAAGAAATCATAGAAGCCAGTGGATATGATCCAGATAGAGATCTTGAAAATCCATGTGGATCTGTTTTCTGTTCCCATGGAGCCGGGTATAATGTCGCATGGAATGAGGTACCAGAACATATGCATTTAGAGAGCGTTCTTGCGAAAGAAATCGAGGAAGAGGAATTTGATGAACTGACACAGCGAAGGGCTTATATTGAAGAAGAATCAATTGATACAGAGGAAATCGATCGGATTCTTGAACAAACATTTTATGCAAACCAGCATAATAAAAGTAAATGGAAGAAGAAGAAAACAGCAAGGCTTGTACAGGATTATCATACATCTGCAGAAAAATCATCGGTAAAAAGAGATATGTCCAAGAAATACCTGCTGGTTGATGGATATAATATCATTTACGCATGGGATGATCTGAAGGAATTATTAGATACGAATGTAGATGCAGCCAGAGGAAAATTACTTGATGAGATGAGTAATTATCAGGGAATGAAGGGCATGGAGCTGATCGTTGTGTTTGATGCATATCGTGTGAAAGGACATGAAACAGAGATCACAGATTACATGAATATTCATGTAGTCTACACAAAAGAAGCAGAAACAGCAGATCAGTATATTGAAAAATTTGCTCATACCCATGGACGAAAATACGATGTAACAGTTGCAACATCCGATGGATTGGAACAGATCATTATCCGCGGACAAGGCTGCCGTCTGCTTTCTGCAAGAGAATTAAAGAGAGACTATGAAGAAGCAAAAGCACAGATCAGAACAGAATATCTGGAGAATCAGAAAAATGAGAAAACTTATATGATGGATGGAATATCCTTGGAGAAAGAACAGCCAGAGAAGGAAAACTGATCATACAAAAATGGAGGCGGTAACATGGGGAAGATTTATCTGGAAGGTGCAGATAATACGAGAGACCTTGGCGGATTAAAAACGACAGAAGGTGCAGTGATCAAAGATAAACAGCTGATCCGCAGCAACCGTTTATCAAGGATTACGCAGAAAGATAAGATTTTACTGGAAACAGAATATCATTTACAGAAAATTCTGGATTTAAGAACACCAATGGAAGTAGAACAAGAGCCAGATCTGGAAGTGGCGGGAGCTGTTTATGAGAATATCCCGTTTTTATGGAAAGCATGGTGGGAGTCAGCCGAGAGCAGGAAACAAGAAAACAGATGTTACATATGGAAGAATTTCCAGAGATGTCAGATATTTATACGATGATGATCAAAGAAGAATTTTGCAGAAAGCAGATCTCACAAGCAGTCAGAGAGATTATGAATACAAAAAATGGTGCGGTTTTATGGCATTGTACAGAAGGAAAAGACCGTTGTGGATTGTTATCAGCAACCATTTTATTTTTGCTTGATGTGTCTGAAGATGACGTGATGGAAGATTATCTAAAGACCAATAAAGCTGCGATCACAAGAGTAGAAAAATTAAAAAAGAAACTTCATTTAGCAGGATTGCATCGACGAAAAAATCGAAAAAATAGAGGGTTATTTTGTGGCAAAAGAAGAATTTTTAAATGCAGCACTTAAAACCATGAAAGAAGAATATGGTTCTATTAATCAGTTTATGATCAAGGGATTAAATATTTCCATGCAGCAAAAAGAGGATTTTAAACAAAAAGTACTGGAGTAGACAATGGAAGAGAAGAAGAGAACAATTGTTATGTTTGGGGATTCCCTGACCGACTATTTCCCAATGGAAAAATTAAAAGATATAGATGCGCAGTTCATTAACAGCGGAGTTGCAGGGGATACGATCGCAGAGATGGGTGCAAGACTGGCTTATGACGTATTTCCATATAAACCAGATATCATTATCATGCAAGGTGGTGCAAATGATTTCCTGATGTCATTGTATCCAGGAGCAAGAGCTTTAGCAGAACGATTGATCAGACTTGCACGAAGGATTCGGCAGCAATTGCCAGATACAAAGATTTATATTGAATCTATGTATCCGGCATATACCAAAAGGATTGGATTGATGCCGTCCTGGGCAGAAGGAAAATCCAATAAAGAGATTCAAAAGATCAATACAGAAATACAAAGATTGTGCAAACAGGATAACTTTGAGTATGTTGATGTATTTGATAAATTGATCGGAGAAGATGGGCAGTTGTCAAGAGAGTATACCGTGGACGGAATACATTTGCAGGAAAATGCCTATGATGTTGTAGCTGCGATCATTTATCATTTGATGGAAGGTTGATCATTAACCTTCCAAATTACAATTTCAATACATCCAGATCTTCAGGTATATAAAGTGTTCCAGTATAATACTGCTTGCCTTCCTTCATATATTTTTCTTGACGATGCAGCATATTTTTATCTTCTGTATGCCATAGAACCAGATTTGGAATCTTTAGATGTTCTGCTAATTCACAGGCATCTTTTACCGTACTATGGTGTTTTTCATAAGGTTTAAAAATATCCCTCTCACCATACACACAAAATGCTTCATGAAGCAGCCAGTCAGAATCTTTCACAAAATCATAAAGAGATTCACGATAAGGTTCATCTCCAGGAAAGGATACCCTTAATCCATTTTCCATAACCGATGTGAAACCAAACTGTTTTTCTTTTGTAGAGCCGATATCAAAGAATGTAAAAGAATCTCCAAGAATCTGAATCGTATCTCCATGTGCAATGACATGAAATACAATACGTTCATCAAAATGCTTATAAAATTTCTTACCAACGGTAAGTTTTGTCAGTGTTTTGATCGTATGAACCAGTTCTTCATGACAGTAGATCGTCAGAGTGCCATCATAAGTTCCCTTGTTCATAGAAGTAGCGATCATACGGATCATCCAGACCATTCCTAAAATATGATCATTATGAGCATGTGTCACAAAAATATTATGAATGCTTTCAAGAGGGATTCCAGCTTTGTCAAGCTGAGATAGAATTCCATTTCCGCCGCCGGCATCGACAAGGAAGTATTCTTCACCTTTTTGCATGGCATAACAAGTGTTATAGCAATGAATTGCCTGTGCATTTCCAGTTCCTAAAACGATCAGTCGTTCCATAAAAATCTCCTTTATATATCATCATAAGTGTATAAAATCATCGTATCTTTCTGCATTATATTACATTTTTATGAAGATGGGAAATTCCTTTTTACGATTCTTGATATTTCCTGTCAGTCAGCTATAATAAGGATAGTGTATACATGGAGAAAGGCGAAGGAAAAGACGATGCTTAAGATACAATACAGAGATGCAAAAGATGGAGGAATCGAAGTTCTTCGTTGTTTCAGCAAAGAAGATCAAGTAGAGATTCCTTCGGAAATTGAAGGAAAAAGAGTTACGAAGATTGGTGATTATGCATTTTCTGCGCATAAACGAAAAGAAGACGAAGCAAAAGAGATTATGATCGGCGAAGACTTTTTGGGCAGTGAAGATGAACCGATGTTTTGTGGGGAGGCAGTAAAAGAAGTTTATCTGCCACCGGATACTGTGGAAATAGGGAAATATGCATTTTATGGATGTGTAAATCTGACAACACTTGGGTTTTCAGATTCTCTTTTAAGAACAGGAGCAGGAATTTTTACAGGATGCAAGCTGCAAAAGATCTACTATGATGTTTATGAGGATAAAAAAAGTGCTTTAAGAGACGTTGTAAGAGATACTCGTTTTCCATTGCAGGTAAATATCCGTTATAAAGAAGAAAAACAAAGTCGTTTATTTTATCCAGAGTATTATGAAGAGGCTGTGGAAAATACACCAGCAAGAATTGTGGAGACACATTTTCATGGAACAGGATATCAATATCGCCAAAGTTTTTTGCGAGGAGAGATCGACTATCGTAAATATGATGATATTTTTCCAGTGGCAGCAGTTCAGGAAGATCTGGATATTGTATGGGAGATATTAGCTGGGCGTATGTTAATGCCATACGGGGTATCAGATTTTGCATGGATGCAATACGAGGGCTATGTAAAGCAGAACCAATGTGAGATGATGAATTATTTAAAAGAAGAAGATCAGATGCCATTTATCAATTTGATGGCTGAGAAGAATTATTTCAGTAAAGAAGGAATCGAAGCAGCGATCGACTGGGCATCCAGAAAGCAGAAAACAGAACTTTTAAGTATTTTGATGAACGAACAGCATAAGAGATTTCCAAAGAAAAAGAAAACATTTGAATTATAGATAAGATAAAGGGAAATGAATAATGGAAGAAAATATCAATGAGCGTCTCAGTGAACTTGGAACAAAGATCCTTGCGACGACAAGAAATGAATTATATATCCATATGCGTTTTTTAGATGTGGCATTAAGCAGTTTTGCTTATGTGATCGATCCTTCTGTAAATGGTGTTGGAACGGATGGAATGTGTATGTTTTATCATCCAGGGGCTTTAGGAGGCATGTACAGGCAAAACAGAGTCCGGATGAATCGTGCATATCTTCATATGGTGCTTCACTGCATTTTACATCATGTGACAAGAAGAAAAGGAAGAGATAAGATTCTATGGAATATTTCTTGTGATATCGCAGTCGAATCAATTATTGATCACTGGCATTTAAAATGTATCCATATGGTGCAAACAAGGCTGCGCAAAGACATTTACGGGCAGCTTGAGAGGAACCTCAAAGTATTGACAGCCGAGGGGATTTATCGACAGTTGGTTTCTTTTGGATTAGAAGAGAAGAAAATAAAAGAACTGCAGATGGAATTTCGGGTAGATGACCACCAGTATTGGCCCGAAGATCCCAAACAAGATCTTCATCAGGAAGTAGAAAATAAATGGAAGAATATCAGTGAAAAAACGGAAACAGATATGGAGACATTTTCCAGTGAAGAGTCACAACAAGCAGGGGATCTGATCGGACAGGTACAGGTAGAAAACAGAGACCGTTATGATTATCGTGAATTTTTAAGAAAATTTTCGGTTTTAAGAGAAGAAGTCAGTGTGGATCCAGATTCGTTTGACTATATATTTTACAGTTATGGGCTTTCTATGTATGGAAATATGCCATTGATCGAGCCGCAGGAGTGGAAAGAAGTAAAGAAAGTTGAAGACTTTGCCATCGTGATCGATACATCAATGTCATGTTCTGGTGATCTGGTAAAGAAATTTCTGGAAGAAACATATGGTGTGTTAACGGAAGCAGAGAGCTTTTTTCATAAGGTAAATATTCATATCATTCAGTGTGATGAGATGGTACAAAACGACCAGAAGATCACAGACGAAAAAGAATTAAAAGAATATATGGAACATTTGGAACTGATCGGAGAAGGTGGGACAGATTTCCGGCCAGCATTTGAATATGTGAATCATCTGATTGAACAGGGTGAATTTTATCATCTGAAGGGATTGATCTATTTCACAGATGGAAAAGGAACCTATCCAAAGAAGAAACCACCATATCAGACAGCATTTATTTTTATGCAGGAAGAATACGAAGATGTGGATGTACCGCCATGGGCAGTTAAATTGATCGTCGATGCCGAAGATCTTGATGAAGGAGAAGAAGAACATGAATATTAAAAGAGCAAAACAGGAAATCAAAGATTCCATTGAAGCTTATCTTACAAAGGATAATTATGGAGAATATAAAATACCATCCATCAGACAGCGTCCGATCCTTTTGATGGGCCCTCCGGGAATTGGAAAAACACAGATCATGGAACAGATCGCAAGAGAATGTGAGATTGGATTGGTAGCTTATACGATCACGCACCACACAAGACAGAGTGCGATCGGTTTGCCATTTATCAGAGAAAAAGAATATAGTGGACAAACATATTCTGTTACGGAATATACGATGAGTGAGATCATTGCATCTGTTTATGAAAAGATTGAACAGACTGGAAATAAAGAAGGTATTTTATTTATTGATGAGATCAACTGTGTATCTGAGACATTGGCACCAACAATGCTTCAGTTTTTGCAGTGTAAGATGTTCGGAAATCAGAAAGTACCAGATGGCTGGATCATCGTAGCGGCAGGAAATCCACCAGAATACAATAAATCTGTCAGAGATTTTGACGTAGTTACCTTGGACCGTATGAAGAAGATTGATGTGGAAGCAGACTATGAAGTGTGGAAAGAATACGCATATCAGGCAGGAATCCACCCAGCAATCCTTGCATATCTTGAAATCCGTAAAGAATATTTCTATCGTATGGAAACAACAGTTGATGGAAAGGCGTTTGTTACAGCCAGAGGATGGGAAGATCTGTCTCAGTTATTAAAAGTTTACGAAGAACTTGGAAAAGATATTGACAGAGAAGTGGTATTTCAGTACTTACAGCACCTGAAGATCGCCAAAGACTTTGCCAACTATTATGAATTATATAAGAAATACAAAGAAGACTATGGAATTGAGCGTATTTTAAAAGGACAGTGGAATCAGGAAACGATCGGCAGATTAAAATTCGCAGCATTTGATGAGAAATTAAGTGTTGTCGGATTGTTAAATGGAAAATTGTCCGAAATGTTTGCTGAATCTTATCGACAGGATGCTTATGTTACGGAATTATTTGGCTGGCTAAAACAACTTAAAACAGGCAAGACATTAAGTCAGGTAGTCAAAGAAATCCATGAGGACTTCAACGAGAAGAAAAAGACAGAGAAACTTGGAAAAGCACAGGAACATATGCTGCTTGATGTGATCAAGACTCTGGAGTCATACGAACAGATCAGCAAAGCTGAACATTTAGAAGCAGAAGCAGAATTTGAACGTGTGAGAGAAGAATTCAAGAAAGAACCAGCAAAATTAGAACAGCAGATAGAGAATACAACCAAAGCACTAGACAATGCATTTGACTTCATGGAAGAAGCCTTTGGACAAAGTCAGGAAATGGTTGTATTTGTGACAGAACTGAATGTTAATTATTACAGTGTCTGGTTTATCAAGGAAAATGGATGTGATAAGTACTACCAGTATAATAGAGGGCTTTTGTTTGATGAACAGCAAGCGGAGATCATGGCAGAGATGGATGAACTGGAGAGAAAATTTTAACATAAAAAGATCAATCACAGTTATCCATTCTTCTAAGTTCAGGTAGCACAGTACAAAGCATCGTAATGAAGCAAAAGCTTCCACCGATCACATTAGAAACAGGTTCTGCAAGGAATACTCCGGAAGTTCCCATGTGCAATACATAAGGCATAAAATAAGTTAATGGAATAACAATAAATACCTTACGAAGCAATGAGAAAAAGATTGCATGTTTCTTTTTGTTTAGAGATTTAAATACTGTTTGTCCAATATACTGCAGATCCATAAAGATAAAAGCAGCAAAATACTGATTCAATGCAGGAACGGAATCTTTTACAAGTGAAGGATCAGAGCTGAATACACGGATCAATGCACCAGGAGCAAAAATGATAACACTCCACATAACGGCTGTATAGCATAGGATCATAGCAGACATAACGATCATAGCCTTTCTTACACGAGCTGGACGTCTGGCACCATAGTTATAACTCAAGATCGGAGAACCGCCTTCATTCATGGCATAAATTGGGGTTTCCACAAGTTGTCGTACACTTGATACGATCGTCATGACAGAGATATAAATATCTCCGCCAGTCACAGAAAGTACATTGTTGCAAACAATACTTACCAGACCGTTAGTTAACTGCATGATAAATCCGGCAGTTCCAAGGCTGATGATATTCTTTGCATATCCTAAACTTTCTGACAGCTCATTTTTATGAAGAAAACGTACCTTTAATTCTGCTTTTTTTGTAAGGAAAAATAACACAAAAGAAGCAGAAAGACATTGTGAGATCACAGTTGCGATCGCAGCACCCCGAACGCCAAACCCTAATACAAAAATAAAGAATGGGTCAAGCAGTAAGTTGGCAACGGCACCGATCGCAACAGAAAACATTCCGATGGTTGAATATCCTTGTGCATTAATAAATGGATTCATTCCAATGGCGATCATAGATGGCAGTGTACCGATCAAATAGATCATCATATATGGAAAAGCATAAACGAGAGCATCCTTGGAAGCTCCGAATAATACCAAAAGCGGGCGTGAAAATAAAAGTCCAATGAGCATCAATACGACAGCACTAAAACAAACCATAGTAAATGATGTATTCATGATATGGACAGCCTGTTTATTTCTCTTTTGCCCTCGGCTGATCGAAAATAAAGGAGCTCCACCACTTCCAAATAAGTTAGCAAATGCAGTAATGATCACAACTAGCGGAAAGCACAGTCCAACAGCACCAAGTGCAGCTGTTCCAATATGTGGGATTCGTGCGATATAAATACGGTCAACAATGTTATATAATAAGTTTAAGATCTGAGCAACAAGCATAGGAAGTGCTGCTGCAAAGATATTTTGGGTTACAGACCCATTTTCAAAATCAATTCGTTTCATTTTTAAGATTATCTCTTTCCATTTTCATTATATTTTTATTTATCATGGCATCGTTTCATTTATTCTATTATAATACAAATTGAAAGAAAATCTATATGGGTAAAGGAGTAGGTATAGTATATGAAAATCGAATATAATGAAAAAGAAATCGCAGCAATGGCAGAATTCCACAAAGGAAACAGAGCAGAAGGTTTAAGATTACAAGAAGAATTCGCATCAGAATTTCGAAAAGAATATGCAGACAAAGACCACTGCCCATGTCAAAAAGCCTGTAGATATCATGGAAATTGCAAAGAATGTGTGGCAATTCACAGAGCCCATCAGGAACACGTTCCAAACTGCATGCGCCCGATGATCAATAAGAAATTAAAAATTTTGTCAGAATTAACGGAACATACATTGGCAAATGAGATTGAGGCACCGAAAGAGGTTTTGCGGAAGGAATTTCAAAAGTAGATTTATAAGGAATGCTATTTTCCAGACAATATGAGAATCGAGGGGATTTATTTAAAGGCCTTTCCATCTGGACAGATCAGAGATATCAAAGGTTACAAGGAAGTTATCCAGTGATCTAAATCTTTTATACGGCAAGAAAGTATTGATTTTTCTCGATGAATATGCAGATAAGCCAGCCATGATCATAGAATAAAAAATTTATTAAGAAAAAAATACCTATTATAGAATTTAAATAATGGTGCAATTTTTGCACCTTCGAATTGACGAAGTGCAAAAATTGCACTATTATAAATTAAGAGGTGCAATTATGATGGGTGAGTTAAAAAAAATGAGAACTGAAAAAAAAGATGACACAACAACAAGTTGCTGATTTGGTAGGAATATCTTTACGTTCTTATAAATCATATGAGAATGATGAGAAAAAACAAGGAAGTTTGAAATACAAATATATATTAGAAAAACTTTCAGAAATAAATCCAATAGACGAAGAACATGGAATTATTG
>ENA-OQKV01000415-OQKV01000415.1-human-gut-metagenome-genome-assembly--contig:-NODE-415-length-16559-cov-9.027446_pt1 | contig 16559 bp, 9 predicted proteins | sample MGYA00242655_ERZ504811 | MGnify/ENA primary metagenome ERZ504811 (study PRJEB26092, sample SAMD00036406) | human gut metagenome | host: Homo sapiens | study: EMG produced TPA metagenomics assembly of...
AACGCCTGAACCTCAACCATACGTTTCTCTGCGACCTTGATAGAATCAGAAAGCGCATCGAACCGGGCAGACAGATTTTCAATATGAGCAGTCAGATCGTCGTAGTTGCCCAAGCCTTTTTCTTTCAGTAGGATTACCGTTCGGGCAGCTTCTTTTCGGTTGAACTTCTTCGCCCACTTTTCATAACCGACCGTCTTGCCCTCGGCCATCTTTGCCTGAATATCAATCAGCATCTGGAACTGCTTCGGGGCAGGAGCCTTGGCAGAGCCGCCTTTTGATTTGTGCAGGTTCTTGCCGGAGATAACCGCTTGAATTTCCTCTTTGCTATATCCTTCGCCCAGGGAACGCAGCCGAATGAAACGCTTCTGATTCTCGCCCTTGAACGCAGGCTGCTTTCCATCCTTGAACTCAAATCCCATGTCAGCCAGAGCCTGAACAAAGCCATCAAAGCTCTTTGGTTTCTGCTTCAGCACCGCATCAATCGCATCACATAATTCGTCACGCTGGGTACGCTTCTTGGGATAAACAGTTCTTTTCTGGCGCTCCCGATACGGCTTCGGTGTAATAATGGACAGCCCGTGTTCCAGGCAAACCATATCACTGAGTCTTTGCACCGCCAGACCGGAAAGAAAGAAGTTTTTGAATTTCCGTGTGGCATCCAGCGAGGTCGAATTATAAATGATATGATTGTGAATGTGGGATTTGTCGATGTGGGTCGCAACGATGAAAGCGTGTTTTCCCTTTGTCCATCGCATCGCTGTTTCATAGCCGACTTGGTTCGCTTCTTCCGGGGTGATTTCTCCCGGCTTAAAGGACTGGCGTATCTGGTATGCGATGATATTGTTCTTCTGCTGTCTGCCGGTAATATGCTGATACTGCCGTTTGGAAAGCAGAAATTCCTCATCTGCTGTCTTTGGATCACACTCATAGGAACTGATAAATTCGCCATCATTGGTTTTTGCGGCATTTTGTGAGTAGTCGGTTCTGTCTGCCAAACATTGAGCGACCGTCTTTCCCTTATTCACATGGAGTGCAATCAATCTTGTCGCTGCCATTCCCATCACTTCCTTCCCAAAAAGAAAAAGCCACCGGTCGGTGACTTTTCTCTGATATTATCTTATGACCTGATAAATGCTCCCAGACTTTCTCCAATATTCTCGACTTTCATAACAGCCCAGACGAGCAAGAACACCGCTGCTATTGTCGCAATTCCAAGAACCACAAGAATAAGCAGGGACTGCCACAAAGCCTTTACAATGCAGTAAATCGCAGATCCGCCAATGACCAAGAGCAATAAACCAATTACATAGGACACAACATTTGTAAGCAGATTTCCAAGAATGCAAATCACTTTTACAACGAACAGCACCGGCAGTGCCAATATCTTCAATACCAGCTTCATAGGCTCAACCCCTTTCTTTTAATTATATTGTACAAGGGTATCTGCCATAACGCAATGATGTCAACCCTTATGTAAAAGCCGCAGCCGAAACTGCGACTTCCCAACAAGTTGTCGGATTACTGGATTGAGGACAGGCGAACAAGAACTTCTCTCATGTCCGTCCAGATCTCCTCCAGCCGTTTTTGCAAATCCTCAATGTCAGCACGATAGATGCTGCCTGTTTCGTTCGCTCGCTTTGCGTACTGGTTCAGGTTGTTGGAGCAGATTCGCAGGAGCGAAACCAGGGCTTTCACATCCTGCAAATCCAGTCTGATACAGTAACCATCCAGAGCCATTTTCCGCAGATAGGCTCCCATGCTGCGGATGCCAAGCTCGTCCATCTTCTCATGGATTCGCTCGACCTCCTCCTTGGATGCAAGGAAATGAACATCCTGATCTCGCTTTGCCATTACAACACCTCCTCACGGGTTTCAGAGTATTTTGCAGGCGGGATATGCTCCGCTTTGGATTTCAGATCAGCCAACACAGAAGGACGCTCTGACTCGCTTCTTTCGTCACGATTTTCCACAGAGTCCTCCATATTCAGGGCTGCATCCAGTTCTGCCAGTCGCTGACTTTTGGCTGTCAGCTCTGCTTCCTGCGGGAACGGTTTTCCAACCTCCGCCTTGGCTGCTTCCTGCTGATTGTAGAGATTATTCAACTGCTCATTGGCTCGTTCTAAGCGCTCAAGGATGCCTGCAAGGGCATTGTCCAGTCGGGTGATATTTCCTCGTGCGTCCGTTCCAAGGGCTACTCTGTGGCTCACAGCGCCCTTCAGGGTCACATCGAACTCGTTCCGGAAACTGTCAAACGAAAGCTCCATCTGAAAGCCACGGTAACTGCCAAGAGGAACCGGATCGGCACTTTTCGTGTCCTTACAAGCCGCAAGGAGGATTTCACCGGCATCTGCCTTTTCGGTGTAGGCTTTGCCCATGATTTCCATGCCGCAAAAGCCATCGGCAATCTGCGGGTGTGCTTCCACGGTTTTAATATCAGCTTCAAAGCCATGAATATAGCCTGTCTGCTTTTCAATCTCAGCCGGGAAGTATTTCAGAAGCTTATCTTCCATACGGTACTGCTGGCTCTGGTGGTCAGCTTTCAGCACCTTCAGCCTTGCCACATCAATGTCCAAGTCCATCTTTTCCTTGATAAGCGGATTGCCGGCACACAGCGCCTTGATCTCCGCATAGGACAGCGCCTGCTCATCCACATCGTCACAGGAGCGAACCGGTGATTTGGAGGTCATAATCTGAGAAATAAACTTCTGCTTGTTTTCCAAGGTCTGATACAGGTAGGCATCGAAGGTTCCCTCGGTCACATACTGATACACCTGAACCTCTTTGTTCCGGTTGCCCTGACGGATGATACGACCGTTTCTCTGGGTCATATCAGACGGACGCCAACCCACATCCAAGTGGTGAACTGCCACCAATTTGTCCTGGACGTTGGTTCCTGCACCCATCTTTTGCGTACTGCCAAGAAGCACTCGCACCTGCCCGGTACGAACCTTGGCAAAGAGGTCTTTTTTCTTTGCCTCGGTATCTGCATCATGGATAAAGGCAACTTCTTCCGCAGGCACACCGTTTGCAATCAGCTTGGTTTTGACATCATCATAGACATTGAAGGTTCCATCATTTTTCGGTGTGCTAAGGTCGCAGAACACCAACTGGGTCAATTTGTCAGCCTGACCGTCCTGCCAGATACGCAGGATATTTCCCACGCAGGCATTGAGCTTGCTGTCAGGGTCATCGGGTAACAGGGTGTTCATTAGCCGCTGATCCAGTCCCAATTTTCGTCCGTCGCTGGTAATCTTGAGCATATTATCGACGGACGGGTCTACAATACCGGCATGAACATCTGCTGCTCTCTCTGAAAGGGAAGCCACCATATCCTTCTGGTACTCAGAGGGCTGAACCACAACCGTTTCAAACTTTGCTTCGGGAACAGGGAGATGCAACTGGTCAGAGGTCTTGATGTCGGCAACCTCCTTGAACATATTCATCAGTTCAGGCAGGTTGAAGAACTTCGCAAATCGGGTTCTGGCACGATAGCCGGTTCCCTCCGGTGCAAGCTCAATCGCAGTTGTTGTTTCTCCGAAGGTCGATGCCCAGGAATCAAAATGGGTCAGGTTCTTTTGCTGGAGCGTACTGTACTGGAGATAGCGCATGACCGTATAAAGCTCGGTCATCGAGTTACTTACTGGAGTACCGGTTGCAAAGATCACACCACGCCCGCCGGTCAGCTCATCCATATAGCGGCACTTCATAAACATATCCGAAGATTTCTGGGCTTCGGAGGTGGACAGACCTGCCACATTTCGCATTTTTGTGTAGAGGAACAAATTCTTGAACGCATGGCTTTCGTCCACAAACAGCCGGTCTACACCCAACTGCTCAAAGGTAATGACATCATCTTTCTTGTCAGCGGCAAGGAGCTTGTCCAGTCTGGCTTCCAATGATTTTCGTGTTTTCTCCATCTGCTTGATCGTGAAGTTTTCGCCACGCTGCCATTTCAGCTCCGCAATCGCACCCTCGATCTCATCAATCTGCTCCCGCAGCTGCCGTTCCTGTCGTTCGGCAGAAAGCGGGATTTTTTCAAACTGGCTGTGACCGATGATGACTGCATCATAGTCACCCGTTGCGATACGAGCGCAGAACTTCTTACGGTTTGCTGTTTCAAAATCCTTCTTGGTGGCAACAAGGAGCTTGGCACTCGGATAGAGGTGCAGGAACTCGTTTGCCCACTGTAAGGTCAAGTGATTCGGCACAACGAACAGGGATTTCTGGCTCAATCCAAGCCGTTTACTCTCCATAGCCGATGCAGCCATCTCGAAGGTCTTGCCCGCACCAACTTCGTGTGCAAGCAGCGTATTTCCACCATATAGCACATGAGCGATAGCATTTCTCTGGTGTTCACGGAGGGTAATATCCGGGTTCATGCCGCCGAAACGGATATGAGAGCCATCATACTCACGAGGTCTGGTGGAGTTAAAAAGTTCGTTGTACTTGGTGGAAAGGGTTTCTCGTCTGTGCGGATCTCTCCAAATCCAATCTCGGAACGCATCCTTGATTGCCTGCTGTTTCTGCTGTGCCAGGGTAGTTTCTTTTTTATTGAGGACACGCTTCTGCTTACCATCTGCATCTTCAATCGTATCATAGATACGAATATCCTTCAGATTCAGCGTTTCCTCCAGAATCCGATATGCGTTGGCTCGCTCTGTACCGTAGGTGACATACGCCGCCACATCGTTGTAGTTGGGAGAACTCTTACCGTTGATGCGCCACTCTGCGGTCAGCTCGGAGAACTTGACCTCAATGGAACGGCGCAAGTAATACGGCGTTTCAAAGGTTTCCTCCATGAACTGCTGAATATAATCGGCATCAATCCATGTTGCACCCAAACGCACATCAATCTCGGACGCATCCAAGTCCTTCGGCTGTGCTTTCTGCAAGGCTTCCACATTGATGTGGAAGGAAGAATCCCTGTCTGCCGCCATCTGTGCGACACGCAGCTTGCTTCTTACATCACCGGAAAGGTAATCATCGGCAGTCTGCCATCCAACTTCCACAGCATCGGGAGCCATCGGGTCTTTGAAGATCACCCCTCGAAGCTCTGCCTGAATCGCATCGTATTCTCCAGGTGTTCCAAGCAGCTGTGCCATAAACGGCAAATCCACCTTGCCACGCTCACCGATAGAGATTGCCAGAGCTTCGGACGGCGTATCCACGCTCGTCACTCTGCGTTCCGGCTTGATGGTTCGCTTGGTGAACATATCCGCCTTGCTTTTCAGATTGCCGTCCTCATCCACATTTTCCAGAGAACACAGGAGATAGTAGGAGGAATCGTCAGCAAATGCCTGACCATTGGCTCGATTATTGATAAGCCCGTTCTTTGCGGCAAACGCATCGTAGGCATCATTCAGTTCTGCCTGTTTCTGAGTAATCATTTCATCCGGGTAATCCTCAAGCTGATATTCGATCAGCTCGTTGACGATACCACGAAGTTCCACCATGCCCATCACACGGTCTTTTGCTTTCTCATTCAGGTCTACACGGCGCATCAGGGAGTTTTCACGGAAGTACACATTGCCATCCACCACGGTATAAGAGAAATTCTTTACATCCGGGGTTGCAGGAATGGTTTCGATTTCCTTACCCTTGTCAGCTTCGGGAAGCTCCACAGCCTGATAGGTTCCTTGGATGTGGGAAACTGCTTCTTTCAGAAGTTCGGACAGTTCCATGCCCTCAATGGGACGCACTGTAATGTCCATGCCGTAGGCGGTACTTTCTTCCACCGTATCGCCCAGAACCATTTCAGGATGAGCGACAAAGTAGCTGTTCATGGTGTGTCCTTCTTCGGTGCGGTCAAGGTTTACCCATTCCGGTACAATGTCAATCGGATGGTCACGCTTTTGCAGGAACAGGATGTCGGACACGACTTCCGTGCCTGCGTTTTTCTTAAAGGCATCGTTTGGCAGACGGATTGCACCAAGCAGTTCCGCCCTCTGCGCCATATATCGCCTTGCGTCAGAGTTCTTGGAATCCATGGTGTAACGGCTTGTCACAAAAGCGACCACACCACCGGGACGAACCTGATCCAAAGCCTTGGCAAAGAAATAGTTGTGAATGGAGAATCCCAGCTTGTCATACGGCTTGTCGGACACTTTGTAGTTGCCGAAAGGGACATTACCCACAGCCAGATCGTAAAAGTCTCGGCGGTCTGTCGTTTCAAAACCGGCTACTTTGATTTCTGCGTTGGGATAGAGCTTCTGAGCAATTCTGCCGGTGATGGAATCCAGTTCCACACCATACAAACGGCTGCTCTGCATTTCAGGAGGGAGCATACCAAAGAAGTTGCCGATACCCATAGCAGGCTCCAGAATATTTCCTGTTTCAAAGCCCATCTGTCCGACCGCATCGTAGATGGAGCGAATGACCGTAGGGCTGGTGTAATGTGCGTTCAGGGTGGAAGCTCTTGCCGCAGCATATTCATCTTCGGAAAGCAGGTTTTTCAGTGTCTGATACTCCTTCGCCCAATTTCCCTTGTCCGGGTCAAAGGCATCTGCCAGACCGCCCCAACCGACATAATTCGACAAAATCTCCTGTTCTTCGGTAGTGGCGTTCCTGTTCTCGCTTTCCAGTTTGAACAGAGTTTCAATGGCTGCGATGTTTCTTGCGAATTTCTGCTTCGGTCCACCTTCACCGATGTTGTCATCCGTGATGTGGAAGTTCACCGCAGGAACAGGTGGGATTTCTCTGGTGGTGATGGACTGCTCAAGCTGAGCGATAATGTCCATGACTTCGGCATTCTGCCATCCGTCCACCTGGGCATAATCCTGAATGATGGTGTCCTTTCCATCTACGCACTGTACGAAGTCCAGACTACCCGGCAGATCTCTGGTATTCATTGCACCCAGGGCTTTTCTCTGCGTGTCAGGAAGTGCATAGTAGGCTCGCAGGGCATCATCAAAGGAACTGTATTCCTTGATGTCCAGCGCACCCCGCTTCTGAATGTCCTCGGCAACATAAAAATGATCGATGAAGTGTTCCGGTTCCTGCTGTTCGGGTTCCGCACTGGCTCTGACCTGTGCGTGTGCCTTTTCGTCAGGGTAGTCCCCATAGATACGGATGCACTTATGCTCCTGCTGATCGTAAACGGCAGCACCATCGTACTTGAATCCGTCATCCTCCATGGTTCCGTCCACATAGCCCTGGGCAGCTTTTTCCGCTTCTTCCAGAGTGTAGTAGTCCAGTTTATCATCGAAGCCGTTTTCAAAGTGATGGTAGGCGGCAACCAGATAGCGGGGAGCCATGCGCTCCTCGTAGCTGTTAATCATCTCAGGTGTCAGCCATTCTGGTTTGTCGGGAATCATTTCATACAGCTCACGCATCTTGGCAATCTGTGCATGGCGGTTGCCTGCCCACAGATGCTTTTCGCTGTGCTGTCCTGCACCAAGGAAGTATTCGCAGTCCATACGCAGACGGTCTAACAGCTGATACTCAGGGGTGTAGTCCCTCGGTTCGGTTTTGCCCAGAAAATCCTCTGTAACGGGCTTTTCTTCGGTTTGGGCATCAACCCTTACCGCATGGTTTCTTTCGTCCTGAGAGAGCATACGCTCGAAATTCTCACGATTCTCGGCACGGAAGATGGGATAAGCAAGCGTAGGGTCACGCAGCTGAACTTCTCTGTCCGTGATCTGCTCCACACGGAAAGCTGTATCGTCCAGATATACCGTGTCACCGACCTGATAATTCCATTTCGGTTCCTCGGAAGCAGATGCTTCCACAACTTCGGCAGGCTCTGCCACAGGCGCTTCTGGCTGAACCGACTCCATCGCAGCTACGGACTGACGAACTTCCTCCAAATAGTCATTGGCAAGCCATTCGTCCGTGAAGTATTCCGTAACGCCTTCCGGGTCTACATAGTAGTCATCGGTCTGATTATCCCAGATCGCATACTCGCCATCCTCGGTATCAATCACTGCGAAACGGTCATAAACATCTTCCAACGGATCAGTTTTAGCTTCTTCGATAGCCTGTCGTTCCGCTTCTTCCTCCGGGCTGAGGTAGCGTCCCTTTCGTATCAGACCGTCGATTCTCTGCACCACCTGCGCCCAGGACATCTGCAATTTATCGCAACCGCTCTTGGTGTAAGCAACACCCTTGGCATCGTGATCCTGACCGCTGTGCGTTGCACCAGAGCAGGCATGGGAATGACCACCGGTTCCGTATTCATGCTTCAGGAAGTCCATCTTTTCCTTGGCAGAATGATTCTCCTGCCAGTAGTTATAAATACGGGCTTTACCACCGGAAAAGCCGCTTCCACGGGTCAAGTCTGCATTGACTTCATCATCCGTAATGAACTGGCGGACAAGGGGCATCTGCATCATATCGGTCTGATACTCACGCAAAGGCATATTCAACTCATACAGCTGTTTCTGAATGAGATTCAGCTTGTGATAGTGAAAACGAAGCAGATCGGGATTTTCCGCAAGGGTTTTTCTAAATTCCGAATACTGCTGTACCAAGGTTGCGTGGAAACGAGGGTCATCCAACTTTTCAGCCAAGTCTGCGGTTTCGTCAGGGAAACCACGAAACGGTTCCTGATGAAGAATTGCCAGATAGTTGCTGGAACGGGCTTCTTCACTCAAATCGTGATAAAGATGCCACAGGGATTCTGCCAACTTCTGACGCTCATATCCGGATGCTTCTACCAGTTCCACATTAGTTGCGAACCGACCATTTTCAAGCAGTTCTCCAATGCGCTCGGCAACCGTTTCCCAAGAAACGATCTGCGCTCTGGGGCTGTCAATGGCAGAGGAACCTTTGGCAAGGTGGATACCGTCCTCGGCATACCACGCACAGATATTCCCGCTATCTTCTTTCAGACCATAGCCGCCGTGATAGACCTGCTTTAAGGTCTGAACGATTTCTTCCAACGGCTTCTGCTTCATATATTCCAGCGCTACGACTTTTCGGGCTTCATCGGTATTGCTACCAAGCAGAAGGAAGTGGTCGATTTCTTCCTGGGCAAAAGAAAAAGCAGAGGGCGTAAAGCTCTCTGCTCGGTCGATAAAACTGATTTGTTCATTTTCGGAGAGGAAAAGGTTCAGACTCAGCTGTTGATAAGCTCCGTCATCACGACTTCCTCCGCCTGTGCTTTCAGGCTGTTCATGTGCTGCACCCACGCCATCTGCTGCGTTTCCTTGTCCGGTGCGGGGCTGTCCTTCAGGTACTGCTCCATCAGAAACTCCACTCTGGCTTTCGCTGTTTCCTCGATCTCCCACAGGTGCGGGAACAGGCTCTCCGTCAGAATCATGTCGTTCAGGAGCATCGGATTGTTCTGTTCCAAAAATGCTCGACGCATCCTGCCGTACTTGCCCAGAGGTTTCTCTCCCTCGTTCTCCAACTGAAGGTTCGGAATCTGATAATCTCCGGCCTGTCTGTAAGTCATCTCGCTCATAATCTGTACTCCTTTCGGTAGCTTTAATCTGCTCATGTTCTCCAATCGCTTTTTCGATTTCCTGAAACATCCTTGTGCTGATGGCATTCACCGCAGTACCAAGGGCATTTACCGTCTGTCTGGTGTTAAAATCAAACACCTTCTGGAAATCCTCATGCTCGAAGTAGTTGTCGGGACTTTCCACGAACCGGCAATACATCGTATAGGATACGCTGTTTGCCACCGCATTTTTGAAAGCTACTTCGATGTTGAGTTCATCATACTCCTCAAGGAAGCTGTTGGCAACGATGTCGAGGAACTGCTTTTTGTAATCGTCCCAATACTCAGCCGCCAGTGCGGATACAATATCTTCAAGCTGTGCTTCCAGTACCCCGTCAGCGGCAACACCGAAGGTACGCTCCATCGCTTCCATGACATAGGAGCGGTTTTCAGGCGTCACCTCCCACGGTTTCAGTTCCGGGGAAGAACGGCGAACGCCGGTATCCGCCACATCAAACACATAGCGCAGATACGGTTTATCCCTGTTCATCACAAACAGAGCAATGCCGGTAGAGCCACGCTTTACATATCTGCGGTAATTTTCAGCGTTCCAGTCCTCATAGGGCTTGCAAAAGGTCGCATTGGGGCGCTGAGCATAAATCATCACCTGTTCCGGATAGGTGAACTCATAGTTGCGGGACATCGTTCTCAAAAACGAAGTCCAGTTATCTGTGTTCGAGGTGATTTTCCCAATCGTTTCTTTTGCTAATCCGGAATAAAATCGCTCTTTTGCGTTCATTGTATCCCTCCAATCCTATCAATCCGGATAAAGGTTCAGCTTCTCAAAGGCGGCATCGTCCATGGCTGAAACTTTACGGAGAACCGAGTCTGCCAAAGCAAAAAGCTCTGACTCGTCCTCCGAAAGCTGTTCCTTCATCAGTGTCAGTGCTTCACACAGCCCTGACCTTGTGCCAGGGCTGTAAAGCATCATCATGTTCCGCTCATCCTGTGTGAAATCCATCATTCAATCTCCCTTTCCGGGTGGCTCTTGGGCGGCTTATGGGAAACATCCGGCACGGGCTTTTCCTTTAACTGCTCCAACACCGAAGGACGTTCCTCTAATCCGGACGCTTTTCCGTTATTGATGATACCGTCAATCATCCCATAATCATCTTCCATTGCCATCTCTGCGTTTTTCAGGTAGTTTTCGGACTTCATAAAGTTTTCCAGCTTCTGAAACCCAACAGAATCTACATAGTGAAAGGATACCTCACCGACTACCTTTAAGGCTACGATGTCGCTGACCGACATACTGTGACCACGGAAATCATCCGGGTGGTCAATATTGAACTTTACATACAAATCTTCCAGCTGCCGATTCACATCCTCGGACATAGAAATGGAGCCATGATAGACCACCTCGTAACGGTCAATCTCAGGCTCCATTTCTTTCTTCTGAAGGTAGCTGTAATTTGCAAACATGAGCGGGATATTATCGTCTACATCTTCCCGCAGCTGAAGAATCGCATAGGAATCCGTGGGGCTTTCCAGAAAAGCAACCATTCTGTCATCCGGGGTGGTATTTCCGTGAACATCATCCCATTTTTCGTTTTTCATATCCGTGTCCTCCTTATCGTTCAGGCTCTTTGCGTTTGGGAGAGGGACTGGCAGGCGCAGCTTTTTCTGCGGCCTGTGCCAGTTTTTCCATGACCGACTCACGCTTCGGAGAGTCGAGCTTATCCAGCTGACTTTTCAGCACTTTGGCAACCTCAACCGCAGTTTCCTCACGGGCTTCTTCAATGGCTGTATTCAGGAACTCACGATACGGAGCCGTATTACCAGCGGCAAGATCTGCCTTGATTTCTTGGATATGCGCCTGCACATCATCGACCTGATCCATATATTCATAGGGGTCGAAGTTCTCTGCAAAACGGTCGAGCTTAAAAGCAAGCTCAGCGATAGGGTCATTGACCACCACCGCCTGTCTGCCGACTTCAAAAGCCTGCTCCATGACATCCTCATAGAACATTGCCCGCAGTTCCCGGCGCTCCAGCCCGAAGGATTCCAGAATATCCCGGCGGACTTCGAGCATGGACAGTTCAGGGTTATCAACCTGACCGCCATCAATCTCGTTGTAGTTTTCATCCAACAGGGTGTAGTCGTAACCATCTTCGCAGGTCTGCACCGCAAGGATTCTATCCTTTCCGACCTTCCATGCGGCTTCATCGCCCATAATCTCAGGCTCCGGCATATAGCTTGCGCCGTTGCGCTCCATAATTTCTGCAAACTGGCAGATATGAAACACATTGTATCCGATCTGCGTATGATACTCGTCAATGAAGGTGCAGGGCTTCACAACCATTTCATCCGGGTAGTGAATCTGCACACAGCTGCCATCGGGGATATGAAACAAATCCTTATAATGGCTGTCGATAAATCGGATTTCCTTACCATCCGGGTTGTACTCATTTGTCATTTGCGCTTTCCTCCATTTTCAAATTCCATACTGAACTTCGTTTTGCCATCATCTGATACCTCCATAAAGACGGTGGCATCAAAGGTGTTGCCCGTTCTTTCGGACTTGCAATTCTTGAGCTTTACCTTGCCGGAACCAAGCAATTTCTGCGCCGTGGCAGAAGTCATGCTCTTGCCGATGCTCGCAAAGTAGCGATTGTTTTTCCAGAGGGCAAATTTGCAAGCTCTGTTGGAACAGAAAAATGCCTTGGCTTTGTCCTCTACAGCACTGCCGCAGAGCGGGCATTTGCCGATAGAATTGGCTTCTTTCGACATCATAACCTCGGAATCACGGATTACTTCATAGTTCTGAATCAGACCGGCAATCACATCTTTGATCTCGTCCATAAAGTCCTCGCTGGCATATTCGCCTTTCTCAATGAGCAACAATTTTTCTTCCCAATCCGCCGTCATGGATGGGGACTGAATCTGTTCCGGCATGACTGTTACCAGAGCCGTACCCTTGTGGGTCGGAATCAGGTGTTTGGTTTTCTTATCACCCTTACGCTCCAGAAAACCGATGCGAACCAGCTTCTCAATGATACCGGCACGGGTCGCAGGCGTTCCCAAACCTTTGCGCTCCACCTCATCAGGCATTTCGTCCGCACCGGCAGTTTCCATAGCAGAAAGCAGAGTATCCTCTGATTAGAGTTGTCAAGGTGGGAAGTGGATTTTAACAATATTTCTTTTTCAGGTCGGCAATGATAAGCCGCTTCACCTTGCTCTCAGCGGTTTCTGTGCTGTCGTGATTAAAAAACACGCTCACCAGATAGGTGGTACAGCCATCCTTCGTCTTAAAAGTCCCATCAGGGGTAAGGTTCTTGTTTTCGGACACTTTCACATTTTCCATTCAATTTCTCCTTAAATCGTCGTTCTCTGAATTTGGCTGGCAGACTGGCAACTGTGGGTGTACCATGATTTTCTTGCCAGCCAAAATTTTCTGCCAGCCAAATGGCTTATTCCATCCAAAAGATCTTTTTGCGGCCTTCCACGATCTTGCTTTTCAGGGCATCGCCCAGTTCCCGCTTGGCATCCCGGACAGTTCTGCCGGGGATGCCCCTTTCCAGCGCCGCCTTGTCGATGTCCTCGCTGAGCACCTGTTTTCCTCCGGCAAGCAGGGTGCAGATCAGGTCTTTGGCTTGCTGGGTCTTGGTTTCACGCTGCGGTTCGATGCCGGACAGCATTTCGTCTGCGGTAATGTCGTACTCGCCGACCCAGCGGAAGCCACCCTCATCCCCCAGAGAGAACGCCAGTGACGCTCCCGGCGGGGCAAGAGAACTTTTCTCGTGGGTCAGGATGCGCATGGTCGGGTCGTGTTTCAGCTTGCCGATGAACATGACGCTGCGGACGGCGGCGGCAATGTCGATGGAGCCGAGACCCCGTTGCAGGCTCTGCATTCCGGCGGCTTTGTTCAGGTGCCCGATCAGCAAAATAGCGCAGCCGGTTCGCTGCGCTACCTGTCCCAACCGCATGAAGATAGGACGGACTTCGTTTGCCCGGTTCATGTCCACGTCGGCACCGAGATACGCCTGGATCGGGTCGATGATGACCAGTCGTGCGTTGTTCTCGATGATGGCTTTTTCAATTCGTTCATCCGAAAGGGTGAGTTGCACCTCGCTGTCATCAATGACCAGCACCCGGTCAAGGTCTGCACCGGCTTCAATCAGGCGGGGCTTGACCGTGTCGCCCAGACCGTCCTCTGCGGTCTGGTAGATCACGTTGAAGGGTTCCATACGCTCCATGTTGGGCAGCAGCTTTCCGTTGGTGCAGGCAGCGGCAAGGTGCATGGCAAAGTAGGTCTTGCCCTCGCCCGGATTGCCTTGCAGAACACTGAGCTTTCCAAAGGGCAGATACGGCTTCCAGAACCATTCTACCGGAGTCAGTTCCACGTCGCTCATGCGGATGATCTTCACCGTTTCCGGTTTTGACGGCTCTTTCAGCACAATACTTTTAAAATAATTGCGGTTCGGGATCTCTGCCTGGTGCACGAGAACTTCGTTCCAGTCTTTCATGCAGGGCTGGATGCGGGTCACGCTCACGGTGTCCGGCAGCAGAGCAGCCAGACGCTTGCAGGCATCCTCTCCGGCTTTGTCTGCATCCAGACAAAGAAACACCCGCTCCACGTCCGGGCGTTCAGAAAGAAACTGCCGCAGCGCCTTGCCCGACACCCCGCCCAGCGACAGATAATTGTGCTGCTGCCAGTTTTTCGGGAACAGCTCGATGAAGGACAGCAGGTCGATGGGGGCTTCAAAGACCAGCAACTGTTTGTCGGTGCCACGATGGGCAAAGCCAAACGCCTTTTCTGCACCGGCTGCATCCTTCCGAAACTTTTCCCGAATCCCACGGCTGCTTGCGTAGCGGGGATGCCCATCCGCATCCCGCCCCACAAAGACCACGTTGTGGTGGGCGGCGTCCTCGTAAATATCTCCGGCGGCGATGAAGAAGTTCACCAGTGAGGGACTGAGTTTCCGTTCCTGTGTCAGATAGTTCAGGATGTTGGCGTTGGTGACGTTCCGCAGCGGCAAACGAAACGCCGGAGAGGGGGCGGAATCAGCCTCCGGCTGAACTTCGCCCGGCTCTCCGGTCAGCATCTGCACCGCTTCAGGGAAGGACTTGCCGTAAAACTCCATCACGAAATCCACCGGCAAGCCGCCCTTACTCTGGCTGTGCCGGAACCATTTGTTTCCGCAAACGGTCAGGCTGTCGTGGGCTTTCCAGCGGTATCTTTTCCGCTGCGCACCAGCGTTTCGCCCTGTGCCCGGAGAAATTTTTCCAGATCCACCGCATTGGCTTTGTCGATCTGGGCTTGGGTGTAGGTCATGTTGCTTCCTCCTTAAAGCTCCTGTGTGTGATTTTTTTTGCTCGGTTTTCTTCTGGAATTGCGCTGCCTTGGCTTCTTCCAGCTTTTTCAGTACAGATTCCTTTTCCGGGGTCTTGCCGCCCGGTGCGGAAAGCTGTTGCTTATTCAGCACCATGTCGATATACTTGCGGATATTTTTCAGTGCGGAGACGTCCGGCTGCAAGGTGTCCAGTTGGGTGCGCAGCTCTGCGCTGCTGGATTGCAGCGCAGAAAATTCGGCATCCAATGCCGAAAAATCCACCGCTGTGCTGCCGTTCAGCTTCATCAGGGTGCGGACTGCTTTGTTGAATGCGTCCAGTTCGTCCTTGTGCTGGGCGGCGTAAGCGTCCTTGGTCAGCTTAAAGTTTTTCTTAATAAAGGTGTCGTGGACGGGTTTCAGCTTGGCATGGACGGCGGCAGCATCCTTGATCTGGGCGATTGCCCGCATACGGTTTTCGTTCTGCTTCAACTGCTTGCGGAGAGGGGCGGCGGTCTGGCTTAAGCTGTCAATGGCTTGGTTCAAATCCTCAACAGTGTTCAGGGATTGGGCTTTCAAATAGTCAACAGCCTGCATGACTTCGTTGAGGTCACGGGCTGTGCATTTTATCTGCGCCTTACTCGACCACTCGCTGCGCTGCTCATTGCGGAGGTTGAAGTAGTCCACCAGCAGATTGGACAGCGTGGGTTCCTTTGCTTGTTCCAGTGCATCCAAAAGAATCTGCTTCTTTTCGGTCAGGTCTGCGATCCAGCGTTGCAGCCCACGGATGGTGCTGCGGATGGACTGCATCAGGCTGTTGGCAGTGCGAATATCCCGATTGAGATTTCCGAGAAAGGTTTCGATTCCTCGCTTCTCCATCTGGTGAGCAGCGGGGCCGAGATGGACGGTCGGTATCTGCTGGATGCCCTGCCGCTCGAATGAGCGGAGGTCAACACGTTCCGGTCGGCCAGTGGCTTCCAGATAGCGATTGGTAACAACTTCCCAACTGTGCCGCCAGATCTCGGCGTACTTCTGGTCGTTCCAGTCCACCGTGTTTTCCTTGTGGCACTTCCAGTTGCCAGAGGGAGTTGAATGCGCTCACCGTTCTCGTCAAGGTCATAAACCTTTCTGGCTTTCGGCAACCACTTGCCGTGTTCGTCCATTGCCCGGATGGTCAGCAGAATGTGGGCGTGTGGGTTTCCATCTCCCTTGTCGTGGATGGCAAAATCGGCAATCATGCCCTTGGAAACAAACTGCTCGTTGCAAAATTCTTTGAGCATGGGAAGATACTGTTCCTTCGGCACCTCTACCGGGAACGCCAGCACGATGCGCCGGGCAAGCTGGGAGTTCCACTGGTTCTCCACGGCTTCCACGGCGTTCCAGAGGGTCGCCCGGTCTGCATATCCGGGCGGCGCATAGGACGGCAGCATGATCTCAGCGTGGACAAGTTCTTTCTTCTTGTTGTAGAATTTCGTTTTCTGGTCGTACTCGCTGAACAGCCGTTCGCCGCTCTGGTAAGCGACCCCGGCAACAGCGGACTGCCCTTGGCTGCGCTTGACGATGGTAATTTTGAAATGCGGACACGGAATAGGCATCACCCCCAAAAACAAAAAGACCGCCCAGCAAGATTGCTCTTGATGAACGGTCTGGAATCGTATTCGGTTTTGCTCGCCGCCTTGGAGCGGAGTGCTGTGCGCTTCGGTCTTGGGCGGGAACCGCAAAAAGGATAGCTGCAAAGCAGCGCAAGGAAAATGCAGTTTTCCTTGGGATGGAATCGGGCTGGCGCACAAACGCCAGCTTCGATTTCATCGAGCCGTCTGCAAGACCGCAATTTCACCGGAACGGTG
>ENA-OQKV01000421-OQKV01000421.1-human-gut-metagenome-genome-assembly--contig:-NODE-421-length-16406-cov-3.252657_pt1 | contig 16406 bp, 16 predicted proteins | sample MGYA00242655_ERZ504811 | MGnify/ENA primary metagenome ERZ504811 (study PRJEB26092, sample SAMD00036406) | human gut metagenome | host: Homo sapiens | study: EMG produced TPA metagenomics assembly of...
ATTGTGTAGATTCCATGTATAATAAAAAGAAGATATTTTAAGAAAGAGGTGTACGTGGTGTATAAGATTGTCAAGAAGCAGACACTCAATCAGGCAGTTGAGTTAATGGAGATTCATGCTCCTTATGTGGCAAGAAAATGTGAACCGGGACAGTTCATTATTATCCGAGTAGATGAAGATGGAGAAAGGGTTCCTTTAACGATCGCAGATTATGATCGTGAGAAAGAGACAGTAACGATCATTTATCAGGTTGTAGGATATACAACAGAATTGTTAAGCAAGAAAACAGAAGGAGATTATGTACAGGATTTCGTGGGACCATTAGGTCAGCCAGCTCCTTTGCACAAGTGTGACCGTGTCATCGGTGTAGCCGGTGGTGTAGGTGCAGCCCCATTATATCCACAGCTTCGTAAGTTAGCGAAGATGGGAGTACCAGTTGATGTGATCATTGGTGGTAAGAGTGCAGAATTTGTTATTCTTAAGGAATTATTCGAAGAATTCTGCGATAATGTATATATTGCAACAGATGACGGAAGTCTTGGAACCAAAGGTTTCGTTACAACAGTATTAGAAGACCAGATCAAAGCTGGAGTAAAATACGATGAAGTTATCGCAATCGGGCCACTTATCATGATGAAGAATGTGGTTAAGATCACAAAAGAATATGACATCCCAACTATGGTATCTTTAAATCCGATCATGATCGACGGAACAGGAATGTGCGGTGGATGCCGTGTCAACATCGGTGGAGAAACAAAATTCGCATGTGTTGACGGACCAGATTTTGATGGATTTAAAGTAAACTTTGACGAATGTATGCAGCGTCAGGGTATGTTCAGAGAAGAAGAACATGAATGTAGAATTGGAAGGGGGATGTAAACGATGGCAAATATGAGTCTTAAGAAGGTAGCTATGCCAGAACAGGACCCAAATGTCCGTAATAAGAACTTTGAAGAAGTTGCTCTTGGATATACAAAAGAGATGGCAATGGAAGAAGCAGCTCGTTGCTTAAACTGTAAGAATAAACCTTGTGTTGGAGGATGTCCGGTTAACGTACCAATTCCAGCATTTATCGAGAAAGTAGCAGCAGGAGATTTTGAAGGTGCATACGAAGTGATCACAACAGAGAATGCATTACCTGCAATCTGCGGACGAGTATGTCCACAGGAGAACCAGTGTGAAGGAAAATGTGTCCGTGGTATCAAGGGAGAGCCTGTTGGTATTGGACGTATGGAACGTTTCGTCGCAGACTGGCATATGGCAAACGCCAAAGAAACAGAAGTTAATATTGAGAAGAACGGAATGAAAGTAGCAGTTGTCGGATGTGGACCTGCTGGTATCACATGTGCCGGAGAACTGATCAAGAAAGGTTATGATGTAACAGTCTTTGAAGCATTACATAAACCAGGTGGAGTATTAAGTTATGGTATTCCAGAATTCCGTCTGCCAAAAGATCTGGTAGCAAAAGAGATCGAAAGCGTTCAGAAGTTAGGTGTAGATATTGAGACAAACGTTATCGTTGGACGTTCTATCACAATTGATGAATTAATGGAAGATGGATACAAAGCAGTCTTCGTAGGAAGTGGAGCAGGACTTCCAAGATTTTTAAATATTCCTGGAGAAAACCACTTAGGAGTATATTCTGCAAATGAATTCTTGACTCGTGTAAACTTAATGAAGGGATACAAATTCCCAGAGTGCCCAACTCCAGTCAAAGTTGGTAAGAAAGTAGCAGTCGTAGGTGCTGGTAACGTAGCAATGGATGCTGCCAGAACAGCAAAACGATTAGGTGCAGAAGAAGTTTATATCGTATATCGCCGTAGCGAGGAAGAAGCACCAGCACGTTTAGAAGAATTACATCACGCAAAAGAAGAAGGAATTATCTTCAAATTCTTAAATAACCCAGCTGCGATTAAAGCAGATGAAAACGGATGGGTAAGCAGCATGGAGATCATTAAACAGGAACTGGGTGAACCAGATGCATCTGGAAGACGTTCTCCACAGCCAATCGAAGGATCTAACTATGATCTTGATGTTGATACAGTCATCATTGCGATCGGACAGAGCCCTAACCCACTGATCCGTCACACAACACCAGGACTTGACACTCAGAAGTGGGGTGGAATCATTGTCAATGAAGAGACAATGGAGACAAGCAAAGATGGTGTGTACGCAGGTGGAGATACAGTAACTGGAGCAGCAACAGTTATCCTTGCCATGGGAGCAGGAAAGAAAGCAGCAGCAGCAATCGATCAGAAATTACAGGGTAAATAAAAGGAGGATTCCAAATGGGAAAAGCAATATTTCAGACTGAGATTATCGAACTGGGAGAACAGGTAGATGCTTTTTTTGAGGAAGGTATGTTTGTATTATTCGGAGACAATGTACCAGATACATTAAAAGATTTCTGTCATTTCATCGATCAGAAGAAGGTAGACGGAACAATCAAAAAAGGAGATAAACTGGTTGTGGATCAGAAAGAATATCTCATCACTGCCGTAGGAGATATTGCCCAGTCTAATTTGGAGACACTGGGACATTTAACCGTTGTCTTCAGTGGAGCGAAAGAAGCAGGTCTTCCTGGAAGTATTTGTGTTGAGGCAAAGCCAATGCCAAAACTTGCGATTGGAAGTAAAATTTCTATCGTAGAAGAGTAGAGATTACAAGAGATATCAAGCGGATTGGTATCAAGATCATAGAAAAGGAGTTATTGTGAAAGCAGTAATTCCTTTTCTTGTACTTAAAAAGATGTAAAGTGTGGATTGCTATATTTAGAATATTCAGATAATTCCACACATGTACAGAAAATAATCCATACGTTTTAAAAAAAGTATAAAATAATCTGTTGACATCAAAGAAACTATTTGTTAACATATCTAACAATACAAATCAGATATTAAAATACAAGAAAGTGAGGAAAACAAGAAAATGGGTAAGTTAATTGGTGAAGGAATTACATTTGATGATGTTTTATTAGTACCAGCATTTTCAGAAGTGATTGCGAATGATGTGGATACACGTACACGATTGACAAACAAGATTCAGTTAAATATTCCACTGATGAGTGCCAGCATGGATACTGTTACAGAACACCGCATGGCAATCGCAATGGCAAGACAGGGTGGAATTGGTATTATACATAAGAACATGTCAATTGAAGAACAGGCAGAAGAAGTGGATAAGGTAAAACGTTCTGAAAACGGGGTTATCACAGATCCATTTTCATTATCACCAGAACATACCATTCAGGATGCTGACGACTTAATGGCGAAGTATCGTATTTCCGGTGTACCAATTACAGAAGGTACAAAGCTTGTTGGTATTATCACAAACCGTGACTTAAAGTTCGAGACAGATTTCTCTAAGAAGATCAAAGAATCTATGACTTCTGAAGGACTAGTAACAGCTAAAGAAGGAATTACATTAGAAGAAGCAAAACAGATTTTAGGAAAAGCAAGAAAAGAAAAATTACCAATCGTTGATGATGACTTTAATTTAAAAGGATTGATCACGATCAAAGATATTGAGAAACAGATCAAATATCCAAATGCAGCGAAAGATGATCAGGGAAGATTATTATGTGGAGCTGGTGTTGGTATCACAGCAGACGTTTTAGATCGTGTGCAGGCATTAGTGAATGCTCATGTTGACGTTATCGTTGTTGACTCAGCACATGGACATTCTGCAAACGTATTAAGAGTCGTAAGAATGGTCAAAGACAAATTCCCAGATCTTCAGGTGATTGCAGGTAACGTTGCAACAGGATCAGGAGCAAAAGCACTGATCGAAGCAGGAGCTGACTGTGTGAAGATCGGTATCGGACCTGGATCTATCTGTACAACTCGTGTCGTAGCTGGTATCGGTGTACCACAGATCACAGCGATCATGAGTGCATATGAAGAAGCTAAGAAAGCAGGAATTCCAATTATTGCCGATGGTGGTATCAAATATTCAGGAGAACTTACAAAAGCGATCGCAGCTGGAGCTGATGTATGTATGTTAGGAAGTATGCTTGCAGGATGTGACGAAAGCCCTGGAGACTTCGAATTATACCAGGGAAGAAAATACAAAGTATATCGTGGAATGGGATCCTTAGCAGCTATGGAGAATGGTAGTAAAGACCGTTACTTCCAGACAAACGCTAAGAAGTTAGTTCCAGAAGGTGTCGAAGGACGTGTTGCATATAAAGGAACTGTTGAAGACACAATCTTCCAGATGATGGGTGGTCTTCGTTCTGGAATGGGATATTGTGGAGCAAAAGATATCAAGACATTACAGGAGACAGGAGAATTTGTTAAGATTTCTGCTGCATCCTTAAAAGAAAGTCATCCACATGACATCCATATCACAAAAGAAGCACCAAACTACAGTGTAGAATAAGAGATCAAGAATATACAGAAGCCAGAGTACATAAGAAGATGTATTCTGGTTTCTTTTTGTTGTGTGAAAAAAAGTTCACAATCCGATACATTAATTGACAATTATCAATAAAAGTGATTGACTTCTTTAAGAAACAGGAATATCATTAAATTACTTTGGTTATCAAAATAGTAATCAAAAGAGACAAATAAGGAATAAGAAAAGAAATAATGAGAAAGGTAAGAAAATAGATCTCAAAATTACAGCGTAAAGAAACCGTATACAGTCATTGTAGCGGTTGTACTAGTTATCATTTTAGGTAATCGTGTCATTTACAAAGATGACAACAGACTTGCTTCCAAGTATGGAACTGCCATATGCAATCGTTATGACGACATATCAGGGAGCATCTCCGGAGACTGTGGAAACGACAGTTACAAAACCAGTGGAACAATCAATGGCAACGATTTCAAATATCAAAGAAGTTAATTCAATTTCCAGTGAGAATATGTCAATGGTCATTTTGGAATTTGAAGGTGACACGGATATGAATGCAGTATCTCTTGATATGAGAGAGAAGCTTGACATGATCAAAGGCTACTGGCCAGACGAAGTAGGCAATCCAACGATCGTGAAATTAAATCCAGATATGATGCCGGTTATGGTAACAGCTATGGATTCTGATAAGTTAAGTAATACGGAATTATCAGAGTTGATCAATGATAAGGTTGCACCATCTTTAGAAGCTGTTGACGGAGTCGCATCCGTAAGTAGTACAGGACTTGTAACAGAACAGATCAATGCGATCATCAGCGAGAAGAAGATCAATAAATTAAATGAGAAGATCGAGAAGGCATTGAATGGTCAGTTTGATGAAGCTCAAAATAAGATTGATCAGGCAAGAGCCCAGATGGAATCTGGAAAGAACACATTAGATGCACAGAGAACAAAGGCTAATACTCAGCTTGCGAAAGCTCAGACTGCACTTACGGATGGACAGTTAAGTCTTGCTCAGAAAGAGGTGCAGGTAACGAGTTCAATCACGAATTTGAAGGTGCAGAAACAATCGTTGCAGACATCCCTCAAGACATTAAAAACACAGATCGCCAAGATGGAAGAACAGGCAAAAACAAGTTCCGGATGCAGCAACAAAGATGCAGCTTGCGGCTCAGATCGAAGAACTAGAAAAAAGCAAGGAGACAACAGCAAAAAGTTCGATCAAAGCATTGGATAAGAATTTAAAAACATTAAACAATGCATTAAAACAGATCAAAAAAAGGAAGAAAACGATCAATTCTAAACTGACACAGTTTAATGTACAATCAGCAACGGCAACCCAGAAGATGAATGATGGGGAGATCAAACTGGCACAGGGAGAAGCACAGTTGAATTCCAGCCAGCAGCAACTTGATTCCAGCAAAGAGCAGGCAAAAGAAGCTGCAAATATTAAGAATAAGCTGACAGTTGCGAATGTCAAAGCACTGTTAACAGCACAGAACTTTGAGATGCCGGCAGGATATATCAGTGAAGGGAATACACAGTATCTGGTACGTGTTGGAGATAAGGTGACGAATCAAAAAGATCTTGCCAATATGGAATTATTAGATCTTGGAATCAAAGGAATCCCACCGGTCAAACTTTGTGATGTAGCAGACGTAGCGATTGTAGATAACTCAGCAGATACATATTGTCGTGTGAATGGAAATAACGGTGTTGTATTAACAGTCCAGAAACAGAATAATTATTCTACAGCTGATGTAGCAGACAAAGTTGCAGCGAAGATGAAGACACTTACCAAAGAAAATAAAGGATTCCATTATGTTAATATTATGGATCAGGGTGTATACATTGACATGGTGACAGGTTCTGTCATCCAGAATCTGTTAATGGGAGCAATCCTTGCAGTCTTTATCCTATTATTATTTTTGAAAGACGTCAGACCGACGATCGTTATTGCATGCTCCATTCCATTAAGTGTCATTTTTGCGGTGGTGTTGATGTACTTTACAGGAATTACGCTAAATGTAATCTCCTTGTCGGGACTCGCACTTGGAGTGGGAATGCTTGTGGACAACTCGATCGTAGTTATTGAGAATATCTATCGATTAAGAAAAGAAGGAGTTCCAGTTAAAGAAGCAGCGATCACAGGAGCAAGAGGGGTTGCAGGAGCGATTACATCATCGACACTAACAACAATTTCTGTATTCCTGCCGATCGTATTCACGACAGGGCTTACAAAACAACTCTTTGTGGATATGGGACTAACCATCGGTTACTCTCTGGTAGCCAGCCTGATCGTAGCGGTGACATTTGTGCCAATGATGTCAGCTGGAGTACTCAACAAAGTCACACAAAAAGATAGTAAAGTGATCAATAAACTGCAGATATTATACCGTAAAGTTATGACAAGGTTGTTAAATCGTAAGATTATTGTAGTAGCTGTAACACTCGCACTATTCGCGGGAAGTATTTTTGGAGCAATGAATATTGGAAGCTCTTTAATGCCAAGCATGGACAGCACACAGATGACGATGACGATCAAAATGCCACAGGGATCTTCAATGGAAGAAACAGCATCAATGACAGATACAGTAATGAAGAAAGTAAAAGAGATCAAAGATGTTGATAGTGTAGCAGGAATGATATCCTCTGGCTCTTCCGGAATCTCTTCAATGACATCAGGAGGATCTTCAAATGAAGACCAATCCAGTATGTATGTTTATTAAAAGAAAAGAAGAAACATACAAACAAAGAGATCAAGAAAGAAATCCTAAAGAAAACAAAGAAATTTGATTGTGAGGTTGAAGTGCAGGAATCCAGTATGGATATGAGTGCACTTGGTGGAAGCGGTATTTCCGTACAGATCAAAGGAAATGATTTAAATAAACTAAGGTCTATTGGAAAAGATATTGCCCAGATTGTAGAGGATACGAAAGGAACACAGAACATCTCGAATGGAAGTGAAGAGACAACACCAGATCGTTCCATGTTGTGGTAGTACAAGAAAAAAGGCAGTAAAAAATGGTTTAACAGTTGCAACGATCTATCAACAGTTAAGTGAGAAATTAAAAGATGCCAGTGAAGCAACAACAATCACGATCAATGAAAAAGAGTATAGTGTCAATGTTGGAAATAGTGCAAAGAATACACTGACAAGAGATGATCTTAAGAAAGTGAAACTTACAGGAACAGTAAGTGGAAAAGAAAAAGAAGTTACATTGGATCAGGTAGCGAACTTCAGAAATAGTGACAGTTTATCTTCTATTAATAGAAACCAGCAGGAAAGAACATTGAGTGTAACATCAGAGATCAAAGATGGCTACAATGTAGGAAAAGTCAGCAGCGCTGTACAAAAGAAGATTAAGAAATACAATGCACCAAAAGGATACAGTATTACAATGAAAGGTGAGATGGAATCCATTCAGGAAACAACAGGACAGATTGGCCTGATGTTATTGCTGGCAGTAGCATTTATGTATTTGATCATGGTAGCACAGTTCCAGTCACTGAAATCGCCATTTATCATTTTATTTACGATTCCAATGGCGTTTACAGGAGGATTCTTAGGACTGCTGATCACTGGAAAAGACTTAAGTGCGATCGCAATGATCGGATTTGTTATGCTTGCAGGTATCATTGTAAATAATGGTATCGTGCTGGTAGATACGATCAATCAGTTAAGAGAATCGGGATACGAATTTGAAGAAGCAATCCTGACAGCAGGTACGATGCGTGTACGCCCGATCTTGATGACAGCCCTTACAACGATTCTTGGATTATCTACAATGGCGATTGGTTTAGGGCAAGGTGCCGAGATGATGCAGCCGATGGCGATCGTTACGATCGGTGGTTTGATTTATGGAACTTTACTAACATTATTAGTGGTTCCATGTATTTATGGACTCTTCAATAGAAGAAAAAAGAAAGCAGAGTAAATCTTACAAAACTATTAAATATGACCGCTTTCCTTTACTTTTAAAAAGAGAAAAGATATAATAGTACAAGAATCATGTCAGAATTGACATGATTCTTTGATATATGGAAGAACCATAAGAGAGAAAAGAAAGAGGATAGATCATTGGAAGGAGCAGACATATGAATCAGAAAAAAGATTATGTTCTGAGATGGATTCCGAAGTATTCTATCATTCCGCTGATCACAGCGTTAGTACTGAATACGTTGGTTTACAGTGGAACAATGGTGCTTTGTAAAGGATTATATCATCATGATTTTACAACAGCATTTGACCGGATGGTACCGGTGATCCCAGAATTTACAAGTATTTATTTGATATGTTATGTGTTTTGGGTTGTGAACTACATTATGACTGCGAGAATCAGTAGAGAACATATGTATAGATTTTTGACAGCAGATTATCTGTCAAGGATCGTATGTGGGATTTTCTTTGTCTTTTTGCCAACAACACTGGTAAGACCAGAGATCACAGGAACAGGATTTTGGGATCAGGCATTACGATTTGTGTATTCGATCGATCAATCGGCAAACTTATTTCCATCGATTCACTGTCTGGTAAGCTGGTTTTGTTATATTGGGATCAGGCATCAGAAGAAGATTCCAGTGTGGTATCAGAGATTTTCACTTGTTTTTGCAATTTTAGTCTGTATTTCCACGCAGGTAACCAAGCAGCATTATATCATAGATGTGTTTGGCGGGATCATTTTAAGTGAAGTTTGTTATCTGATCGGAAGAAAGACCAATTTGTATCAAGGACTCTGGAAGGTGTTTGAGAAGATCAACCAACGAGTTGGTTTAGAGAGAAAATCTGTGAAATACAAAGGAAAATTATCGGAGATCAAAGGGTAGGAAAGATGAAGAATAAGAAAAAAGTCATCGGTAATACAGTCTTTTTCTTTGCATTATTTGGATTGACTGCATATGCCGTATTGAAAGGAAAGGAACTTTCTGAGCTGGCGGAAGTTCTAAAATCAGTAAAACCTGCATATTATATTGCGGGATTGGTTATGATCGTTGTGTTTGTGTGCTGCGAGTCGTATATTATTTATCGCATGCTACGGCTGCTTCATTACAATGATGTGCCGAAGAGAAATTGCGTCAAATATTCGTTTGTAGGTTTCTTTTTCAGTTGTATTACACCGTCTGCAACTGGCGGACAGCCAATGCAGCTTTACTACATGAACCGCGATAAAGTTGACATATCCGTGGGAACCGTCATTTTGATGATCGTTACCATTTTATATAAATTTGTTCTGGTATTTTTAGGAGCACTGATCTTTTTATTCCGTCATTTTCTTGTGGCAGAATATATTGGGAAGGCAGCATTCTTCTTTTACCTTGGAATGGCATTGAATGTGTTTTGTGTTGCGTTCATGCTGATTCTTGTATTTGAGCCAACGTTAGCATCCAAAATCGTGCTATGGCTGTTTCAGAAATTAGAAAAGTTCCATATTTTAAAGAAAAAAGAAGAACGTCTTGAAAAACTTCAGAATTCTATGATCGAGTATCATAAAGCAGCAGCAATCATTCAAGGACATCGGATTTTTATTTTTCGGATGTTCGTTGTCACATTGATTCAGAGACTGATCCATTTTTCAATTACATATCTTGTATACAGAGCAATGGGACTTTCTGCATTAGGATTTATTGATGTAGTTGCTCTACAGAGTGTTATTTCAATTTCTGTGGATATGCTTCCGTTGCCAGGCGGAATGGGAATCAGTGAAGGCTTATTTTTAAATATCTTTAAGAAGATTTTTGTTGGCGGATTATTATATCCGGCAATGCTGTTAAGCCGAGGAATCAGTTATTATGCACTGGTATTGATCAGTGCAGTGATGACAGGAGTCGCACATGTTACGATAAAGCGTAAAGAATAGAGGGAAAAAGGTATGATAGGATTTTATAATGCATCTGTAATACTGACATATTTAGGAGTTGTCAGTGCAGTATTTGGAATGTCACAGGCATTCAATGGAAACTTTAAGATCGCAATTTTATGTTTGATGATCTCAGGATTAACAGATATGTATGATGGAACGATCGCAAAGATGATCAAGAGAAGCGAAGACGCCAAGAAGTTTGGAATCGAGATTGATTCTTTATGTGATCTTGTCTGTTTTGGAGTGTATCCGGTTGTGATCGGTTACTGCCTTGGAATGGACCAATGGTATGCAAGGATCATTTATATGTGTTATGTTTTAGGCGGAGTTATTCGTCTGGCATATTTTAATGTTACAGAAGAACAGCGTCAGGCACACAGCAGTTCCAGAAGAAAACATTATCAGGGACTGCCAATTACATCGGTTGCACTGATCATTCCGATCGTATATCAGCTTCGAAGATTCTTTCCAGAAGAATTTCCATACATATATGTTGCAATGTTAGCAGTGATCGCTTTCTTATTTGTATTTGATTTTAAAGTCTTTAAACCAGATAAGAAATGTATGCTTGCATTTGTAGTTATTGGAGCATTGATCGCAGTAAAGATGTTCTTACTGTAAGATGATAGGAGAATCGTAGATGAGATATGCCGATAGAGATGGGAATATTTACGAAGGAGAGAATGGGCAAGATCGTTTGCTTCATTGGATGTATACAACTATGGCAGGACGAGCCAGTCTAAAAGTATTAATCAGACCTTGGGTATCCAAACTAGGGGGAGTTTTCTTAAGTTCTCCCATCTCCAAATGTCTGATCAAAGGATTTGTCAAGAATAATCATATTGATATGAGTGAATATGAGAAGAAAAATTACAAATCTTATAATGAATTCTTCTCAAGAAAGATCAAAGAAGGAAAACGTCCATTTCCGGAAGATAAAACAATCTTAGGAAGTCCTTGCGACTGTAAAGTAAGTGTGTATCCGATCGAAGAGAAGACATCTTTTGTTGTAAAGGATACAAGATATACGTTGGATTCATTGATCAGAAACCGCAAGATCGCAAGACATTTTCAGGGCGGTTATGCCGTGATCTTACGCCTGACAGTAGATGATTATCATAGATACTGCTATTTTGATGATGGAATTAAGAGTGAGAATCATAGGATTGATGGAGTTTATCATACCGTCAATCCGATCGCAAATGATCATGTGAAAATCTATAAAGAGAATACCAGAGAATATACATTGATGAAGACAAAACATTTTGGAGATGCACTCCAGATGGAAGTTGGAGCATTGATGGTTGGAAAGATTGTTAATCACGATGGAGCCGGATCTATGAGGCGCGGGATTGAGAAAGGATATTTTCAGTTTGGAGGTTCAACGATCATTTTATTATTAGAAAAGGATAAGGTTGAGATCAGAGAAGAACTGTTAGAACGTACCAAGAACCAGTGTGAGACAAAGATCAGGCAGGGTGAGATGATCGGGAAAGCATTGGTATGACCTTAAAATAAATATTGACAGAGTGGTCATATATGGCTATACTAAGTTCATAAGTTGAAGGAGCAACGAATTTTCGTTGCTCCTTTTTTGCATTTTAGAAATGAAAATAAGATCAGAGAGGAGAGATAGTATATGTTAAGTAAGATCATATCTGATGTGGATGCTTTTGTATGGGGACCAGTGATGCTAGTGCTTCTCGTGGGAACAGGAATCCTTTTAACAATTCGATGCAATTTCCTAACCTGGAGAAACCTTCCTTGGGCGATTATAAAGACATTAAGTAAAGAATCCAGAACAAAAAACAGAGGAGAGGGTGATGTATCACCATTTTCAGCATTGACAACAGCACTGGCGGCAACGATCGGAACTGGAAATATCGTAGGAGTAGCGACAGCAATGGTTTCAGGAGGTGCTGGAGCATTGGTGTGGATGTGGATTTCTGCATGTTTTGGATTATCATCTAAATTTTCAGAATGTATGTTGGCGATCAAATACAGAGAAGTTAATGAAAAGGGCGAGATGTCCGGTGGACCAATGTATACAATGAAAAAGGCACTCAAGAACAAAAAGCTTGGAGCCGTACTTGGATGGCTGTTTGCATTATTTGCCGTGATCGCATCCTTTGGAATTGGAAATATGACACAGGGAAATTCAATTTCAACAGCAGTTCATGAGACATTTGGAGTATCGGTTAGTACTGTTGGAGCAGTGATCACTATTTTAGCCTTACTGATCATCATCGGTGGAATAAAAACGATATCAAAAGTATCTTCTGTCGTAGTTCCAGTGATGGCAATCTTTTATGTGATCGCAGGAGTCATCGTCATTCTTGGGAATATCAGTAATCTTCCAGCAGGACTTTCTATGATCTTTCATATGGCATTTAGTGTGAAAGCGGTTGGTGGGGCTCTTTGTGGAAATATCGTCGCATCTATGATGAATGCAGCACGTTACGGAGTTGCCAGAGGATGTTTTTCAAATGAAGCTGGAATGGGATCTGCAGCGATCACAGCGGCAGCAGCAACAACAGATCATCCGGTTCGGCAGGCATATATCAATATGACAGGAACTTTCTGGGATACGATCGTTGTCTGTACGATCACAGGTCTTGCGATCGCAAGCTCCGGAGTGCTTGGACAGATCGATCCGGCAACAGGAGAGATGTACATAGGTTCTGCATTAACGATTGCGGCATTTTCCACAGTTCTTGGAAAAGTTGGAGGATATCTGGTAACGATCGGAATTGCACTTTTTGCATTTTCCACAATTCTTGGATGGGAGTATCATGGAGAAAAGGCGTTTGAGTATCTGATGGGAACTCATAAGTTCAACATGATCTACCGAATTATCTTTTCTCTGGTAGCTTATGTCGGGGCAACACAGACATTGGAGCTTGTATGGAACTTCTCAGATATTGCAAATGCATTGATGGCAATCCCAAATCTGATCTGTATGCTGTTATTAAGCGGTGAGATCGCAAAAGATGTGAAAGAATTTCAGAAGACCATAGAAGAAGAGAAAGCGGGAAAATAGATATAAGATAACTTAGAAAAAGAGATCATCCAAGCAAAATCTCTTTTATTCAGAGTGAAAATAGATTATGATAAGATTAAGTACTGGATCAAAGAAAGTAATTGGAGGATGTAAAAATGTCATATGAAATGAAGCTGGAACAAGGCTTGTCACAGCAATTAAATCAGTTTCAGGTACAATCATTAAAGATCTTATCGTTTGATAATTATGAACTTGAGAAGTTTTTGCAGGATGAATATGCAGAGAATCCATTGATGGAACATAAGGAATCTGGAAAGGAATTCTTTACATTGCATGGAAATGCAGGCGGATATCAGGATATTGAGCAAAGTGATATTGAAGATAAGAAAATCGAAGATCCCGAAGCCTTCTTTATGGAACAGTTAAATGCAAAAGATTATACAAAGAAAGAGTGGAATGTTATGAAATACATGGCACAATGCCTAGAGGAATCCGGGCTTTTGCTTGTTTCCACAAAAGAGATCAGTCACAAGCTTGGAATTGAAGAAAAAGATTGTGAAAGGCTTTTAAATCATCTCAAGCAATTAGAACCAGCAGGTGTATTTGCAGAAAGTGTATCGGAATGTCTCCTTCTTCAGCTTGAAAGAGAAGGAATATTAAATGATGACCTGCGATATATCGTAGAAAATCACCTGGAAGATATCGCAATGGGACATTTATCGACTGTTTCAAGAGCACTTGATATTAAGACATCACAGGTAAGAAAGTATATTTTTAAAATTCAAGAATTAAATCCAAGACCGTTAAGTGGATATACAGGGGGAACCGATCAGTATATCGTCCCAGACATTTTAATGGAAAAAGATGGAGAAGAACTAAAAATTCGTTTAAATGATGACTGGATCGGTGATTATTCAATCAATGATTATTATGTCAAAATGATGGAACAGGCAGAAGACTCTGAGTTAAAAGAATATTTTCGAAAGAAATATGAGAGATGTCGTTTTATCATTACAAGTATTGAACAAAGAAGAGAGACGATGCTTAAGATTTCAAATGCAATCCTAGATTGTCAGAGAGAATATTTTATGAACCATAAGCAGTTGAAACCAATGACTATGCAAAATATAGCAGATGATATTGAAATGCATGTATCAACGGTAAGTCGCGCAGTCAAAGGAAAGTATATTCAATATCCAGGTGGAACGATCGGAATGAGAGACATTTTTAATAATACACAGACATTTGGAGACCAAGATTCGACGACAGAAGAGATTAAGGAAGAAATCAGACGGCTTGTGAAAGAAGAAGATAAGAAAAAACCATTAAGTGACAGTAAGATCGTAAGTTTGTTAGAACAAAAGAATATGAAGATTTCAAGAAGAACCGTAGCAAAATATCGTGCACAGCTTGGAATTGCAGGAACGACACAGCGAAAAATTCATGAATAAATGTAAATGAGATTTAATAAAAATTTAACAATTGAAACACTTGATTAACAAACTACCCTCTGTTATAATTAATAACTGATGTATTATGTCAAAAGCAGAAGTTATCTGGAGGGTACTATGAGATTGAACAAGATGACTGGCAGAGTGATCGCAACGATGGGGATCGCAGCAATGATGATGACACAGACAGCAGGGGTTATGGCTGCAGAGCAGACAGAGAACAAGCAATTAAAAGTTGTTTATTATAATCAGGCAGATTATCCGGGAAAGAAGATCGGCGGAAGTACGATTCAGGCAGCAGGATGCGGACCAACCGCAGTTGCTGTATGCTACAGTTCTTTAACTGGAAAGAAAGCTGATGTTCCAAAGATGTGCAAACAGGCATATAAACATGGATGGTATTACACAGGACAGGGATGTTCTCACAGCGTAGTTCCAGGATTATCCAAATTATACGGAATGGAGTGTAAAGGTCTCGGAATGGATAAAGATGCTGTAGAGAAAGCATTAAGAGCAGGACATCCAGTCGTGGCACTGATGGGGCCTGGAGATTTCACAAAGAATGGACATTTTGTTGTATTAACAAGAATGGTCGGCAAAGATAAAGTAAAGATTGCCGATGTAGGAAGCAGAGCCAGAACAGCTGAGACGTGGTCGCTTAAGAAAGTGATCCGACAAGGCAAAGAAGGTGCTAATGCAGGGGGACCATTCTGGGAGATCAGTGTGAAAGAAGAGAAGCAGGAAGAACCAGATTATAAACAAAAGATGTTAGATGGTCACAAAAACATAGATGCTGTGACAAATGCGATCGATAAGATTGCGGATTAGAATTAAAAATAAAAAGAACATTTCATAAATGAGATATTTTGTGGAATGTTCTTTTTTATATCATAGGAAATTCCGATGGAATCCCTTATGATATGAAAAAGAGCTCCGGGCAGGATCGCACTGCGGCGGAAGGGTAATATGTCGCAGAAGTGACCCGCCGCAGGCGGAGAATCCTGTAAATCAGGATTCTTTCTTGTACATTTATAGAGATACAAAAAATGATGAAAAACTTAGATAAAATTAGAGGAGAGGATGAACGTGAAAATAATCAGAGTTCTGAATACAAATGCTGTTGTCAGTGTAGATTCACAAGGAATGGAATTGATCATGACAGGTCTGGGAATTGGATTTAAAAAAAGAAAAGGTGAAAATATTGATCAGTCTCTGGTAGATAAGACATATCATCTAGAGAATAAAGAAGAAAGCAAGAGACTACAGAAAGTAGTAAAAGAGATTCCTTATATGTGACACTGACGGATCATATCAATTCAGCAGTCGCTCGTTATCGAGAAGGAATCGCATTAAAGAATATGATGAAAATCGATATTCGTAAGTTTTATCCAAAGGAATATCAGGTTGGTATGCATGCGATTGAATGGATTAAAGAACAGACAGGAGAGGATTTGGGAGATGATGAAGCTGCATTTATTGCAATGCATATCGTGTCTGCAGAATTAAATGCACAGAATATAACCGATGTGAATCAGATTACAGAGTTGATCAATACAGTCTTACAGATTGTAAGGATTCATTTTAAGATAGATTTAAATGAAGAATCTATTTCGTATGAGAGATTTTTAACACATTTAAAGTTTTTTGCGGCAAGAGTCTTTGACCATATGGAATATAAAGATACGATGCAAGAAATTTATAAAGTGATGGTAGAACAGAATGAAAATGCTTTTTCAG
>ENA-OQKV01000424-OQKV01000424.1-human-gut-metagenome-genome-assembly--contig:-NODE-424-length-16322-cov-4.153998_pt1 | contig 16322 bp, 16 predicted proteins | sample MGYA00242655_ERZ504811 | MGnify/ENA primary metagenome ERZ504811 (study PRJEB26092, sample SAMD00036406) | human gut metagenome | host: Homo sapiens | study: EMG produced TPA metagenomics assembly of...
AAGAGGTAAAAAATTTAGGAGGATACGAAAATGAATGGAAACATTTTGGTATAAGACTTTTTAGATTAAAAAAATATTTGAGGTCAGATGCAATGGAAAAATACTAAATTAGGTAAATAATCTTGACCTGATGTACAAACAGCCATTCTTAAAATTTTTAAAGATGCAGGCTGTCAAAATGGATTTCTTAAGTTCCCAGGGAGTTTAAGAAATCAGTCTACAAAATAAATTGTAACATTAAACACAATTATTAAAAATATTTCCAAACAAAATACGCATTTAACATACAGAACAGGAGAAGGCACAAGAATGAAGACTATCATAGGAAAAATACACAATTGACATTCTAACATCGATCTATCAGCCGTTTTGGTTTGCAATTTTGTTATCAATAATGACAATGTTCTTTTATTTGTATGTAAAATGTCCAGAAGGAGCAGGCAAGGGGATGGAAAGCAGCTATCCGGACATGGATCGATCATTTTAAAAGGGATAGAGAATTCCGTAAAAAATATATATTGTTTTTCTATATTACTATGGTATTATTTAAGACATTGATTAACCGAGATATGTGGATGAATCCATTATGTGATGTGTGGGGAGTATGGGGAATATACAGATATAATACAGTAACAGGCCAGCGCATTTTAACATCAGAGTGTATAGTAAAATTTTTTCCTGCTTATGCCGTATATAGTATTAATGTTTTGGAATTTTGAAGAAAAAATATTTGGTAAGAAAGTGTATATAGGGAAAATCATATTAAAAAGTATCCAAATAGCGTTTCTGTCATCTCTGACAATTGAGCTGTTGCAGTTGTTTTTAAGATTAGGAACATTTCAAATATCAGATTTATTTTTTAATACAATTGGAGGATTAGCAGGAGGAATTATTTATTTTCTAGTGAATGCCGTAGCAGAACGGATTAGACGAATCAGAAATTAAATACGACCAAACACAAACACCCCATTCAGAAATTGGTACTACAAATTGCACAAAAACAATAACAAAGACAGATTTATTACTGAAAATTTTGCTAACACCAGAGTGCAAATGCAAATGAAATGTTGTAATTTCCTAGAAAATAATGCTACATATTGATTCTCCGAAATTAATTTGATAAAATATAAAGTATAAATACAGGATACATAATACAATACAATATAAAGAGGAGAATAACAATGCATTTATTAGGAACAATTGCAATGATCTTAGTGTTAAGCTTAATGATCGCAGGGCTTTTAAAATTAAATTACAAAGATTTATGGGTATCAGAAGATAAGACATCCAGAGAGCCAGAGGCAAGAAGATTAAGAAGTTGTTAAGTATAAGACCAAGATAAAAGAGCAGGTACGAAACAGAGTACCTGCTCTTTTTGATCGTGCGCCCGGCGGCACACGTTTCTAACGGGTTAAAGTCCCGAATCCACCCGGTAGTGGGAAGGATATAGCCGAAGGCAAGGGTGTCCATCGTGAGGTGGAATCTGAAGGAAGCCGGATGTGGGAACAGACTAACCACGGGCAAATCTCTGGTCTGACGAACAGAAATCTCATATAAGGTCATGCATGAGGGTAAGGCTGCGATACAAGTCGAAGCCCAATAACTACACGGAATCATGCGTGATAAATGAGGCAGATGGATGGAGAGGAAGAAACGTGTGGTACCCGGGGAGGTCTGTGCGGTATGCTCCGAAAGGAGTAACCACTGTACAAAGCAGTGCTGAACGCACAGAAGTCAGCAGAGGTCATAGTAGCCGAAAGGTGAAGGACCGAATCAGTAGGAGTCTTGAGTATGACAGGGAAAGGAGGAATGACTGATTATGACAGAAAACACAAACAGTGGCTGTTCGCAAAGAAATAGTGCGGAACATGAAGGGTATGCGAAAGCGTCAAGGTCATTCAATCGGATATGGAAAGAAAGAGACAGTGCACAGCCGAAACTCTTGGAAGCGATACTGTACAAAGATAATCTAAATAGAGCGTATAAAAGAGTGAAGGCGAATAAAGGAGCGGCAGGTATTGATGGAATGAGTATCGAAGAAACCCTGCCATATCTAAAGGAACATCAACAGGAACTGAAAAACCGGATACTCAGAGGAAAATATACTCCATCTCCGGTAAGGCGGGTTGAAATTCCAAAACCAGACGGTGGTGTGCGAAAGCTTGGCATACCAACGGTGATAGATCGTACCATCCAACAGGCAATAACGCAACAGTTAGTGCCAATTTATGAACCGCTGTTTGCAGATGGTAGCTTTGGCTATCGTCCGGGCAGAAGTGCCAAAGACGCAATACTTAAAGTGAAGGAGTATGCAGAAGAAGGATACACTTATGCAGTATCCTTAGATCTATCGAAATACTTTGATACACTTAACCATGAAATCCTTATTAACTTACTACGCAAGACTGTAAAGGACGAACGGGTAGTACAGTTGATTAAGCGTTATCTGAAAAGCGGGGTAATGGAGAATGGAGTGGAGATGGAAACAGAGGAAGGTTCGCCACAAGGAGGAAACCTATCCCCATTACTGGCAAATATCTACCTCAATGAATTTGACCAAGAGTTTGTGAAGAGAGGAGTCCCATGTATCCGATATGCAGATGACATTGTGCTCCTTGCGAAGAGCAAACGGGCATCGGAGAGACTTCTGGAAAGCAGTACGAAATATCTTGAAAAGAAGCTGAAACTCACAGTGAACAGAGAGAAAAGCCGTACTGTCAGCGTGTTTGCAATCCGAAATTTTAAGTATCTTGGCTTTGCATTGGGAAGGAACAGAAACGGTATCTACGTTCGCGTTCATCCAAAATCATGGAAGAAGTTTAAGTCGAGACTGAAAGAGTTATCTTCCCGTAAGTCAGTACAGTCAATCAAACCAAGCCTTGAGAAAATCAAGGTATATGCAAGAGGATGGCTGAACTATTACGGAATAGCAAGCATGAAGAACAACATGGAAGACATCAACGGATGGCTCTATCACAGAATACGCATGTGTATATGGAAACAGTGGAAACTTCCAAGAACAAAGAAAAGAAATCTGATAAAGATGGGAGTACACGAATACTATGCGAACATGGCAGCAAACTGCCGAAGAGGACACTGGTATTGTGCGAATCTGACAACGGTTAAGAAAGCCATGACAAAAGAAAGACTGATAAATGGTGGCTTTTATGATTTAGCCACAGCCTATCAGTCTGTGCACATCAACTATTGAAACCGCCGTGTACCGAACGGTATGCACGGTGGTGTGAGAGGACGGGAGTTAATCACTCCCTCCTACTCGATTTACAATAAGGAAGTATTTAAGGAAAGGATAGCCAGAATCTATTGACATTATAGAGAATAATATTTATAATAAAAGGTATATGTAAAAACAAATATATGGAATGTTTTACACAGGATATAACAAGTATACAGGTAACAAAACAGGTCAGATGACTGAAGGGGAGATTTATGGATACTACATTAATAATTATGGCAGCCGGAATCGGATCAAGATACGGTGCAGGAATCAAACAGCTTGCGAAGATGGGACCGAATGGAGAGATCATTATGGATTATTCAATTCGTGATGCGAAAGAAGCTGGATTTAATAAGGTTGTATTTATTATCCGTAAGGACATCTTTGAAGAATTTGAAGAGATAATCGGCAGCCGAATTAAAGATCAGATTGATGTAGAATATGTATTTCAGGAATTAGATGACCTTCCAGAAGGATTTGAAGTACCAGAAGGACGTACAAAGCCTTGGGGAACAGGACAGGCTGTTCTTTGCTGCAAGGATATCGTCAAGGAACCATTTGTGATCATCAACGCAGATGATTACTATGGAAAGGAAGCTTTTGTGAAGCTTCATGATTTCTTAGTATCTGGAGAAGATCTTGGAAGAGAATTCACAATGGGAATGGCAGGATTTATCCTGAAGAATACATTAAGTGACAATGGAACTGTCACACGAGGAGTTAGTGTTGTAGATGAGAATGGATTATTAAGCCAGGTTCATGAGACAACAGGAATTATGATGGGGGAAGATGGTAAGATCAAGTGTGATCTTCCAGATGTTCAGGAATGGATCAGTCCAGAGGATAAGGTTTCTATGAATATGTGGGCTGCATATCCAGAATTTTTAGAGTTTCTTGCAGAAGACTTCAAGACTTTCTTAAGTGAAGTAGAAGAAGGAGATCTGAAGAAAGAATATTTATTACCAAACATCGTAGATAAATTATTGAAAGAAGGACGTGCAAACGTTAAAGTATTAGAGACACAGGATCGATGGTTCGGTGTAACTTATCAGGAAGATAAGGAAGCTGTACAGAAAGCATTTGCCGAATTGATCAAAGAAGGTGTCTACCCAGCGAATTTATGGGGCTAAGATATATGGCATAATTTAGGGGGCAGTCAGTGTTGAACTGGCTGCCTGTTTTATTTCAGAGGAAGTTTTGGTGAGGTCCTCTTTGGAATAGAATAAGGAGGATCAAAATGAAATATAGCAAAACAATTGCGGGAATTACGATAGAAATCTGTGAAAAAGCAATAGGAGAAGATCTTGTTTTAACTCTAAGCGGTGGTGAGAAACCGCATATTGGCTGTGTTGTTCAGGCAGTTCCACGCCCTTCGTTGAGTGGTGACGGAACGATCAGTGTCACTTCATCTGTGATCAACCTGACAGGTCACAAAGACGAATTTCTATGCCGCAGACTGGCTGAGAATCGATGCAGGGAAACAGGAAAAGTAGTGGTATGCACAGGCGGGGTGCACATGGATCATATAACGGGAGAACAGATCGAAGAATTATTAAAGAATATCGATCGTATGATGACAGAATAAGATCATAGAAGATGATCAGAAAGCAGGTGATTTTTTGAAATTTATTCATATTGCGGATGTTCATTGGGGAGCCAGACCAGAGAGAGAGCAGACATTTGGAAGGATCAGAGAACAAGAGATCAAAGAGACATTTCAAAGAGTCATTGATCATGCGAATAAGCAACAGGTAGATCTGTTATTGATCGCAGGGGATCTGTTTGATCAGCCGCCAACGCAGCAGGAACTGAGAGAAGTGGATTATCTGTTGTCTAGACTGAATCATACAAGAACGGTTTTGATCGCAGGGAATCACGATCATCTGGAACCGCATGATGTATTTTCTCAGTATAAATGGAATTCGGAAGTTTACCTTCTGGATGGAAAACAAAGAGATCATATTTCTTTTGAAGATCTTGAAACGACTATTTATGGCTTTAGTTATTGGAAGAATCAGATCACGAAACCATTGTATGATCGCATGAAACCAGATGAGAATGAAAGCAGTGATTTTTCAATCCTGCTGGCACATGGAGGGGATGAAAGTCATATCCCGATTCAGAGAGAGACGTTAAAATGGTCTGGATTCGACTATATCGCTCTTGGACATATCCATAAACCAGAGATCATTTTCGAAGATCTGATGGCATATGCAGGATCGCTGGAACCATTGGATCACACAGAGACGGGATACCATGGGCTGATCGAAGGGGAGATCAGCGAAGAAAAGAAACAGATAACCTTCGTTCCCTTTGCCAAAAGAATGTATACACAAGTGGAAGTCATGATATCCGATGAGATGTCAGCGTTAGAAATCGTAGATCGGGTAGAAACGGAACTTTCATATCGTGGAAGAGAGAATATATATGAGATTGTACTGACAGGAAGTGTTGATCCACAGATCCATCTGGACTTTTATGAGATTACGAGCCAGTATATGGTCACAGATATCATTTATGAAACGAAGAATCAATGGGAATACGAACAGCTATCAGAGGAAGATGATTTTATCATCCAGAAGGTTGCAGATATTTTAAAAGATGAACCAGAGGCTTTGCGTTATGCGATGGAAGCTTTAACATATGCCAGGGAGAAGTAAAAGATGAAGGTTGAGGAGATCAATATTGATGGATTTGGAAAATTTCATAAATATCATTGCCAGACATCTGGGAAGTTAGAAGTTTTCTATGGCAAGAATGAATCTGGCAAGACAACACTTCGTAAGTTTATGATTGCAATGCTGTTTGGACTGGAGAAATCAAGAGGACTTGCTGCAAGATATGATGATTTCACCAGATATCAGCCAGTAAATGGCGGTATTTATGGTGGCTCCATGATCTTTGAAAAGGACGGGATCAGATATAAGATCATGCGAAACTTCGGTCAAGGGCAGACAGAGTATCGCATATTTGATGCGGATACGATGGAGAAACTTAAGGGGAAGGAATACTTATTCGAATCTGATAAACAGGCATTTGAGAATACGGTTTCGATGACACAGGCAGAGATTCGTACAGGCAGAGAGATGAAGGAAGTTTTGCAAAATTCCATGGCGAATCTGCGAAGCAGCAAGGATGCCGCGATCGACCTCCGAAAAGCGATCGATCATTTGAAAGCCAGACGAAGACAAATGCGAAAAGATCCTGTGTTTGCACAGATTGACAATTTGCGAAGACAGCAGGGGTCATGGCAGTATGATGCACAAGCGTTGAATGAATATGAACAGGAAGAGAGAGAGATTCGGAAACGTTTAAGACAAAAGAGAAAGTTGACGCTGCTTCAGAAGATTTTGCTGTGGTTTCGAAAGTTATTTGGCGGGGAAGATGAAGAACGAATTCGCAAAATAGAACTAAGACATCGCTTAGAGATCATAGAGATCGAGAAAGCACAGCTTATGCAGCAAAAGGAAGAGGCAGATAAGAAAAAGCAGGAATACGAGATTTTGCTGGGGCAGAAAAGGAAGAAAGAACTTGAGATTCACGAGATAGAACTTGCAATGAAAGCGATCGAGGAAGCTGCAAGCCAGGTACAAAAGACTTTTGGACAGGAACTAAATGAGAAGATCTCAGAGATTTTTTGTGATATGACGAATGGAAAATATACGCAGGCAGTCATGGATGAGAATCTTTCGATGATGGTTTATGATGGATTTGATCATGTCGATATGAAGTATTTAAGCAATGCCACGGTAGAACAATTATACTTTGCGCTACGTCTTGCATCGGCCGATCTTTTGTATGAAAATGACGCATTTCCGTTGTTTTTAGACGATGTGTTCGGTAATTATGATGATGAAAGACTGGCACAGACGATGCAGTATTTAAGTCACCATACAGACCGTCAGATCTTTTTATTTACGGGCAGGAAAGAAATACTTCGTTTATTGGATGAGAAAGAAATTTTATATCATCTTATTTCTTTATAGCTTTTTCTGTGCTAAGATAATGAGAGATAAAGTAACAAAGGAGATCAAAATATATGGCAAAGAAGATGACCATGGCAGATATCGCAAATTTATCAGGAGTTGGAAAAAGCACAGTATCCCGCTATTTTAATGGGGGATATGTAAAGGATGAGACGAGAGCGAAGATTCAGAAGGTCATTGAAGAATACAATTATACACCGAATGCATTTGCAAGATTGAATGCGAAACAAAGCAACGTGATCGGTGTAGTTGTGCCGACATTGAATTCTAAGATCACAAGCCGTGTGATCACAAGTATTGATCGGTATTTAAGAGAAAAGGGGTATACAACCCTTATTCAGAACTCAGACCATGATATTGATCAGGAATTACAGAATATCCAGCGCCTGATCCAGTTAAATGTGGATGGGATCTTGATCAGTTCCATTGCGATCACAAAGGACCACAAAGAGCTGTTAAAGAAAGCGGGAATTCCAGTGGTTGTTTTAACACAGGATTATGAAGATGGAATTTCCATTATTATGATGATTATCATGCAGGGAAAACGATCGGAGAGTATATCGGGAAGAAAGGACATCAAAAGGTTGGATATATTGGTGTCTATGAGACAGACCAAGCAGTTGGGATCGAGCGTAGAAATGGTGTGTTAGATGGATTGAAAGAATATGGGATCACACCGGTGACGGGGTAAGAGTGATTATAGTTTTATTGGTGGACAGATGGTTACAAGAGAATTACTTGAGAGGGAATCAGATTTAGATGCGATCATCTGTGCAACAGACCGGCTTGCATTTGGTGCATATAAGATTTTACACGAACATAATAAGAGGATTCCAGAAGAAGTGTCTGTGGCAGCGTTTGGAGGATATGATGAAAGTACACTCCTGACGCCAGAGCTTACAACGCTAAAGTTTGATTCCTATGGAATGGGATACCTTGGAGCGGAAACGATCCTTAAGATGATCACAGGAGAACCAGTATCCAAGAAACAGATTGTGGGATATGAATTTATTGAAGGCGGAAGTGTCAAATCATAAATTCTTCATACATGCTTATAATATCGCCCTCCTTCCATATTGCTCGGAACGGAGGGTTTTGTCGTTTACCTGTTGCTTTGTTAAATCGCTTCACATAAAACATAAATAAAAGTAATAAAATAAAAAATGTGGTATCGATTCCATAAATACTATTGACAAATAGAAGAGAAAGTTATAAGATACAGATATGGAACCGATACCATAATAAGTTTCACAATAAAAAAGGAGAGAAGATATGGATTACGCAAAAATCGCCAGCCAGGTCATCGAGCATGTTGGTGGCAAACAAAACATTAAGTCAGTTCAGCATTGTGCAACAAGACTTCGTTTACAGTTAAAAGACAACGATCTTCGCAATGAAGATGCAGTCAGCGACATTGAAGGAGTTAAGGGAGTGTTCTTAACACAGTCACAGTTCCAGATCATTTTCGGATCAGGACTTGTAAACTTAGTGTGCGACGAAGTACAGAAGCAGTTAGGAATCTCAGTCGATACACCAGCAGATGTTGAGAAAGAAGAGAAGAAAGGAAATGTTCTTCAGAGATTAGTAAAGTTATTAAGTGATATTTTCGTACCGATCATTCCAGCCATCGTAGCAGGTGGTCTGTTAATGGGAGTGAACAATATCCTGACAGCAGCGATGTTTAGTGGCAAGTCCGTCATTGATCTGTACCCACAGTTTAAGGGTCTGGCAACAGCGATCAACATGTTTGCAAGTGCTCCATTTGCATTTTTGCCAGTATTGATCGGATTTAGCGCAACGAAGAAGTTTGGCGGGAATCCATATCTTGGAGCAGCCATGGGTATGATCATGGTTCATCCAGATCTGTTAAGTGCATACAGCATCGGTATCGCCAAAGCACCAGTATGGGACATCTTTGGATTTAAGATCCAGGCAATCGGATATCAGGGAACTGTACTTCCAGTATTAGCAGTTGCATTTATTTTAGCAACGATCGAGAAGAAGTTACATAAAGTAACACCAACATGGTTAGATAACCTGACAACACCATTGATCTCTATCATGGTAACATCATTTTTAACATTCATCTGCGTAGGACCAGTGTTAAGAGAAGCAGGTAACTTATTAGCAGATGGAATCACATGGGTATATAATACACTTGGATTTGTCGGTGGAGGATTATTCGGACTTGCATATGCACCGATCTGTCTAACAGGAATGCATCACAGCTTTATCGCGATCGAGACACAGCTGATCGCAGCCAAAGCAACAACAGGTGGAAGTTTTATCTTCACAACAGCAAGTATGAACAACGTAGCACAGGGAGCAGCCGTATTAGCAGTTTTATTCTTAACAAAGAATGAGAAGATGAAATCAATCTGTTCTGCATCAGGTGTTTCTGCATTACTTGGAATCACAGAACCAGCAATGTTCGGTGTAACACTGAAATTAAAATATCCATTCTACGCTGCCATCATCGGTTCAGCCGTAGGTAATGCATATTGTGCAGCAACAGGAGTTTTGGCACAGGCGTTAGGAGCAGCAGGACTTCCGGGATTCCTGTCCATGCTTCCAAAAGATTACTTAAACTTCGTGATCGGACTGCTCTTATCCATGGGAGTATCCGCAGTTTTAACTGCAGTCTTCTGGAAGAAGTTTAACGTCGAAGGAGAAGATCACAAAGCAGAGACTCCGGTTAAAGAAGAAGTAAAAGAAATCGAAGTACAGGAACCAGCAGATACAACAGAAGAAACAAATGAATTATATGCACCAATGAAAGGTGAAGTTTTAGATGTAGCAAAGTCCGAAGACCCAGCATTTGCAAGTAAGGCAATGGGAGAAGGTGTAGCGATCAACCCAAGCGAAGGCATTGTATATGCACCAGCCGATGGAACGATCAGTCTGATCTTCCCTACAAAACATGCAATGGGGATCACATTAAACTCAGGAGTAGAACTTCTGATCCATGCAGGAATCGATACAGTTAAGATGAATGGCGAAGGTTTTGAGACTTTCGTAGAAACAGGAGCCAAAGTAAAGAAAGGTGATAAATTATTATCTTTTGACATGGATCTTGTGAAAGAAAAAGGATACAAGACACAGACGATGTTCTTAGTTGCAGATGCGAAAGGAAAAGAAGTCGAAGTGGTTGAAGCAGCGGATGCAGATAATAATACGAAGATCATGAATTTAAAATAATCATTATTCGAAGAAGGAAAGGAAACCAGGGCAGATGTTTGAAAAATACAAGAAAGTCTATAAGGCAGATTATGAAAAATGGTATAAAGAAAATGAAGCTTATAGAGAACGTGTGGCAGCAGATCAAGACCGATTAAAATTCCATTTAATGCCAAAGACAGGATGGTTAAATGATCCAAATGGTTTATGCCAGTTTAATGGGACATACCATATTTACTACCAGTACACTCCATTTGAACCAACTGGTGAGTTAAAGACATGGGGACATTATACGACAAAAGATTTTATTCATTATGAAGATTTTGGACCAGTCGTATTCCCAGATGAAGACATTGATGCCCATGGTGTCTATTCCGGCTCTGCATTTATTGAAGATGATACGATCCACTATTTCTACACAGGAAATTTAAAATATTTTGACAGAGATGATTATGACTATATCAACAGTGGACGTGGAAGTAATACGATCACATTTACAAGTAAAGACGGCTATGAGTTTACCAAAAAGGAATTGTTAATGACAACCGACGATTATCCGGCTGACATGAGCAACCATGTGCGTGATCCAAAAATCTTTAAGAAAAATGAGAAATATTACATGGTTCTTGGAGCAAGGGATGTCGAAGGTGTGGGTATGATCCTTCTATATGAATCTACAGATCTTAAGAACTGGACATACAAGAATCGCATCACAACTCCACAGAAGTTTGGTTATATGTGGGAATGTCCGGATCTGTTTGAAATGGACGGACAGTTATACATCATCTGCTGCCCACAGGGAGTAGAAACACAAGGCATTGATTACGAAAATGTTCATCAGGTCACAGCAATGAAATTAGACTATGATTTTGATACTGATAAATATGAGATCACAGATATCAAACTTTTTGACCGCGGATTTGATTTCTATGCACCGCAAAGTTTTGAGGATGAAAGTGGAAGAAGGATTCTGATCGGCTGGATGGGAATCCCAGACGCAGACTATACGAATCCAACCGAAGAAGCAGGATGGCAGCATGCACTGACGATTCCAAGAGAATTATCCGTAAGAGACGGAAAACTGATTCAGGAACCAATCGAAGAATTAAAACAACTTCGAAGTGAGGACAAAGCAGTTTGTACATTTTGTTATGGACAAACGATCATCATGCAAAATGCAATCTATGAAGCTGTTGTAGATTTTAAACGATGCAGAGAAATGGTAATGACACTGCGCGAAGGAATCACTCTTTCCTATAAAGACAATATCCTGACCTTAAATCTTGGGGTCTATGGAAGTGGAAGATCAACAAGAAAAGTCAGATTAGAAAAATTAGAGCATCTTCAGATTTTTGCGGATACTTCATCCTTAGAAATCTTTGTGAATCATGGAGAAGAAGTTTTTACAACAAGAATCTACAATCATTATGGAAGACTACTGATTAATGGAGAATGTTCTGGTATAATGACTGTATATCCATTAAAATCATTCGAAATTGAAGGAGGAAGACATGAAGAATAAATTATGTGGGATCGGAGAAGCACTGATCGATTTTATTCCAGAAGTTAAGGGACAGAGACTAAAAGATGTACCTTCATTTAAAAGAGTTGCGGGAGGAGCACCTGCCAATGTAGTCGGGGCAGTTACGAAGCTTGGTATTCCATCCAAATTTTTAACAAAGCTTGGAGATGATCCATTTGGAGATTATATCGTGGAAGTATTAGATGAAGCAGGAATCGACACTTCTAATATCGCAAGAGACAAAGAAGGGGAAACAGCCTTAGCATTCGTATCCCTTGCCTCTGACGGAAATCGTGATTTCAAATTTTATAGAAAAAACAGTGCAGATTTACGCTACAGTGTAGAAGATATCCCGGCAGATATCTTAAACGATTGTGGAATGATTCATTTTTGCAGTGTAGACCTTGTGGAATCTCCAATGAAGGAAGCTCACAAGAAACTGATCGATATGGCGATCGCGCAGAATGTGAAAGTATCTTTTGATCCAAACTTAAGATTTTCATTATGGGACGATCTTGATCAATTAAAAGAGACAGTCAATGATTTCTTAAAATACGCAGATATCATCAAGATTTCTGACGAAGAACTGGAATTTATCACAGGACATACAGATATCAAAGATGCTCTGGACGGTTTATTTGCTGATCGTGCAAAATACGTTATCTACACAAAAGGAGCTGACGGAGCAGAAGTGTATACGAGAAATGGAATGGTAGAAGCTTCTGGATATAAGATCGATGTCCGAGATACGACAGGTGCTGGAGATTCGTTTATCGGAGCATTCCTATACTGTCTGTTAAATGATGAAGTAGAAGATTTGGAGTCCGTAAGTGATGACACATTAAGAAACTACCTTGATTTTGCCAATGCTTATGCAGCGAACACAACAACAAAAGAAGGTGCATTAGCAGCCATGGCAGATCGAGCTGAGATGGATGAATGGATGAAGACATTAAAGAAATAAATCAAATAAATCCTTATAGACCATAGAAGAAAGAAGAGTTGAATGTAGTATTTGGCTCTTCTTTTTTGTAGTAGAAGAAATCTCCGAGACTCCTAAATCAGAAAAGGAGATCGTAGAACGTAATTAAAACACAGTATACATGAAAAAATATTTGTTAAATCCTTGACAACATATTTTTTTAGTCATATAATTAGCGTACAAAGTATTGGTACACGAAAAATAAAACATACGAAGAATATAACAGGCAAATTATTTTGACCAGACAGGAGGATAAAAAGAATGGTTGAATTTAAATTAACGAAAGAACAACTGCTTGCAAAGGAATTGTTCAGAAGTTTCGCTGAGAATGAGATCAAACCAATTTCCAGAGATATGGATGAAGCAGAGAAATTTGATATGGATCTGTTAGATAAGATGAAGAAATACGGTCTGATGGGAATTCCATATTCTAAAGAATACGGTGGAGAGGGAGCAGATGTATTAACATATGCTTTAGCAATGGAAGAGGTATCCAAAGTTGATGCCAGTGCAGGAATCACAATTTCCGTACATACTTCTCTTTGCTGTTCTTGTATTAACGACTATGCATCAGAAGAACAGAAACAGAAATTCTTACGTCCATTAGTTGACGGAAGTAAGATTGGATGTTTTGGACTGACAGAACCAGGAGCTGGAACAGATGCCAGCGGAGTTAAAACAACTGCAAAATTAGACGGTGATCATTATGTATTAAATGGTCAGAAAGTATTTACAACAAACTCTGGATTTGCAGATACATTCATTATTTTTGCTTACACAGATAAGAGTGCAGGAACAAGAGGTATGTCTGCATTTATCGTAGATAGAGACAGCGAAGGATTAACAGTCAGCAAAGATATTCCTCGTATGGGAATCAGAGCAGCATCCAACGCAGAAGTAGCATTAGTTGATGTGAAAGTTCCAAAAGAAAACCTGATCGGAAGAGAAGGAATGGGATATAAGATCGCTATGGGAGCTTTAGCAGGAGGACGTATCGGAATCGGTGCTCAGTCTGTTGGTATTGCACAGGGTGCATTAAATGAAGCGATCAAATACGTAAAAGAAAGAAAACAGTTTGGAAAACCAATCGCAAAATTCCAGAATACACAGTTCTTGATCGCAGCATTACAGACAAAGATTGATGCAGCAAGATTAATGGTATGGAGAGCAGCGAAAGCAAAAGATGATCATGAAAATTTTGCACCACTTGCAGCACAGTGTAAATTATTTGCTTCTGATGTAGCTGTTGAAGTTACAAGAGGAGCAGTTCAGATGCTTGGTGGATATGGATACTCAAGAGAATATCCAGTAGAGAGAATGTATCGTGATGCAAAGATCACAGAGATTTATGAAGGTACATCCGAAGCTATGAAGATGATCGTTGGCGGTGGATTATTAAGATAAGAAAGAAGGAGACAAGAGAATGAAGATTGTTGTTTGTGCAAAACAAGTACCAGATACAACGGAAGTAAAATTAGATCCAAAGACAAATACACTGATCCGTGATGGTGTTCCAAGTATTATTAACCCAGATGATAAAGCAGGAATTGAAGCAGCACTTCAGTTAAAAGAAAAATGCCCAGGAAGTACAGTAACTGTTGTTTCTATGGGACCACCTCAGGCAGATGTTGCATTAAGAGAAGCATTAGCAATGGGATGCGATGATGCATTATTGATCTCAGATCGTGCATTTGGAGGAGCAGATACATGGGCTACTTCTTCTACAATTGCAGCAGCATTAAAGAAATTAGACTATGATGTGATCATCACAGGTCGTCAGGCGATCGATGGAGATACAGCGCAGGTTGGACCGCAGATCGCAGAACACCTTGGAATCCCTCAGGTAAGTTATGTAGAGAAGATGGATGTAGAAGGGGAAGATACTTTAGTTGTCCAGAGACAGTTTGAAGATCGTCACCAGATCATCGAGGTGAAGACACCTTGTCTTTTAACAGCATTAGCTGAACTTGCTGATCCAAGATATATGTCTGTTCACGGTGTATTTGATGCATATCGTGAAAAAGAAGTTAAAGTATGGGGATTAGAAGATATCAAAGATACAGTCAATGAAGGAAATATCGGATTAAAAGGTTCTCCTACCAGAGTTAAGAAATCCTTTACAAAACAGGCAAAAGGTGCAGGAACGATCTTAAATGATCTCTCCGATGACGAAGCAGTTGCCGCAATCGTAGAAAAATTACAGGAAAAACACATCATTTAAGGTAAGGAGGACAATCAAAATGTGTAAAGATGTTTATGTATTTGCTGAGCAGAGAGATGGAAATCTTCAGAAAGTCGGTATCGAACTGATCGGAGAAGCAAGAAAGCTTGCAGATGATCTTGGACAGAATGTAGTTGCAGTTTTACTTGGAAATCAGATTAAAGACAAAGCAAGTGAACTGATCGCTCATGGAGCAGATAAAGTTGTAGTAGTAGATGATGAAATGCTGGCAGAATATGTGACAGAACCATATGCAAAAGCAATGATGGAGATCATTCAGTCCCATAATCCAGAGATTGTTCTCTATGGAGCAACATCGATCGGACGAGATCTTGCACCAAGAGTTTCTGCAAGAATCCACACAGGATTAACAGCAGACTGTACAAAACTTGATATTGATGAAGAAACAAAATTATTAATGATGACACGACCAGCATTTGGTGGAAATATCATGGCTACGATCGTCTGCGAAGATTTCAGACCACAGATGGCAACAGTAAGACCTGGTGTTATGAAAGCATTAGAAGCTGATGAAAGCAGACAGGGTGAGGTTGAAGTTGTTGAAGTAAACTTTACAGATGCAGATATGAATGTTAAGATCCGTGAAGTTGTAAAAACAACGCACAAATCTGTAGATATCACAGAAGCTAAGATCCTGGTAGCAGGAGGACGTGGTGTAGGAAATGCAGAAGGATTTAAAGATCTTGAAGCATTAGCAGACACATTAGATGGTGAAGTAGCAGCATCAAGAGCAGCTGTAGATTCAGGATGGATCAGCAATGACCGTCAGGTTGGACAGACAGGTAAGACGGTTCGTCCAGAGTTATACTTAGCATGTGGAATCTCTGGAGCGATTCAGCACGCAGCAGGTATGGAGAATTCAGAATTCATCGTAGCGATCAACCGAGATGAAGATGCAGCGATCTTTGATATCGCAGACCTTGGTATCGTAGGTGATATTAAGAAGATTCTTCCAAAATTAAATGACGCGATTAAAGCGATCAAAGAAAAATAAAGTATAAATGAAGTTATAAAATGAAAAACTCCTAAAAACATAAAAACTCAAAAAAATTAAAAATCCTAAAGAACAGAGAAATGGACGGTCTTTACGCCGCCCATTTCTTTGTCTTATGGAAAGTAAAACACTTGACGAAAAATTGTTAGAATGTTACAATGTGAAATATAATTAGCGTGCG
>ENA-OQKV01000425-OQKV01000425.1-human-gut-metagenome-genome-assembly--contig:-NODE-425-length-16316-cov-2.217617_pt1 | contig 16316 bp, 10 predicted proteins | sample MGYA00242655_ERZ504811 | MGnify/ENA primary metagenome ERZ504811 (study PRJEB26092, sample SAMD00036406) | human gut metagenome | host: Homo sapiens | study: EMG produced TPA metagenomics assembly of...
CATGGCGACGAAATGCCACAACAAAAAATGGCCGGCGTCATCGCGGATCCTAGGGCCCTGACTGCGTAGATCCTTGACGCTACGGTGACGCCGGACGATTGCAATAATGTCACTCCGATAGAGAAGGGGCGCCGCCCGGCATCGGAAGGAGTGACATGTTATGCCGGGCGGTGGATTAATTAGCCCTTGACCGCACCGGCAGCCAAACCGGACTGCCAGTAGCGCTGGAGGCCGAGGAAGAGCACAATCACCGGCAGCACACCGAGCAAGGCACCCATCATCAGGGCACCACGATCGGTGAACGTAGACAGCGAGACCATGCCATACAGACCCAAGGTCACCGGCTTCAGGGTGTCGGAAGACACCATCATCAACGGCAGCACGAAGTTGTTCCACGTGGCCACGAACAGGAACAGGAAGATCGTCACCATTGCCGGAGCCAGCAGGCGCAGCACAATAGTGAAGAAGATTCGTGCCTCGCTCGCACCATCAATGCGGGCCGCCTCGAGCAACTCATCAGGCACTGAGCTCTGCGCGTACGTACGGCCCAGGAAGAAGCCGAACGGGGAGACGCAGCACGGGATGATGATGGAGAGCATCGTGTTGGTCAGGTGCAGGGTGTGGAAAATCGAGTACTGCGGGATGGTCAGCAGTGCGGCGGGCATCAGCATGCAGGCCATGATGACGCCAATAGCCGCGTTCTTGCCGCGGAAGTTGAACTTCGCAGTGGCGTAGCCAGCCATCACAGACACGATGGTGCCGATCAATGCCGAGACGCCCGAGTAGATCAGGGAGTTCAGCACCCAGCGCCAGAAGTTGCCACGAGTCCAGCCAAGCAGCTTGGAATAGTTAGTGGCGATGGCATTGGGCAGCTGGTCAAGCGGCACAGCAAACCACATGCCGTTGCTACCGGTCATCTGGGCCGGCGTCTTGGTGGACGCGATGATGGCCCAGTAAATCGGGAACAGGAAGTAGATCAACACCAGTACCAGCAGCACCACGGTGAGGGTCTTCACGGCCGCGGACGGTCGCATGGAGCGAGGCAAATCGTGTTGCGCAGCCTGACGCTGCTTTTCGAGCTTGCGCTCGGCCTTTTTGCGGGCGCGTTCTTCAACGGTTGCGGAGCTCATTACTCGTTCACCTTCCTTTCGGCCAAGGTGTACAGCACGGCAAGCACACCTGCGATCAGAGCCATGACAATGGCGATGGCCGAAGCCGGACCGTCACCAGACGGGGTAATGCTGCCCTGAGAAGTGCTCATAGCCATCATCATCGGTGTATACGACTTGGAAATACCCGGATCAGCCGTAGACATGATCTGCGGTTCGTTGAACAGCTGAATGGTGCCGACGATGGAAAGCAGCATGGCCAGCAGGGCCGCGCCACGCACGTTCGGCAGCTTAATCTTCGTGGCGATCTGCCAACCATTGGCGCCGTCGATACGGGCAGCCTCATAGAGGTCATGCGGGATGGCCTGCAATGCAGCGAGGAAGATCAGCATGTTGTAGCCCGTGAAGGTCCATGTGGTGATGTTGGCCATCGAGCCGAGCACGATGTTCTTGTTGAAGAAGTCCACATTGACGCCGATGGCGGCAAGTCCCTTGACGATCGGCGAGATTTGGCCGTTGTACAGGTAGACCCAGATAATCGAGGCCACGACGCCGGGGATGGCGTAGGGCAGGAAGTAGCCCAGACGGAAACCGGTGACATGCTTGACCACGAACGAGTCGATGACGATGGCCAACGCCAGTGCGGCGATGATCATGATCGGCACCTGAATCAGGGTGTAGACCAGCACCCTGCCGACGCCGGACCAGAAGTTGCCGGAAGTAATAACATACTGGAAGTTCTGGAATCCTACGAATTTATTGACCAGCTCGCCACCGCCGTATGCGCCACCGCCCTCGGTGACCTGACGGAAGAAGCTGGAATAGATGGCCCAGATGATAGGCAAGATGAACACGAAAGCGAACAGGACGGCGAACGGTGCCATGAACGCCCAGCCGGTGCGGTTCTCGCGCTTCTGAGCGCCGGACCGCTTCGGCTTGGCGGCGGCACGCCTAGGTGCTTTGCCCTTCGCCTGAGTAGTGGATGCAGTCATAATACAAAACCTGTCTTTGCAAAGAACAGTAAAACAATAACAAGGACCACAGCGCCCTTGCAGCAACACCCCCAAACAATACGGAAGGCCGGAGTATGTGCCCCGGCCTTTCGCTATGATGATGCGAGGCATCGGAGGTCTTGGATGGCCGGCTATTTCAAGCCGGCCCGTTGACAAGACCTAGTGAGGTCACTCCTTGACGGACAGACCGAGGTTCTTCAGCGTATCCACCGAGGTCTTCTGAGCGGTGTCGAACACATCCGAAACCTTGGCAGAACCATCGGCAGCCTTGGCGGCGGTCTGCTTCATTGCAGCGCCGACTGCGGAGAAGCCAGGCATGTAGGTGAAGTCACCCATGTTGTCGTTCGCGGTCTTGAACTCAGCCATGACATCCTGTCCGCTGAAGTAGTCGGACCACTTCTGCGGGGTCTTGGCATCCGCGGTGGTGGCGGCCACGACAAGGCCCTGGGAGACAAGGTCATCAACCTGGGTGTTGAACCAGTCAAGGAACTCCATGGCTTCGGCCGGGTGCTTGGAACCCTTGAGCACGGCCACACCGGAACCACCATTGGCGCCGGTCTTGGTGCCATTGCCGAACCAGTCACCGAGCTGGGTGACCTTCCACTCACCAGCACCAGTGCCACCGGCGGAATCGATGAACAGTGGGGCTTCCCAAGCGGCGGCCACGGTGCCGATCAGCTGACCGGACTGGATGGAGTTATCAAACGATGCATCCCAACGCGGGTTGGTGAGGGCGGCCTTGTTGTCGATCAGCTGCTGGTAGACATCGGCCACGGCCTTGGAGCCCTTAGTCTGGGTGTTGACAACCCAGGAGTTGCCGTCGACCTTGTACCACGGACCGGAAGCGCCGGCCTGGCCGGACATCATCATCATGGCCTCATCAGGTGTGAAGGTCATGATGTACTTGCCTTGGGCAGCGGTCTTCTTGGCGGTCTCAATGAGCTCGTCAGCGGTCTTCGGCACGGTGATGCCGAGCTTCTCAAATTCAGCGGCGTTGTAGAAGTAAGTCAGCGGGCCGGTGTCCTGCGGCAGACCGTAGGTCTTGCCGTCCACCTGCATCAGTGCGAACGGGCCGGAAGCGAAATCGTCCTTGTACTTGGCGGCCTCATCGGTGACATCCTGCAGAAGGCCCTTGGTGAAGACCTCAGGAACCTCGGCGTAACCGACCTGAGCCAAATCCGGCGCATTGCCAGCCTTGACGTCGGTCTCGAGCTTCTTGATCATGTCGGCGGCATTGCCATCGAACTTGGTGGCCTTGACCTGAATGTTCGGGTGCTCCTTGTTCCACTTGGCCACAATGTCGTTGACCAAGGTCATGCCTTCGGAATCGGGCAGACGATGCATATAGGTGATGTTGACCACACCGCCATCGCTGCCGGACTTCGTGTCGCCGGCAGTGTCGCTGCCGCCGCAACCGGCCAAACCAATACCCATTGCTGCTACCGCGGCAAGAGCAGCCACGATGCGCTTGTTGTGCGATACCATATCTCTACTCCTTCGATAATGGCGTCATCACTCCTCTGTGACGACTGTTAATCAGTTTAGGCGCTCAAATCTTTATTGTCAACCTAACTAACAATTTCTGCGCGCCCCAGTGGAATAGTGACATTAACCCGGTTTGATTCCCTATTACGCTCGTTTTGTCATTTTATTAATACTCCTTACAAAGCTACATACTTATGGTCTACCAGTGGACCATGCGTGAAATACGAAAAAGCCCCGGATTGCTCCGAGGCTCATCGTTCACAGGCGGACAGAGCGAGATTCGAACTCGCGGAGGGTTGCCCCTCAACGGTTTTCAAGACCGTCTCTTTAGACCGCTCAGACATCTGTCCTTATGCACATGCGCATGTGCACGATATTTGATTATACAAAAGGGAAGGATTTGGGGAGCGGACACAGTCGAACTCCCCCATAAGCCTTACATGCAGCTAATCTGCCAGCGGGCCTGATGAAATCAGGCCTCCCATTTAGTCGGCTCGATGACTTCCTTGCCGCCCATGTAGGCACGCATGGCCTTCGGAATCTCGATGGAGCCATCCTTCTGCTGATGGTTCTCCATGATGGCAACCAGCCAACGGGTGGTGGCCAGCGTGCCGTTGAGCGTGGAGACCGGGCGAGTGCCGCCGTCTTCCATACGCTCGCGGATGTTCAGACGACGAGCCTGGTACTCGGTGCAGTTCGAGGTGGAAGTGAGCTCACGGTAACGGTTCTGGGTCGGCACCCAAGCCTCACAGTCGAACTTGCGGGCGGCGGAGGAGCCGAGATCGCCGGCGGCGGTGTCGATGATGCGGTATGGCACCTCGACCTTGGCGAGCATCTCCTGTTCCATAGCCAGCAGGTGCTCATGCTCCTTGTAGGAGTCCTCCTGCTTGGCGTAGACGAACATCTCCACCTTGTCGAACTGGTGGACGCGGATGATACCGGAGGTGTCCTTGCCTGCGGCGCCGGCCTCGCGGCGGTAGCAGGAGGACCAACCGCAGTAACGCAGCGGTCCATTGCCGAGGTCGAGAATCTCGTTCTCGTGCATGCCGGCGAGCGCCACTTCGGAAGTGCCGACCAGGTACTGGTCATCGGGCTCACGCAGGCGGTAGATCTCGTCGGCGTGGGAGTTCAGGAAGCCAGTGCCGCGCATGACTTCGGGGCGCACGAGCGTCGGGGTAATGGCCAGCGTGAAGCCGTGCTCCTCAGCCTGGTCAACGGCCATAGTGAGCATGGCAATCTGCATGCGGGCCACCTGGCCACGCAGGAAGTAGAAGCGGGAGCCGCCCACCTTGACACCGCGGCGCATGTCGATGCCAGCCACGCCGGTGCCGAGGGTCAGGTGATCCTTGGGCTCGAAACCTTCAGCCGCGAAGTCACGAATCTGGCCGACCTTCTTGACGACCACGTAATCGTCCTCGCCGCCCTCAGGAGCTTCCGGCTCCACAATGTTGGAGAGCTTCCACATGGCGGTGGTGTATTCCTCAGCAGCTGCATCGGCCTTGGACTTGAACTCGGCGACCTTCTGGGAGAGTTCCTTGGTTTCGGCGATAAGCTTGGCCTTTTCGTCAGCCGGGGCAGAGGCGACCTTCTTGCCGATTTCCTTCTGCTGGGCGCGGGCCTCTTCAAAAGCCTTGAGCGACTCACGACGGACAGTGTCGGAGGAAAGCACTTCGTCGACGAGTTCCACGGACTCGCCACGCTTGCGCTGGGATTCCTTGACGATATCGGTGTGTTCACGAATGAATTGAATATCAAGCATGAGCACCAGACTAGCCCCGCAAGCCGACACCCTCAACAAAGAAATAATAAGGAGTAGAGCATGCTCTCTCATACATCTTTTACGGCCGATGAAACCGCACTCGGACGGTAGCAAATTCCACCAGACGGAATCAGGGTGAATAATAATCTCGCTTAGAGTGGGCGCATTCCGTGCAGGAACTGTTCACGTACTTCCTGAATGCAGCGAAAAGAAGCCGTCTCACGCTAACAATAGGAATCATGCCCCAGCCTGCGCTCACTGTATTTCTTGTTGTGGCCGCGATCGTTATCGTCGCGGTATGTGTTGCCGTCATCGTCATCGCGTTGCGGGCGCACCGTCGCCGCAAACTGGCCGAGACATTGGAGAAACGCAGGGATGACGAGGTGCAGTATGCGTTCGTGGTGAACCCATCCAAGCCACAGGCCACCGCACGCAGGCTCCACATTCAGGAGTTCTGCAAAGCCAAGGGTCTGAATCGGGTGCGCTTCTACGACACCCAACTCGACAAGGACGGACGTGCCTGTGCGCTCGAGGCGCTCGAAGACGGCGCTGACGTGGTGATCGCGGTCGGAGGCGACGGCACTGTACGCACGGTGGCGAGCGCCGTATCCGGCACCGGCCACGCACTGGGCATTGTGCCTATTGGCACCGGCAATCTCTTTGCCCGCAATATGGGCATTCCTGTGGACGATATCGATGCGGCCCTGACCGTGGCCACATCGCACGGATCGCGCATGGTGGACATGGGCCGACTCACGCTGCTCGATCATCCCGAGGACGACCACGGCCATGCGTTCCTGATTATCGCCGGCATCGGCTTCGACGCCGCCATGATCGACGACACCGATCCGGACTTGAAGGCGAATATCAGCTGGCTGGCATACTTCGTGGGCGGCGTGAAAAACCTGTTCGCCCCGAAATTCCGCGGCAATTTGACCGTCACCAGCGCCGACGGCTCCACACACACCACCAATAATCTTGCATTTCGCACGGTGATGGCCGGCAATTGCGGGCAGATTCCCGTATTCTCGCTCATGCCCGCCGCGTCCTATGATGACGGCATCCTCGATTTTGAAATCATCGACACCACCGGCGGCATCCTGGGTTGGGCCAACCTGTTCGGCGACGTAGTGCACCAAACCATTATCGGCAAGCCTGAGCAGAACCCACTATCCACCAACTCGACCATTGAGCAGGTGCAAGGTCTGAGCGCGGAAATCGTATTGGGAAAGCCAGCCAAGGCCCAGGTAGACGGCGATATGCTGCCGGAGACCAAACACATCCGATTCTCAGTAGATCACCGGGCTCTGATCGTACGCGTACCCGATGCTTCCGCACTGGAGAAAACCGCTCAGGTGGCGGCGCAGAACGCCACCGCTGATTTCGCGGAAACGACCGGTACCATCGAGCCGATTCGCTGATTCACTGGCCCATATGCGCCAGCTGCGGATGGTCGGGAATATCCGAGGAACGATTCTGATTCGTTTGATCCGTGACTCGTGCCACATGCAATGTCAGGTAGGCAACCTCGTCTTCGGTCAGCGTGGTATCGAGGCGCAGTTCAATAAGGGATGCGATAAGTCTCGCGCATTTCGAGGCTTTTGCATAGGAGCTCATAATCGAGGAAACGATTGCCTCCGGCTCCCTGCTGAGCTGCTCATGCTGATGAATACGTACGAACAAATACCGAAGATGGGTGATGAAACGGCCGACATTAACCGAATGCTCATCCAGCTTGATGTTATAGGTGCTTTCGATGACAGCGAGCAACTGTTGGATGACGCCGGTCATCATATACGTAGGAGAAAGGTCGCCTGTGGAGAAGCCGGCATTCACAAAATGCAGCGCAAAAGCAACGCTCTCGCTGGGATCCAGCGCATCGTCCAATCTACGGTTCAGCGCGGCGAGCAGTGCGCAGCCCTGCTGGTATTCACGCTTATACAGCGAACGAATTTCCGAGTTCAGCGGATACGGCACAGGCGGAATGCCGTTCTTGGCGCGGCGTAAAGCACCGCACACATGATCCGCGAGCGCCATGACCAACGTCGAGCTTTGTGCGGCCTCTGAACTCAGGCCAATCTCATCCATGGTCTCGGAAATGAGACGAATGATTTCAGGAGGAATATCGCCCAGCAACTGGGCCATATGGTCAGGGTCACGGCCTTGAGCCGGCACGAACACACGAGCCACTTTGGCATCGTCAACTGTCATGCCGGGCTTGGCCTTGAACCCCAGACCCCGGCCGGTAAGGATGACTTCGCGCCCCCGATCCTTCGCCAGGACGACGTTGTTATTGAAGACGCGAAGTATTTCCATGACATCCCTTCCGGTCGGGATCTTCAGGTTACGGTTGCGAACCGACCATGATTACTGTTCGATGGCGATGACTTCGTCACCGGCCGCAACGTTCACATCCGTCTTCGGAGTAACGGACTTGAGCGCTGCGGTGTTCAGTACCGTAACCAGCGTAGTGGTGCTGAATCCAGCCTTCTTGACTTCGTCGAGATCGACAGTCGCCAACAGGTCACCGGCATTCACTCGGTCACCCTTGGCCACATTCACCACGAAACCATTGCCATTCATTTTAACCGTATCAATGCCGACGTGTACCAGCACTTCAATGCCATCGTCGGTTTTGAGACCAAAAGCATGGCCAGTCTCAGCAACGGTCTGCAGCACACCGGACACCGGAGCCTTAACCGTGCCGTCAACCGGCTCGATGCCCACGCCCTCGCCGAGGGCACGAGAAGCGAACACCGGATCGCCGGCATCGTCAAGGGATACCACGTGGCCCGCAATCGGAGCGAACACGGCGGAAGTGGCGGTCGCAGCGGCAGCCGGGGCATCGGCAACGGCAACAGCGGCGGTTGCGGTAGCGGTGGTGGCGTCACCACCGTTCACAGCCTTGGCGGACTGAGCCGCGGCACGGGCCTTGGCTTCGGCTTTCTGCTCCGGAGTGCGGTAGTCAAGCATGATAATCATAATCATGGCGGTGAAGAACGACACTGCGATGGAGACGCCGTAAACCACATCTGGTTGAACACCGGCACGGTGAGCAGCGAGGTGAAAAGCGAATGCAGTGGTGGTCACGCCGTGCACGGTCTCGCCGGAGACGACGGTGGCCGGGAAGAGCCAGCCCATGACGGCGATTACGACGCCGCCCACGCCGCAGCCGACCAGCATACGGGAGTAGATGAGCTTGTAACGCAGGTGGATGCCGTAAAGGCTCGGCTCGGAAACGCCACCGAGCAGGCCGGCGGCAAGAGCACCGATGGAGGTCTGGCGCATGTCCTTATCCTTGTCGCGGATGGAGAGGAACAGCACACCGGCAGTGGCACCGAAGCAGGCGAAGTTCCACACGCCCATCGGGCCCTGAATGAAGTCGTAGCCCAGGGTGTTGATGTTCATGATCATCAGGGCGTTCAGCGGCCAGTGCAGACCCAGCGGCACCAGGAACGGGTACAGCAGCGGGATTGCGATGGCGAAGATGAACGGAGCGTGAGTGTTCATCCAGGCGAGTCCGGCGCCGAGGCCGTTGCCGGCCCACACACCGATAGGTCCGATGATGAAAGCGGTGAGCGCACCGACGATGATCATGGAGAAGAAGGGCAGGAAGACCATCTGGACGCTGTCCGGAATGATCTTCTTCAGACCGTGGTACACGACCGCGAGCACGGCGACCATCAGCAGCGGCACGAACACGTTGCCGGAGTAGTCGGACAGCTGCATCGGCAGACCGAACACCGTGGCGGTGCAGGAGGAGGTGCCCAGCGTGGTGTTCTCCACGCACTTGACGGCGTCGCCCCAAGTCTTGGTGTCAGACAGGGATGCGAACTGCGGGGTCATGAGCATGCCCATGATTGCGCCGCCCAGCCACGGATCCACCTTGAGCTTCTTGGCTGCATTGTAGGCGACCATAATCGGCAGGAAGTAGAACACACCCTTCCAGATGGCCTGCACGAACACCAGGCCGGTGGTGGCGGTGTCGTTCGGAATCAGGCCCAGGGAAATGCACAGGTTGACAATTGCGATGATGATGGACGCGCCAAGCAACACACCCAGAATCGGACGGAAGGAGTCGGCCAGGTATTCGAAGAAGCTATCGAGCCATGCGACCTTGCCGCGAGCCTTGGAACGAGCGGCGGCCTTGACCTCCGCATCAGTCGGCTCATCGGCATCGTCGTCAACGGTGCCGGCGCCGAGACCAGCCATTTCTGGCAGGTGCATGATCTGCTCATACACGGAGGCGACCTGGCCGCCGATAACGACCTGGTATCGGTCGCCGGACTGCGGCACGGCGCCCAGCACAAGCTTGTTGGCGTCGAGCGCGGCATTGTCAACCTTGCCGGCGTCATTGAGTTCAAAGCGCAGTCGCGTGGCGCAGTGCGTCAGCGACTTGATGTTGGCCGCGCCACCAACACTGGTGACGATTGCCTTGATATCGTCTTGATGCGACATCTCTTACTCCATTCCTTTTCCACGGTTAAGCCAGTACCTACCAGAGAAACCACCCTGTTCCTGAGCATCTGCGTTCCAGGAACCGGCAGTCACGCCAAATAACAGAAAAGACCTGAGATATGGACGCCATCATGAATACACATGACTACGTCAACATCTCAGGTCTTGCCTCAACATTTGAGTAGCAACCCTGCTAATTACTGACTGAACAGCGATTATAACGAGCTGATAACAATCCGGCAAATCACACATATGGTCAAAGCCCGCCTATACCTCGAAACATAAGACGAGAGTAGGGAAGAACAGGCTTTAATCAGCGATGAACATCCGGCGTGTCTTTCTTGGACGATACATCCGCAATGAGACGGCACGCAAGCCTATGTTCAGGCTCTTTGCGCAAGCCGCGCGCCACCTTCATGCACTTATTCGCACAAAAGTTGACAACTTTTAACACAATCTTGCCCCAGACGGCAAAAAACGTGGCAGAATAAAAGTATGGTAGCAAACAATGCGGGTCAACCCGCCACCCCAGCAGATCTGATCAATGTCGATGAGGTTATCGGCAAGTACTATGACCTCGTCCCCGACCCCAGCGTTCCTGAGCAGCGTGTCATCTTCGGCACCTCCGGTCACCGTGGATCGTCCCTGAAGACCTCGTTCAACGAGGCCCATATCGTTGCCATCTCCCAGGCCATCGCTGAATACCGCAAGAAAGCCGGCGTTACCGGCCCGCTGTACCTCGGATCCGACACCCACGCGCTGTCCGGCCCGGCCAAGAAGACCGCCATCGAAGTGCTCGTCGCCAACGGCGTGCACGTGCGCATCGATTCTCGCGACGACTTCGTGCCTACCCCTGTGGTCTCTCAGGCCATCCTGACCCACAACCGTGCGGCCGACGGCACCCAGCGTTTTGAGGGCGAAGGCTTAGCTGACGGCATCGTCGTCACGCCGTCCCACAACCCGCCCACCGACGGCGGCTTCAAGTACGACCCCGTCACCGGCGGCCCGGCTCCGGCCGAAACCACCAACGCCATCGCCGCCCGCGCCAACGAGCTGCTTGCCGACTACAAGAACGTCAAGCGCGTGCCGTACGAGGAGGCCATCAAGTCCGAGTACGTCGAGGGCTTCGACTTCCGCGAGCACTACGTGGACGACCTGGAGAACGTCATCAACTTTGACGTGATTCGTTCTTCCGGCGTACGTCTGGGCATCGACCCGCTTGGCGGCGCTTCCGTGAACTACTGGCCGCTCATCAATGAGAAGTACGGCCTGAACATTGGCGTGGTGCGCCCTGAGGTCGACCCGACCTGGCGCTTCATGACCATCGATCACGACGGCAAGATCCGTATGGACCCCTCTTCCCCGTATGCCATGAAGGGCTTGGTTGACGAGCTCAACGGTGGCGCTTGGGACAAGTACGACCTGGTCGGCGGCACCGATCCCGATGCCGATCGTCACGGTATCGTCTGCCCGAACTGGGGCGTGATGAACCCGAACCACTACATCGCCGTGTGCGTGGAGTACCTGTTCGGAGGCAACCGTCCAGGCTGGCCCGAGGGTGCAGCCGTGGGCAAGACGCTGGTTTCCTCTTCCCTGATCGACCGCGTAGCCGCGTCGATCAACGCGAAGGTGCTGGAGGTGCCGGTGGGCTTCAAGTGGTTCGTCGACCCGCTGTTCAGCGGCGAGGTTGCGTTCGGTGGCGAGGAGAGCTCCGGCATGAGCTTCTTGCGCAAGAATGGCCGCGTGTGGACCACCGATAAGGACGGCCTGATTCCCGACTTGCTGGCCGCTGAAATCACCGCCAAGACCGGCAAGAACCCGGCCCAGCTGCATCAGGAGCAGGTTGAGCGCTTCGGCGAATCTTGGTACAAGCGCGTCGACACTCCGACCACGCTCGAACAGAAGGCCAAGTTCGCGGCACTGTCCGGCGACGACGTGACCGCCTCCACCCTGGCCGGCGAGGACATCACCGCCAAGCTGACCGAGGCTCCCGGCAACCACGCCAAGATCGGCGGCCTGAAGGTCACCACCAAGGACAACTGGTTCGCCGCCCGCCCCTCCGGCACCGAGAACATCTACAAGGTGTACGCCGAGTCCTTCGTCTCCCCCGAGGCGCTGGACAAGGTGCTCGATGAAGCCACCGAAGTAGTCGACAAGGCCCTGGGCGAGTAAGGATTACTCAGCAAGCCGCTCCGGCAAAACTCAGATGAGGGCTTGATTGTTGGTTTCCGCCAATAATCGAGCCCTCATCTTATTGGTCAGCGTTTTCATATGAAAATATGCATCTCAAGCGGCTCTGTACTGCTTTATCGTGGGACAACACGAAAAAATGGCCCTTTAGAAGATGTTGTCCCACATAATATGGGACGACATTGCAATAGATCGTTTTAAATTCATGTTGTCCCAACGGAGTCATTCCAAGAACCGCGGAAAACCGCCATTCTCACGACAATCGACGGAATCTCCTCCAATGCCGTGTGGGACAACATGGAAAAACGAGCAGATTCACATGTTGTCCCACGCTGAATATCATCGCAGCAACGCTCGCATCGTATAGCACCCCAAGATACGAGCCAACAACGCTCCGAGAACGATTCGACCATCGACATTGACTCAATGGCTAAGACTCCGCAGCTCTGCAACAACATTCAAATTAGGAGGCATATAAGCAAACCAGAATGCCCCCCGTTGGGCACCGCACCCAATCCTCTTTCCCGATGCTAGTGCACAACGCCCATCGCAACGCCGAGATACTTTACCCCTGCCGACGGAGCCGAGTCTCAGCCAACTGCTCAATAGACATAGCAATTACCTGAAAATCGAATACTGCACCTCGCAAAGCAAGAGCACGTGCCACATTGAATGAGAATTCAGCACATGCAGCCTCGTCCGCAAGATTAGCCGCCGTCGCCACGAACGTAATCCACTGCCAGGCAACCAACTTGGATCTTTTCTCTTGATCCCTACGCCACTGCGTTTTATTGGTGCGATGATGGTCGCCATCATATTCGATTGCGACCTTGAATTCGGGCCACGCCAAATCCAACGTTACAGGAGCCCCAAATCTAAAGGTCATGTCCGGAACTACATAATTCACCACCGGCTGAGGAATACCATGAGTCAGCAACGACAGTCTTTCCTCCGACTCTTTTGGCGAGTCCACACCAGGCATAATCAACGGCAACGCACGAACGCACATCGTTCGTCCTTTGAAATGAGGAAGCTCTTCTACAAACCGTATCAGATCATGATAAATGGTTACGGCATCACGGCCTTGAGACAACGCCGGCTGCCTACTCATGGCGGTAATGATGGCATCGCCAAGCACAATCAGCGTTCGTAGAGATACATGCGCCGAAAGTTGCGCCCATGTATGGAATAAATCAAGCGCATAAACATTTCGGCTGATTTCCACGACACCCGCTCGGGCCACGTGTTTCCAAATATGAGTGCACAAAGGTGAGTTCTTTACTCTGATCCGTTTGTTCTTAGCGCTGGAAACGGTATGTAACAACGACTCGTCAAGATCACAGTCAACGGGGAGCGGTACAGATTGCAGGACAAGGGACGTGGTCATACCGAAAAGCAGTTTTTTATTTAACCGCTTTGCTTCTTCAATGCAGCGCGCGATTGTCTCTCGTTTACGCTGGTCCAAGCTCTCGGACATGGAAGGCGTCATCGCACTGTCCGATCCGCTACTCACGGCGGTTGCGAGCGGAATCATGGACTCCGTTTCCCAGTCCTCTGGAGGCAAATCATACGCCGAAACCGGCATCATTACAGGTGCAGCACGATTTATACCATTGCTATTTACTCCATTCATGAGCCCACCATATAGGCACGCAAATCACGAAGGAAGCCAAATCGGGGTATGTGGTTCCAGCTTCGCCGCAATGCTGTAAATGTGGATAACTTGCTCGACAATCATGCCTATTTGACAGCGTAACTGTATTTGATATAATTACAGTATCGATACTGTACACAGTACAGTTACAGTCGATTTGGCAAGGAGGAGTCCGTGAACGGAGACTATTCACTAGCAGTGCACGCGCTGGTCTATTTGGATCACCGCAATACGCACCTGCCCAGCCAGATCTTGGCCGAGAACATCTGCACCAACGCAGCTCGCGTGCGCAAGGTGATGCGCCCGCTGGCCGCAGCCGGTCTCACCGCCACCAAGGAAGGCGCCGAGGGCGGATACGCGCTGGCTCAACCCGCCGCCGACATCACACTGCGCACAGTGGCCGAGGCCACCGGCACCACTTTTGTGGACGCGAACTGGAAACCGGGAGATATCCACGAGGAGTGCCTAGTGTCATCCTCCATGGGCGCGGTGATGGACGGCATTTACGATGGGCTGAACCGCACCTGCCTCGAGCAGTTGGCACACACCACCATTCACGACATCACCGAACAGATCTTCAGCGGCGCTAGCAGCCAAGCAAACTAGACCACCCCGATCAGTTTCGGCCCTTCGCAATTCCCGAGGAATGCAGTAGCATCACAGCGCGCTACACACCTGCAAATGGTCAGGTTGCAACATCCGCGAACAAGGAATTCATGCCGGCACCAGCGCACCGCACGCACCGCAGACCCCGGCATCATCGCAACGAATCACACGGCGTGCGCCACAACTCAGCACGCCTACGCCACACACAAGGGAACACCGTTGACCGCGAACACGGTCGCCCCCCCCGCCAAATTGTTCACACCTCACACAAGGAAGCATTCCATGAACACCAACACCACTTTCTCCCCACCCACTCACCACCAGATGTCCTGATTATCGGATTCGGCAAAGGCGGCAAGACATTGGCGGCCAAGCTCAGCGCAACCGGCCATAAAGTCGTCGTCGCAGAAGCGAGCGCCAACATGTACGGCGGCACCTGCATCAATATCGGGTGCCTGCCATCCAAGTCGTTGATTCTTTCTGCCGAACAGGCGAATCGAACCGGAGAAAGCCTGACGACCGAAACTCGCGAGACGGCATTCAAGAACGCAATCGCAGAAAAGCGCCGCGTCACCTCCATGCTGCGAGACAAGAATTATCACAAGCTCGCCGACCAGGACAATATCACCGTGCTGACCGGCCGCGCTCGATTCATCGGACCGCACAGCGCGGAAATCGCCACTGCCGATGGGCCAGTAACCGTAACCGCCGGCAAAATCTTCATCAACACCGGCGCCACGCCGCACATCCCGGATATTCCCGGCATCCGCACTACACCCGGCGTGTACACCAGCACTGGTCTGATGGATATTGACGAGATTCCACAACGATTGGTGATTATCGGCTCAGGTTTCATCGGACTCGAGTTCGCCTCGATGTTCGCCGACTTCGGATCGGCGGTTACCGTGCTGCAGCATAGCGCCGAGTTCCTGCCACGCGAGGATGCGGATATCGCCACTGCAATCCGGGAACAGCTGGGGGCCCAAGGCGTCAAATTCCTGTTCCATGCAGAGACCAAAGAAATCGCGCCGGCGAGCGCTGGCGGCGTCCGACTTTCCGTCGCGGTAAAGGGCCCAACAAAAGCCACACCAGAGAAGAACGCCTCGGCCAATTCCACGACCACACCACTGCAGGAAACATACGAAGCAGACCAACTGACTTCAGCCGCCCACCCTTCCGAGGCTCAATTCTGCCTGACTGCGGATGCCGTTCTGGTGGCCACCGGCCGCACGCCAAACATCGAAGGCCTGAATCTCGAAGCGGCCGGCGTGGAGCTCACCGAACGCGGCGCGGTGAAAGTGGACGAGCTGCTGCGCACCACCGCACCGGATATCTGGGCTCTGGGCGACGTGAACGGAGGTCCTCAGCATACGTATATCTCGCTGGACGATTACCGCGTGGTGTTCTCGCAGCTCAACGGCTCCGACCGCCCATACACGGTGAACGATCGGAAGAACATACCGTCGAGCACTTTCCTGCACACGCCGTATTCACGCGTGGGCCTGAATGAGCGGGAGGCATCAGCCGCCGGGCTCGATTATGTGGTCAAGAAACTGCCGGTGGCCGCCGTGCCGAAAGCGCAGGTGATGCGCCAGCCGGAGGGTCTGATGAAGGCGATTGTGGAGCGCGGCACCGGCCGTATCTTAGGTGCTATGCTGCTCTCCGCCGAATCGCACGAGGTGATCAATATCGTCAAACTAGCGATGGACCTCGGTGCCCCGGCCAGCACCTTACGCGACATGATCTTCACACATCCGACCATCGCCGAAGCATTGAACGACTTGTTCGCGTAGCGGCTATCGCCCATCACCCAGCATCCCACCCAGTGCGATAGGGTGGGATGCATGACGATTGTTGTATCTACTGACGGTTCCGCACTCGGCAATCCGAACGGACCGATGGGCTGGGCGTGGGCCGATCACGACAAGAACGCAGGCGGTACTGCCGGTCATGAGCATGACGATCACGGCTATGACGCCGGTGGCGCCACCAACGGCACCAACCAAATCGGCGAACTGTGCGCGGTGCTCGAGGCGCTGCGC
>ENA-OQKV01000431-OQKV01000431.1-human-gut-metagenome-genome-assembly--contig:-NODE-431-length-16201-cov-6.677305_pt1 | contig 16201 bp, 15 predicted proteins | sample MGYA00242655_ERZ504811 | MGnify/ENA primary metagenome ERZ504811 (study PRJEB26092, sample SAMD00036406) | human gut metagenome | host: Homo sapiens | study: EMG produced TPA metagenomics assembly of...
ATAACTAATTGTAATTATAACCATCATTACTGTTATTACAATCAAAATATCGGGACGTACCCAAAATGTAATCTTTCCCGCAAGAAATACACTTGTCGGACCGTCCGATCCTCCTGTAATACTGACCGTCTCATTGGCGATCTCTGTATGGATTTCGGCAAATTCCGACTTTATACGATATTCCTGATACATCAGATATCCGGACAGAGTTCCCGATAAAAGGGTCAAAATAATTAAAACAGAACCTATCCAGCCAATTTTGAACTCTCTTTTAACTGCATTTTCCCGCAAAATTTCTTCTGCGATTTTTTTGTCTCTCCCTGATGCGCAACCGCCTCTTCTTCCGAAACTCCGTTTTCGATCATATCCGAAATTATTTCTTCATAATATGCAAGATACTTCTCCCGTTCATCCTTTTTTAATTTTCTCAGACTGTATCGAAGATTCTTGATAAACTGTTCCTTCTTCATTTCTCATCCTCCTCTGCAATATAATCCAATATTTTTAACAACTGTGCTCTGTCTTTGTCAAAATTTTTCAGATACTGTCTTCCCTCTTCTGTTAGATGAAAATATTTCCGCAATCGATTATTGTACTGTGTGGTATAGGATTTTACTTTTCCACCCATCTCCAATCTTCGCAAAATAGGATACAAAGTGGATTCTGAAATTTCAATCAGATCAGAAACATCTTTTATAATCTGGTATCCGTAGGAATCTTCCTTTCTCAATACTGCTAAAACACATAATTCCAACATTCTTTTTGATGCAAATCACCTTGACTTCATCGAAGCATTTGCTATAATTTGCTTATAGAATTCCTCTGCTGATGGGGGAAATAACTATGGGAAAACGAACATTATCTGTAAAGAATCTGATGAAACTTCTCTGGAAGATGGAAGATGCATTATTTATCTCAGTACCCGCGGGGAGAATGCAGAGGAAGTTCCAAAAGAACTGGTAATATTTTTGAAATTTGTAAAGGCAGACCTGAAAGAAAGTCAGGAAGATTTCCACGATATCTATGTTAAGCAGTTGCAGAATTCTATCCGACATATTAAGGAAAGCTGTGAAATGGAGGAACGTTTCATGATTTTAGAAGAGATGTTGAGAGATGAGCGTGCGGCCGGACGCAGAGAAGAGCGTCAATCTATATTACGCAGTTTTTTAGAAGATTTTGGATCTATACCACCAGAACTTGAAAAGAAACTCTTTGAGGAATCAGATGCAACTGTTCTGAAAAACTGGTTAAAAATTGCAGCTACATCAAAAAGTATCGAAGAATTTATACAAAAAATCCAGTAATTCTTTACTGGACTGTCAAGTTATCTTATGCTTTTGGGTATTATAGCGGGACATCCCCCATATTCAAAAGCATGTCACAACGCAATCTATGCCTGATCAGGCAGTACTTATCAAAAAAGATGCAGAGGAATTCTATTGTTTTTTAACAACAAAGTGTACAAGCACTCTTTTTGGAATGCCCGTACACTTTTCTTTTTACAACCCTTTTGTAATCTCTCTCGCTACATACACACCACTCGCTGATGCATGGGACAGAGAATGTGTCACTCCACTTCCGTCACCGATCACGTACAGACCTTTGTACATGGTCTCCAGATGTTCATCCAGTTCTACTTCCATATTATAGAACTTGACTTCCACACCGTAAAGCAAAGTATCATCATTGGCTGTACCCGGAGCGATCTTATCCAGTGCGTAGATCATCTCGATAATTCCATCCAGGATTCGTTTCGGAAGCACAAGGCTTAAGTCTCCCGGCTCTGCCGCAAGTGTCGGTCTGACAAATCCATCCTCAATTCTGTCATGGGTGCTTCGTCTTCCACGGATCAGGTCACCGAATCTCTGCACGATCACACCGCCGCCCAGCATATTGGACAGTCTGGCAATACTCTCTCCGTATCCGTTGCTGTCTTTAAACGGCTCTGAGAAATGCTTTGCCACAAGCAGTGCAAAGTTTGTATTTTCTGTCTGCTTTTCTGTATCTTCGTAGCTGTGTCCGTTTACAGTTACGATTCCGTTTGTATTTTCATTTACTACGATTCCGTATGGATTCATGCAGAATGTACGGACTTTATCCTCAAATTTTTCTGTACGGTATACAATCTTGCTTTCATACAGTTCATCTGTCAAATGGGAGAACACTGCTGCCGGCAGTTCTACGCGGACACCAAGATCTACACGGTTGGATTTTGTCGGGATCTTCATGTCGCGACAGACTTCTTCCATCCATTTACTTCCGCTTCTTCCTACTGAAACAATACACTTCTCGCATTCATCACGGTCTTCTCCATGTGTCACGATATAGCCGTTTTCTGTCTTCTCCAGCTTGTCCACATAGTAATTGAAACGGAATTCTACTTTATCTTTTAATTCTGCGTACAGATTTTCCAGGACTACATAGTTGATATCTGTTCCCAGATGACGGACAGATGCTTCCAACAACTTTAATTTATTCTGCAGACACAGCTTTTTGAACTTGCTTCCTGCAGTGGAATACATCTTGGTTCCTTTTCCACCGTATTCCACATTGATCTCATCCACATAGCGCATCAGATCAATGGCAGTGTCTTTTCCGATATACTCGTACAATGTTCCGCCAAAATCGTTTGTAATATTATATTTTCCATCCGAAAAAGCTCCGGCGCCTCCAAATCCATTCATGATGGCACAGGTCTTGCAGTTGATACAGCTTTTTACCTTCACTCCGTCAATCGGACATTTTCTTTTCTCCAGAGGATTTCCCGCTTCCAGAACCGCAATTTTCAGCTGCGGTGCATCTTTCACCAGCTCATATGCCGCAAAGATTCCTCCCGGACCTGCTCCAATAATGATCACGTCATACTGACTCATATGTTTCTCCTTTCGTTACGGTCATTTTACTCTCACTGTTTCTATTATAGCCAACCATCACGAAAAAAGAAACTGTTTTCCGGATTCTTATGAAATCCTTCCGTTTTCCATCTGATATACCTTTTCCGCCACAGCCATGGTCGATTCTCTGTGGGATACTAAAATAACAGTCTTGTCTTTCCCCATTTTTTTCAGAGATCTTAAGATAATACTTTCATTCAGAGAATCCAGATTGCTGGTCGGCTCATCCAGAAGCAAAAGCGGTGCATCGTGCAGAAATGCTCTTGCCACGCCGATCCTCTGTTTTTCTCCTCCGGAAAGGGTATCTCCCAACTCTCCGACCAGCGTATCGTATCCATTTGGAAGGCTTTCTATAAATTCATGCAGAGATGCTTTTTTTGCTGCCTCTACGATTTCTTCTCTGGAAGCCCCCGGCTTTGCGATCGCAATGTTGTTGGCGATTGAATCGTGGAACAGACACGTCTCCTGTGTCACATAGCTTTCCATATCACGCAGCTCGTTTGTATTGATACCGGACAGTTTTCTGTCTCCCATTCGGATCACTCCGCTGTCTACATCATAAAAACGCATCAGCAGCTTTAACAGCGTTGATTTTCCGGAACCGCTTTTTCCATGGATTCCAATCCGACTGCCTTTCGGAATCGAGATCGAATAGTCTTTTAAAATCTGTTCTTCTTCATAAGCAAAATCAATGTTTTCACAATTGATATCTGCAAATTCTGCGGTTGCCTGACCAGATACTTCTTCAATCTGCGGTTCTTCTTCCAGAAGGGATAACACACGTTCTCCGCTTGCCAGTGTCTGCATCAGATTGTTCGACAGACTGGACAGAGCAACAACCGGTCCGAAAGAACTCATCATCAGGATCGTACAGAGCAGTACTGCGTCAAATCCGATTTCACCCTGCTGATGTAGCCACGTTGTAAGGAACAGCATTCCAAAAGAGAAAATCAGGATCAGGACATTTGTTCCTCCTCTTTGTGTTCCTTCCAGTTTCTTCATTTCTTTCTGTTTCGCATCCAGTTCCACACTTTTGCGTTCCATCTGCTCTTCCCGTTTTTCTCCGCATCCATACTGGATCGTCTCATCCAGTCCACGAAGACTATCCAGAACGAAGCTGTTCAGATCCCCGAAACGGGTACGAAATTCCATTCCTTTTTCTGAACCTCGTCTGGAATTCCACATGGGCATCAGAACTCCGATCGCAAGATACCCCCCAAGGGCGAACAGACCGATCCGCACATGATATCGGAAAAAGAAAATTTCCATGATCAGGGATGTCAGAAATGCGATTGCGATCGGCGAAATCGTGTGTGCATAAAACACTTCCAGAAGCTCAATATCTGTTGTAATGATTGAGATCAGATTTCCTTTGTCTCTTCCGTCCAGTTTTGCAGGACAGAGCTTTCTCAAAACCGCAAATACTTTGTGACGGATCAGTGCCAGCAGCTTAAACGCAATATAATGATTGCATGCCTGCTCTCCATAGTGCAGAATTCCACGCAGTACTGCGATCACTGCAAGGCAGACAAACAATGTCGTCAGAGAAGCTCCCTGCCATATTCCCATAATCTGCAGGATTCCAACTCCTGCCAGTACGGTGAGAAAGATCGCACAAAGATATCCTGTGACACCTAGCAGAATCGCCGCTGCCATAACGTGCATCAGGGGACGGATCAGTCCGATCAGTTTTCCCATAATCTGTATTCCACTTCTTCGCTTCATGCTCTTCCCTCCCTTACCTGACACAATTCCTGCTGTTTCTGATACATATTTGCATAGCTTCCTGCTTTTTTCATAAGTTCTCCATGTGTGCCGCTCTCTGTAATCTGACCGTTTTCCAACATATAAATCTGATCAGATGCCACCACATTTGCAAGCCGGTGAGAGATGAACAGAATCGTTTTCGTCTTTGCCAGCTCCCGGATCACTTCCATGATCTGATCCTCACTTTCCACATCAATATTGGATGCCGCCTCATCAAAAATATACATCGGCGTATCATGAAGAAGTGCTCTGGCGATGGCAAGACGCTGTCTTTGTCCGCCGGAAAAATTACTTCCCTGTTCTTCCAGCATCGTATTCAATCCATTTTGTGCCTGCAAAAACTCATACAGATTTACCTGCCTGAGCGCTGCTTCCATCTGTTCTCTCGACACAGATGGATCCGCCATTTTCAGGTTTTCTTCTACCGTTCCCTTGAACAGATAACTGTTATGTCTCACCAAGGTGATCTTATCCATCAGACTGGACTCTTTAATCTCCTGAATCGGTACATTATTGATCTGGATCTGTCCCGAAAATGTACGATTCTTCCCTGTCAAAAGTGCCGCAATGGTACTTTTTCCACAACCGGACAGACCCACCAGAGAGACAAATTTTCCGGATGGTATGGTCAGCGAAATATCCCGTAATACCTTTCGCTCCGGCTCATAGGAAAATTCCACATGCTGCAGTGTGACGTCCATTTGTTCGCCCTCAATCTCGTGCTCTCCCCGTTTTGGCTCTTCCATATCCAGAATCTTAAAAATCTTGTCACTTGCCGACATTCCGTTCATGGCAATGTGGAAGAAAGAACCCAGCAAACGCAGTGGAATGAAAAATTCAGATGCAAGCAGAATAATCGTAAACGCCCCTGCGAGTGATACATTTCCTGCCAGATACTCTTTGACAGTCACAATCATTCCAATTGCTGCTCCGCCATATGCTACAATATCCATCACACTGACAGAATTAAGCTGCATAGTGAGCACTTTCATCGTGATCTTACGAAACCGCTCTGATTCGTCGTCCATTTCTTTGGCTTTTTGCTCATCTGCCTGATAAATCTTTAAGGTTGTGAGTCCTTGCAGGTTCTCTAAGAAACTGTCACCAAGTTCTGTATAGATTCCCCAGTATTTGCTCAGCAGTTTCTTTGCGAATTTCTGTACTGCCACGATCGACATCGGAATCAGCGGTACACATACAAGAAGCACAATACATGCCTTGATACTGATCGGTGACAATACCGCAAACAATGTGATCGGTGCAAGCAGACTGTAGAACAGCTGCGGAAGATATCTCCCATAATAAATCTCCAGCTGCTCGACTCCTTCCGCAGACACCTGAACCACCTCGGAAGTAGATACCTTTTCTTTATAGGCCGCTCCCAAACGCAGCAGCTTCTCATAAATCTGCTTTCTTAAAACCGTCTTTACATCCGCACTTGCCCGATAAGAGGCATATGCAGCTCCTTTTTCGCACAGAAAACGCGCACAGATTGCCAGGATCACAATTCCTGCCGTTTGCAGCATCACCTGCTGATCCAATGTTTTTTCAAACAGCTGCTGGATCATATTTCCTGCCGCAAACACTGCTGCGATCTGAAACAGCAGTGCGATCCACTGCCAGAAAATATTAGCTCCGATATATTTTCCCGAGCCCTTCAACAGCTTGAGTAGTCTCGTCTTAATCATATGTTTCTTTCCTTCCCATTCTCTTTTTTTCTTTTGCAGAAGTGATCACGTGCCGGATTGCCATGATTGGATGATAAAATAACATTCTCGGTCCGGCAAACCGCATCACATTTCGAATTTCTTCTCTCATCTGCGGCTTGTAACAATGTACCCTGCAGTTACTGCAGAATGTCTTTGTCTCCATAAACGGACATTTATCCACACGCATTGCGGCATAGTCTCTGAGTTTTTCACACTCCTCGCACAGTCCATGATGTTTTTCCACAGTTTTATGTTTTTTCCGGCAATAAAGGTGGATCATCAGATCCACGATCTGCTTTTCTTTTTCCCGTTTGTTCTGCACTTGCTGACTCTTTTTTATATCTTTCATTTAAGCCGCCTCAATTCTGATCGTCTTGATTTTTGTAAAGAAATATACATATTTAAAAAGGATCAGCAGAAGAATAAAAATACGCCCCGGCAGATTGCTCATCATAAAAAATGCACACATCAGCATTGCGGATGCCGGAAGCAGAATACACAGCTTTGTCTTTAATGTCATGGCACGCTCCTTTACAAAGCTGTCCAGATGATTTTTGTAAAGCTTCGTCCCCATAAACCACTTGTGAAATCTTTCCGATCCTCTTGCAAAACAAAAAGATGCCACCAGCAAGAATGGAGTTGTCGGCAAAATCGGCAGGATCACTCCCACTGCTCCGATTCCAAGACATAAAAACGCTGCTGCCAGCCATAACATTTTCAATGGGTTTTTTCTCATACGCTCTCCTTTTTTCACTTCTACCAAAAGTTTTTATCATCTATTTTTCAATAGTCTCAACTAACAAAGTGATGCTACCATAATTGATAATTATTTTCAAGTAAATTTTTACAGGAAATCAGAAGAACTTTCTGTGAATTTGCTGTTCAAAAGAAAAATCCATGATATGATAAGGAACAAATGTAGAAAATAATTTGATTTGACAAGGTGATTTTATGGATAAATTTGAAAAACGATGGATTCGACGTGAATTTAATAAAACAAACGGTATGATTTTTCTTTACAAGATCTTATTTGGCCAACTCACTTTTTTGATCATGATGGCGATGTACCGGCTGTTTCCGGTTGACGAACATTTTAATGACGGAGCTGTCTGGTATCTGATCTCCGGCTTTCTCTGTCTCGGGATCTTTGTCATATGGCGCAGACCTTCCTTTTTCCGTACGCAGATTTTTCCGGTACATTCTCATATGAGCCCGGGAAAATTTCTCAGCTTTTTCGGGATTTTTATGATCGCACAGAACGCTTCTTCCGTTCTTTATGTACTTATGGAAATGGGAGCACAGCACTTCGGTTTTACATTTGCGCGTTCTCTGGAAGCTGCTACGGGAGGCTCTGTTACGATCTCTATGCTTCTCTACTCCGGATTTGCTGCTCCGCTGATCGAGGAATTCATTTTCCGCGGTGCTGTTTTAAAGACATTGGAGCCTTTCGGCAAGTGGTTCGCACTTTTGGCCTCCTCACTTGCCTTTGCTCTCATGCACGGAAATTTTGCACAGATTCCTTTTGCAATGGCTGCCGGACTGATCCTTGGATATATCGCTATGGAATACTCGATCTGGTACAGTCTCCTTTTGCATATTTCCAACAATCTGATCCTGGGAGATGTTCTGCCCCGTATTGCAGGCATAATGCCTGGCAACAGCGGAAATATCCTGTACAATGTGATCACCAATCTGCTCGTCATCCTTGGAATTGTGCTCCTGCTTCGAAAATACCGCTCCATTCCCCGCATCTGCAGCAGCGAGTCTCACAATACGGGGAAACTGTTATTTTTATATTTTACTTCCGTTTTTGGAATTTTATTTACACTGTCCTGTATCTGGAGCGGATTCGCCGGAATCAGTCCGCTGTAGTGTTTCTTTTTAATAACTCTACCACATACTGCTGAGCTTTTTCCCCGTATAAAAAGACATCGTACAGATTTCCGTTCTGACTTTCCCTCTCTTCTGCCCGGATGCCCAGCGCTTCTCCTTTTTCTGTCAGAAAGGTTCTGCTGTATCCGTTCCAGAACTTCTGCTCCAGATACCCTTCTGCCAGAAGTTCCTCAGTAATGGATTTGATCGTCAGACGCTTCATCGTCTTTTCATCCCGCAGTGCATTGATAGATGCCACGAATTCGCTGATTGTCGTCTCCGTGACAAAAGCGATCTGCTGTTCCATTTCCTCTGTCAGATGAAATGCCTCTTTTCTTCCTTTTTTTGCCCGCTCTGTCAGCGGAATCTCTGAAGCACCATAGTTCGTTTCCTCGGCTCCGTATGCCGCCTTATCTCCATTCGTAATATCACGAATGCAGTATAAAAACGCCTCCCCATACTGTTCCAGTTTTCTGGCGCCCATCCCGTTAGCTGTCAGCATTTCTTCTTTTGTGAGAGGGATTTTCACGCACATATCATGAAGCGTCTTATCAGATGCCACCATATACGGCGGAATGGATTTTTCTTTTGCCAGTTCGCTGCGCAGCTTTCGGAGTTCTTCAAACAGATGCTGCGCTTTTTCACTCAGGTCTCCCAGTCCTTTCACACCTCGCCTTGCAGATGTTTTCTGTACTTCCGCTTTTCTGTATGCGATCACAAACGGATCCGTCCCTTGAAGCAATTCTTCTGATGTATCTGTGAGCTTCAGTAATGCGTATTTATCTTTTGTCTGGCACAGATAGCCTCGCTCCAGCATCGCCTGAATGATCTCTTTGATGCGTTCCTGTCCGATTTTGCTTTGTTTTCCATAACAAAGATTGTCGTTCATCCGGTAATTTCGGATTTTTGCAGATTTTTCGCCGAGCAGCGTGCCTGCTATCATGTTCACCCCGAATCTCTGCCCGGACTCACGGACGCATTCAATCACATCTGCTGCCGCTTCTGTTGCATCCATCTCTTCCAGTTCCTCCAGACAGTTGGAGCAGTTTCCACAGAGCTCTTTTGCCTGTTCCCCAAAATAACCGAGAATATAATTTCGCAGGCATCCCGTAGTCGTACAGTAGGTTGTCATCTTCTGAAGCCGCTCCCGATCCTGCACCTGGATATTCTGCATCTCTTCCGCTGTGTATTCTCCATAGTTTTCCTTGCTTTCCAGCAGAAACTGATTGATAACGACGTCCTGAGGCGAATAGTAAATGATGCATTCTGACGGCTCCGAATCCCGTCCGGCTCTTCCCGCTTCCTGATAATAATTTTCCAGACTTTGGGGCATATTGTAATGCAGGACATACCGGACATTGGACTTATCAATCCCCATTCCAAACGCATTGGTTGCGATCATCACCTGGATCCGATCGTAAATAAAATCCTCCTGACTGCTCTTTCTTGCCTCATTGCCCATTCCCGCGTGATATCTGCCCACTGAAAATCCCGCACTTTCCAGAAACAGGTAAAGTTCATCCACATTCTTTCTTGTGGCACAGTAAATAATTCCGCTTTCATCCGAATGTTTTTCCAGATACTCCCGGATTCTTTCTTTTTTCTCTTTTGTTCTCTGCACCTCAAAATACAGATTTTCCCGGTCAAATCCTGTCACTGCCACATAAGGATTCTGCAGCTTCAGTACTTCCCGGATGTCTGTCTGTACACGCTTTGTTGCCGTGGCAGTAAAGGCTGTCACGATCGGACGGACAGGAAGCTGGCGGATAAATGAAACAATCCGCACATAACTCGGTCTGAAATCCTGTCCCCACTGAGAAATACAGTGTGCCTCGTCAATCGTCACCATAGAGATTTCGGCATGACAGGCAAAGTCGAGAAACCTTGGAGTCTCCAGACGCTCCGGCGCCACATAGACGATTTTGTATCGTCCCGCTTTTGCAAATTCCAAAGCCTTTGCAACCTGGTTTTCTGTCAGAGAGCTGTTGATATATGCGGCATGAATCCCGGCTTCATTCAACGCCTTCACCTGATCCATCATCAAAGAGATCAAAGGGGAGATCACGATCGTAATTCCCCGCATCATCAATGCCGGAACCTGATAGCATAATGATTTTCCGGCTCCGGTAGGCATAATGGCAAGCGCATCTCTTCCCGCCAAAATCTGATCGATGATCTCCTCCTGGCCCGGACGAAATGAATCGTATCCAAAATATGTTTTTAAAATCTGTAGTTTTTCCCCTTCCACTGTCAGACCTCCTCTCTTTCTAAATTCCAAGCGTCTTTCGCACTTGTTCTCTTCTCTGATAAAACTCCTGATAAAATGACCCGTCATCCTCTGCTTCGTATGGAGTCTGATAAAACAATCGCAGAATATACGTCGTAAGGATCTGGATATTCTCTTTTTTCCAGCTCTCCTATTGACTCTTCGCAAGTCAGAAGAAATTGGTGCCAGTCTGAAATGTACTGCTCATAAGCTTTCAGGTTGGTAATTCCGAGCCATTTTTTCACTTTCACCTTTCCGCGGTTCTCTTTTTTGCATTCTTTTGTCAGAAGAAAATATCGAAATCCCTCTTCTTCATACAGCCTTCCCAGCGGAAACAGTCGGCAGATTCCCGACCGAAACGCATGAATCCCACATCTTTCGTTCTCATCCAGAAACGGACAGGCATCCGTCTTAGGATCCATTTTTAAATTTGGAAGGATCATACCATCTACTACATTTAACTCGATCTCCTGATTCAGAAGCCCGGCAAAATCCTTTCCGGTTGCCTGTTTCAAATGAAACAGATCGATGGGATCCAGAATAATAGATTTCCCCATTCCGCGACAACACGCCGAACACCCCTGACACTCATAACAATCTGCCTTTACCATATCATTTGAAGTATATAATTTTCCATCTGAAATCTCATTTAAATCTACATTACGCCTCATACAAGCTCCTTTATCATCTAAAATATTTCTAACCAGTTTATTTTAACACGCTTTTTATGGACTGGACAACAGCAACTATTTCTCCGTCATTTTTGCCAATTTTATATCCATTTCTCCACTTTTTTATTGCAATATGATACAATACAAAAACAAACAACCTAACAAAGGAGGGCACACTATATGAATCACCTGAATTCTATTTATCAGCGTCTGCAGTCTAATTATAGCGATTGTGATATCACATACGCTCCCGGGCTTTTGACTGTAAAGTGCAAAAACGGTGAAATCCGGGCAGACGGTTTTCGTACCTGCTTTCTCGAAGATGGAAAGACCGTACAGGAGCTTTTGGAAAAAACGATGACAATCTCTATGAAGAAATGGAACGATTTATCCTTTATCTGCAGGAAGGCGGAGCAGATGCCGCACAATCGGATGAATTAAAAATGCTGAAAAACCCTGCTTATCACAATGCATTTACACGTTCCGGCAAAATTGCCGGTCGTATTTTATTGATCGCAGGCGGTGCAGAACTTCTGCTTTTGGCGTTTTGTTTCCGTCAGGATCAACTGCTTTTCTTTTTACTGCCATTGCTGATCTGGCCGATTTTTTCACTGGCTCTGATTGCCTTTGTGCGCAAAAAGATCCTCGCCCGGATCTGGATCTGTCCGAATTGTGGCTCCCGGCTTCCTTTGACCTGTTCTCCTTTTTCAGTTATCATTGAATACGTAGCTTCCTGCCCTGCTTGCGGAGCAAATCTGGAGACAGAGTCACTTCCATCGGAAATTCCGGAGACAGACGATGAGGATGGAAAAATATCCGATACAGCAGATCAGTCCATGACGTTCTCCCCGAATCCAGAAGGAGTGGTCAAACCACCTCGTAAATGGCCGGCACTCCTTTCCGGTATTGTGATCATTTTGTACAGTCTCCTGGGACTGTTTATGACACTGTTTTATATGGGGGATGCCCCTTCTGTCGGGATTGCACTGGGAATTGTGATGCATGTGAGCATTCTTCTGTCCGGTATCGCCTTGCTGGTTTGTCGTGCTCCAAAACTGCCGGAACATTCCCGTCCTGTCATTTGTATCCAGGAGCGGCTTTTCGTTTCTGTTTTAGCGTTTATTGTCTGGCCACTGGCACTTTTTCTTTTGTTGATTGCTTTCGGATACTGCGTCCAGCCTCCTCTGGATGTTCCATTTGGTCTGATTATGTTTCTGATTGGACTGGGACTTCTCATCTGCGGGATCTGGATGCTGCTGGCCGGAAAAAACCGCAGATTGTACGTTTTTGAAAACGGAAGTCTGACTTATATGACAAGCTGGGGACGCAAACGTGAACTTCTTCCCGGACAGCGATTTTCCATCCGCTTCGGAGCCAATGACTCCATTCAGTTTTTAAATGCGGACAAAAAGAAAATTTTCGCGATCGAACGTAATATGCGCGGCGTAGACAAACTGGCGGACTGGGTCGAATCCAGAGAGATTCCGCTTGAGATAACAAAGTTAAAAGAACAACAGATTCAGCAGGAAGAAGGAATCGAACCTGTCATTCAATGGCGGGAAGAATATACAACCAGACTTCACAGCCACCTAAAAGAAATCCGACTTGGGAAATGGCTGGTACTGGCACTCTTCTGGGCCGGCAGTATCATTCCGCTTTTCTTTTTCATCGCAGGAGCCTTGAAGTTCAGCCAGACCATCTACCTGATGGCAGCTTCTCCCCTTCCATTGATTGTATATTATCTGGCGTTTGCGCCTGTCCTGACACTAAACGGAAAGCAAAAAGGCGCCACTGCAGAATGGCAGTCTCACCATATCCGCATTTCTCTCCCTCTGGTTTTGCTTCCTGCATTGTGGCTGATGTCAGTATTTCACTACGGTCTGGAGCAAGTACTGATTATGGAAGAAAAATGGTACACACTGGCATTCTGGTTTGGACTTGGCGCAATCTTTATCATCGCCTTTGTTCTTCGCACTCCAAAACGTCTGCGTGGAGAAGGGCTTTTCATGATCGGTCTGTCACTCCTGTTGGTGGCAGAACCGATGATGTATGCCGGTAATTTTGCCCTGTGTGGAGAGGAAACCCACTATCCGGCAAAAGTACTGGAACGAAATATAGAACAAGACGATGACGATGATTCTCTGGAATATTCTTTGACTGTGCAGTTGGATGACGGAACAGCTTTTGAATTTCCTGTTACCGAAGAATTGTATGAAATGGAAGAGTCCGGAACAGAATTTGTTGTATGTCAGAGAGAAAATCCATTGGGTGTGCGGATGCTGGATCTGCACTTGCCGCCTGAAAAATAGTCACAGATATTTTTATAAATGAACTGAGAAATCAAAATTACAATAAGTGAGGAGAAAAAATATGTTCAATATAATAGAATTGTTATTTCCTGTGATCTTCATACTAATCTTTATAATGATTATATTCACTTTGGCAAAGGGGATTTCTACTTGGCATAAAAACAATAATTCTCCCCGTTTAACTGTATCAGCAAGAATCGTTGCAAAACGCCAGAATACCACGTATCACAATCAGCCAAACGCTGGAGATACCTCAGGAGCTCATGAATATCATACAACATCCAGTACTACTTATTATGTCACTTTTCAAGTGGAAAGCGGTGACAGAATAGAGATGTCTGTATCCGGCTCAGAGTACGGAAAGCTTACAGAGGGCGATGAAGGAAAATTGACATTTCAAGGAACAAGATATTTACAATTCAATATGGAAAATTGAACAACAAATACATCATTGAACAGAGAATATTTCAATGATACAATTCTATCCATTAGAATAAATTATTAGGAGCAATACAGAAACTTATGGAAAAAAATACATTAGGTGAAATAATCCATCATTTACGCAAAAAAGCGGGACTAACACAAGAAGCATTGGCGGATGGTATTTGCTCCCCTGTTTCTATCTCAAGGATAGAAAACGGAAAACAAATGCCATCGGGAAAAGTTTTAGAACAACTCCTTGCACGCCTTGGCACAAGCACTTATCAGCTCTGCAATATTTATTATGAAAACGAGTGTCAGTCATCCTTACGCCAAACTTTAGATGAAATCAGTGAACAAGTATCCGCAGGTGAGTTTATTCAGGCAAAAAAGACATTACAGCAGCTTTCTACTGAAAAAATGGACATCGCTAATCTCCAGTACACCAAAATGATTCATGTGGCAATTCGTATGCATGATGGTGCTGCAGACGAGCAAATGGAAGATGAATTAACAAACGCACTCCATCTGACAAAACCCGATATCGACTTCAATGATTTTCGCAGGGAGTTGTTTTCCCCTACGGAGGCTAATATTCTTGTCATGCTAACGGCAGCAAAATATATGGCGGGTAAAAATTTAGAAGCTATTCGTATTGGTGAGGAAATCCTGTTTGCCTTGGAACGCAGCCATAGTCGTCTTTCTGACTATAAGGTCCTTCAGATCAATTTAGCGCATAACCTAAGCCAAATTCTGCAAGATGAGGGACGGTATCAAGAAGCGCTTCTCTATGCAAAAAAAGCAGAGAATCTCAGCATTTGTGGAACAGAACAGTTTCTCCTTCCGGAAATTGAATTTAGTATTGCACAAATTCTTAACAATATGAAAAAAAGGCAGGAAAGTCGTATGCGTATGGAAGCGCTGATTCCCTATATGCGCCTGATTGGAAAAAAAGAAATGGCAGATTTAGTTCAAGAATATTTAGAGAAAAACTTAACAAATGATGTAAATTAAAACTATACATGGCTCGATATGGAAATGCCGCATTCTTCCCTTTACAATTTACTTGTCGAAGGGAGATATCAAGATTATGAAAAAAATAAATGGGAACACATCCTGCTGTTTTTCTTAGAATTACTAGTAAATATGGCAACTGTAGGTGTCGCAATTCTATTAAACGCCTTAATTGATGCTGCACAAATTTCCATTACCAGCCAAGACGCTCACCATTTACAAAAAGTGTTGTTTATTAGTATTCTCTATGCTGTATGTTTAGGTGTACTGATCTTTTTGTCAAATCGATACAAAGCCTGCTATATCAGAAAACGTTTACTTGAGATGCGTACTGTATTAGCAGATGGTACTTTGCAATCAAGTATTGCTAACTATGAAGAAACGGGTAATGCGTCATATGTTACGGCATTCAACCAAAATTTTTCTATCATTGAGGAAAAAGTGTTGCAAAACCGTATTTCCATCTTAGACTCTGTCATTTGTATCGTGTTTGCTGTTCTCGTGCTTTTATACATGAATCCACTTATTTCTGTTATCTCCATTGCAGCCATGGCAATCCCAAGCTTATTGCCAAGTCTTTTTACCAAGGTACTTGGCACAGCACAGGAAACAGTCATGAAATCAACAACATCCTACAATGAAACAGTAGCTGATCTTCTAACTGGTTATGAAGTGATAAAAACTTACCATGCAGAGGATGAGATGTTTCATAAATTTTCTAAGACAGCAAAACGATTAGATAGCAACAAAGAACATTTTTCATCCTTGATGGCAAGTGTATATGGTTTAACTACACTTTCATCTGTCGCTGTCCAATTTTTTATCATGGGGTTGGCTGGATTTTTTGCAGTTAAGGGATATATCACCATTGGCAGTATTGTCGCAGTCACTCAGCTTACCGGACAAGTGATTTCTCCTGCCTTCGAGCTTTCTGCAAAGATTAGCGAACTAAAGTCTGCCAGACCTGTATTGGATACTTTGCATACTCTTTCTCATCCTGAAATCCATGAGAAAAAAACAGGACACAAACTCAAAAAACATATTTCACTACGAAATGTAAGTTTCAAGTACGATGACAGAACTATCTTAAAAAATAGTATCTGCCACTTTTGAAAAGGAAAGAAATACGCGATTCTCGGAAAAGTAGGAGTAGGAAAGACACACTGTTAAAACTACATTGCAGGATATTAATCCAGAATTCGAAGGAAAGAATTTGTACAGATGAAATCGCAGCTCTTCCAGACAGACTGGCTATGATTCATCAAAAAAAACTTTTTTA
>ENA-OQKV01000438-OQKV01000438.1-human-gut-metagenome-genome-assembly--contig:-NODE-438-length-15894-cov-2.805290_pt1 | contig 15894 bp, 19 predicted proteins | sample MGYA00242655_ERZ504811 | MGnify/ENA primary metagenome ERZ504811 (study PRJEB26092, sample SAMD00036406) | human gut metagenome | host: Homo sapiens | study: EMG produced TPA metagenomics assembly of...
AGTCATAACACAATCCGTAACACGGAACATCTTTCCGCCGGCTTCAGCATTCACCTGATAGGTTCCGTCTGCTATGATACGTTTTGCAGAGGCAGATGAAAATATAAGTGTGCGGTCATACCATTTATCTTTTTTAATGGAATGTGCCGCAACTGCAATTCCTTTATCCAGACTTTCTACCGGAACTTTGTATGTATATTTTCCTGCCTCATCAGCCACATATGAAATGTAGTCTTTTGCTGCAGCTTCTGCCGCATCGGCTGCTGATCCCATATAAAGATAATCATATCCGGTTCCGCTTAATGTGATTACAGCATACATCTTACCTTTTTCAGATGTCAGGATACAATTCGTAACTTTGAACATCTTATTTCCAGTATCCACATCTACCTGATAATTTCCATCTGTCAGGGTTTTATTTTCTGTTTCCGATGCTGTTACCGTTACCTTGCATGTGGCTTTAAGCTCTGTTCCTTCCGCATTCTTAATAGACACAGTCACCTCAGCAGTTCCTGCTTTCACTGCGGTCAGCTCAGCCTGTGTTCCGGATTTTGCAACGGTTACAACCTCTGGATCAGAAGAAGTCCATGTCATATCCGGTGCTGTCTCAGATGCTGATAATGCCGGTGTGAACTGAGGTGTCAGTTCCTGAACTTCTCCCTCTTTCATGCTGAGTTCAGATCCCTCTTTGAAACTTAATTCCGTAATAACGGTCTGATCCGGTGTGGATGGTGTCGACGGAACTGTATCTTCCGGGATTGCAATATTGATCGTATATGCAATATTTTTTCCACTCATGGAACTGGTATGTGCCATAAAAGTCATTGAACTATTTAAATTAACAGGAATCTCAAATGTAACTCCGGCCTCGCCTTCTCTCGGTTTTGCATGATATATGTTCTGGGTTCCATTCACTTTCACCCATACTTTATCATACTTAGAACTGCTAAAATTTATCCAGGCTGTTGCTTTTCCATTCTTTACGATTACTTTTTGTACACTCAATCTTCACCTTGCTTGAACCACCCGAAGTCAGTTTTGCCGAAAAATGATCCGCATCAACACCATATTCTCCGTCTTTCAAAGCACCTGCCATACCGCTAATATCAGTAATGTTCTCAAATATTTCGTCTTCGCCGATTGGTTCCGTCTGTGGGACGGTTCCGTCTTCCTGCGTATTCTGTACCTTTTCAACAGCTACCTGATTTTTCCCGGTCTTCTTTTGTGACTTCCTGACTTGTATCTGTCGTCACACTGCTTTCTGTCTGTCCGGCAGCGGCTTCTGTCTCTGTCTGTCCGGCAGCGGCTTCCAACTCTGTCTGTCCGGCAGTGGCTTCCGGCTCTGTCTGTCCAACTTCATCACTATCCTGTTTATTCTCACTCAATGTATCTTCTACAGCTGCATTCTGATCTTCCGCATACACTCCCGATACCGGTGCAACTGCCATAGACACAGCCATAAATAAGGCCAAAAATTGCTTGGAATTATGTTTCATCTTATACTCTCTCCCTACTACTTTTCTGTCAATCAAAATACCCTTCCACGAAATCATCCGTAAAAGGGTACAAAATGGCCTTGTTAATTTATTATAATTTTCTTCCATTTTTGTACAACCAATTACTCGTGGTCCGGATTTACTTCCATGTACACTACAGGCAGGTCTCCTGACTCACAGATCCATACATCAGAATCTTGTCTTCCCGTTATCCAGTGACTTTTTTCTTTTCTGATATTCCCTGCTCACAGTGACGAGTTCGCACAGGACTTGCACCTGTTTCCCTTTTCACCGGCTCTATCAATCTTATCCAGCCGGCACCTGCAGTTTTCATTCTATTTTTCTCATCTTGACTACGATACCATAAGTACCTGTAAAATGCAATTGTTAACCCAGATTCTGCTTCTGTACTGCCTCTTCGGTGCGGAATTTTTCAAATGTATGAACTACCTCTTCCGCATCAGAACCATCTACTACAAAAATCATCTTCTGATTCAGCGTAACTGTCATCATTCCCATAACTGATTTTCCATCAATGATAAGTTTATGTGCTGTATCTTCAATCAAGGTATCAGCCTCTACTTTCTGACACATTCTTGAAAATTCTACAAGCTGTTCCGGTGTTTCAAATTTTACATTCATTTTTATCATAATTAAGTCTCTCCTCTCAGGTGTATCCATCATTTTCATTACAAACACATCTGTTTATAAGAAAAATATAAATCAGTATACTACGTTTTTTTCTACTATGTAATATATTTTTTTTTCTTAACATTGTCTTTTCACCTAGATATATTATACTTATCTGGCATCATCCGTATTAAAGATAACTAACTATATATATATATCAATTTTATATATTATTTTGGAGGATATTATGAGTACATACGATTATTACCGTATTTTTTACCATGTTGCACAACATCACAGTTTACAAAAGCGGCAGAGGTATTACACAATAACCAGCCGAACATTACCCGTTGTATGAATAATCTTGAGACAGAACTTGGATGTCACCTTTTTGTCCGTTCGAACCGCGGAGTCTCACTGACGCCTGAAGGCCAGAAGCTTTTTAACCACGTTGCGATTGCTTTCGAACAGCTTGAACTCGGAGAAGCCGAGCTCAAGCGTGACCAGAGTCTTACAAGCGGACTCATCTCCATCGGAGTCAGTGAAAATGCACTTCGTATTATGCTTCTGTCCAAATTAGAAGCATTTCACAATCATTATCCACACGTAAGGCTTAAGATATCCAACCATTCCACTCCGCAGGCGATTGCTTCCCTGGAAAGCGGACTAGTGGATTTTGCAATTGTAACAACTCCACTTTCTGTTCAAAAACAGTTTCAGAAAATCTCCCTGGGTTCTTTCCGGGAAATTCTGATTGCCGGCCCGAAATACAAAGAACCGGCTTCCCGCATCTGCTCACTGGAAGAACTTACGGACTACCCTTTCGTCTCGCTGGAAAATAACACCAGCACCAGAGATCTTCATATTCAATACTTTTCTTCTCACGGGCTTCCGTTCCGTCCGGATCTTGAAGTTACATCCACCGACCAGTGCCTGGCTTTGATCCAGCACAATCTTGGTATCGGCTTCTATCCGGAGAAGCTTGCAGAAGAACCGCTCAAGCGTGGAGAAATTCTTCAGATCCATCTGAAAGAATCCCTTCCTGCGAGACAAATCTGTCTTGTACAGAATGCTTCCAGACCACAGAGCATTGCAGCGCAAAAACTAATCGAGACACTGATCCGTATCTGATGACGGATCAATGTCTCTTTTTTGTCCCTTTTTTATCTTTCGTTTCTCCGGGATTCTATATCCAGGAACATCAGCAGGAAGCTGACGATCAAAAGTCCGCAGGATACCCAGATCATATGGATTCCATAATTGGCTGAAAGATTGCCTCCGATTCCGGCTCCTACCGCAAAAAGAACTATAATTCCAAAATAATACATTGCCTGCCGCAATTGTTCCGGCTTTTTCTCTCTCAGATAGAAGGATAATGCCGCCGTTCCACTCCGTAAGTTTCCGATACACATAGTACTTGCATATGAAAATCCATTTACCTTCCGGAAACTCTGCACCTGCATCGCACAGGCAAAGGATACCAGAACAGTCGCGATCATATTTCCCCGCTGCGGAATAAATCCTACAACAAACAAAATGAGGATCTCTGCTCCCAGTATTCCTTGTCTCCAGTGCAGGCGCCTGGCATATTTGTACTTATTCTGGATCTGCTCCGCAATCAGAACACCTAAAGCAAATGCAAAAAGCGGAAATAAATATTTCAGTCCAGCCTCCCATTTTCCCGTCATGAAATTCTGGCTCATCAGCACCACATTACCTGTCTGTGCATTCGAGAATACTTCATTCCTCGTATTATAGGTATACGCATCCTGAAATCCACCCGACAAGGCCAGAAATGCACTACAGATGAATGCCTCCGACATCTGCTTTCCGGAAAATAAACTTTTCATTACTCCCATGTTTTCATCTCCTTAGAATAAAAACGGAGGATGATTCTCATACGTTCTTACGTTTTCCGATCCATCCCCCTCAGCAGACTATTATACGGAAGAATATCAAAAATGTGAAACGTATATTTGATATATCTTCCATATCTTTTTTATATATTCAATTTTATATTAAACATTTCAGACTTCTTCCGCAACTTCTTTTACAAATGAAACCTTTCTCCACTGCTTTTCTTCTTTTTTTACAATCCGCCTGTATATTTTTTCAATGCTTCCATATATGCTTTTCCATACCGGCTCAGTGCCACATCTTTCCGCACAATCGTTCCGATCCGCATATATTCGTCTACCAGAAGTGGTTTTCCGATAATATTCTCTCCATTCAGCTCTTTACTGATCACGCCGGAGCTTACCGTATACCCGTCCAGGCCGACCGCCAGATTGAAAAGCGTTGCCCGGTCTCTAACTTTGATGTTCTTATTCCGGTCCAGTGTGCTTAATATCTCTTCGGAAAAATAAAAGGAATTATAATCCCCCTGCTCAAATGACAAATACGGATACTCCTCCAGATCTTCCAGTGTCAGTGCTTCCTTATCTGCCAACGGATGCTTTGAACTGATAAATACATGTGGCTTTGCTATGAATAACTCTTCGAATTTCAGATCATTCTGACGGATCAGTTTCATGATGATCGTCTCATTCTGTGAAGAAGTATACAGAATACCTATCTCACTTTTCAGCTTCGCCACATCTTCGATGATCTCATAAGTCTGTGTCTCCCGCAGTGTGAAATCATATTTTCTCGCATCAAATTTACGGATCACATCTACAAATGCATTGACCGCAAAAGAATAATGCTGGCAGGATACGGAAAATCTCGGGTTCCGTTCATTTACATTCAGATACCTCTCCTGCATGAGGCCGACCTGATCCAGGATCTGTCTTGCATAGGCGAGAAATTCATCTCCCTCCGCGGTGATCGTCACCCCTTTATTCGTCCGGTGAAAAATCGTCACCTGCATCTCCTGCTCCAGTTCCCGGATCGCATTGGTAAGACTCGGCTGGGAAATGAACAGCTCTTTTGCCGCCTCACTTATCGTCCCCTTCTCCGCAACCATGGTAATATACCTTAACTGCTGTAATGTCATAAATTCTTCCTCCCTACAGCATATAGATCAGTGCGTTACAGATACATGCCGCAATATTACTTCCGCCTTTTCTCCCCCTCGCTACAATATACGGGGTATCTTCCAGAGTCAGGATCAATTCTTTGGACTGTACCACATTTACAAAGCCGACCGGTACACCGATCACGAGCTCCGGACGGATTCTTCCGTCTTTGATCAGTTCATACAGGTGAATTAGTGCTGTCGGTGCATTTCCGATGGCAAAGATCAGTTTTTCGTTCAGTTCACACGCCTTTTTCATACTGGCAACAGCTCTTGTGGTTCCATTCTTCTTTGCCGCCTGTGCCACATCTTCATCTGACATGAAGCAGTATACCTGACCGCCGTACTGTGCCAGTCTCTTTTTGTAATTCCGGAACGTCCCATCTGTGTATCGGTTACAATGGAAGCACCGCCTCTGATCGCTTCAAGTGCTTTCTCCACCGCATGCTCGGAATAGACCAGATTCTTTGCATAATCGAAATCTGCGCTGGTGTGTATGCAGCGCTTTGTAATTGGTGCCTGAATCTCAGGAAGCACGATGCCTTCCTGCTCCAGTTCTTCCGTAATGATCTCAAAGCTCCGCTTTTCGATCTCTGTCGGAAGAACATTTTCTATCTCTATTTTAGTATGTGCTGCGTGATTATTTTTCTGTATATTCAACGTTTTCTTCCTTTCTCTTCATAGTCCGTCATAGCCCACATCTTCATCTTTTCTAACTACAAAACTTGCCATCGGCAACTTCTCTTGCATACTTTGGTATCTACAGCTCCTTACGAATACATAGTAATCCCGAAAAATTATTTCTGCATTCCCATGATCTGATAGATTGCCTTCATATCCAGATGTTTTCTGAGTGTATCTGCCAGAAGATCATACTGGCTTTCTTTGAATGCTTTCAGGTCTACACCTTCCACTTCTTCCATTGAAAGTCCTTTCTTTTCTGCCAGGGATTTTACGATCTCCGATACAATTTTCTCCTTATCAAAAATGCCGTGGATGTATGTTCCGTATACATTTCCATGCGAGATTCCGTCTGTACTGTTCTCTATTCTGTTTTCCGGCTCCATATCCGGAATCTGTCTGTCCTTTTTCTTCACCGTATCGTGAATCTGATTCATCGGACATCCTTCCAGAAGTTCGGTCTTTCCCATATGGATCTCGTATCCTTCAAACTTCAGATTCTCAAGTGCTTTCAGATTCCCCTCCACATGAAGGAGTGTTCCATTCACCCTTGTTCTGGTCTTTTCTGTGGTAAATGTAGTCGTTACCGGCAAAAGGCCGAGTCCTTTCATACTGCCGCCATCTTCCACGCCTTCCGGATCACTGAGCGACTGCCCCAGCATCTGATAGCCGCCGCAGATTCCCCAGACCACACAGCCGCCGGCATGCGCCTTCAGAATCTTTGCTTCCATTCCGCTCTGTCTTAACCATTTCAGATCTCCCATCGTATTTTTTGTTCCCGGAAGGATGATCATATCAGGATTTCTAAGTTCTCTTGGATTCTTTACATAACGCAGATTCACTCCCGGAGCATTTTCCAACAGCATGAAATCCGTAAAGTTCGAAATTCTCGGTGTCCGGATGACTGCGATATCCACCAGACCGATTCTTTCTTCTGCACCTTTTCCACACTTTGTCATGTTAAAACGCTCTGTCAGACTGTCTTCATCTTCAATCTCGACCTGCATATACGGTGTAACTCCGACTACCGGAATGCCGCCTCTTTCTTCCAACATGACAATACCGGGATCCAGGATTGTCTTATCCCCGCGGAATTTGTTGATGACCAGTCCCTTTACACGTTCTTTCTCATCATCTTCCAGGAGCATAAGCGTCCCCAGAAGCTGGGCAAATACTCCTCCGCGGTCAATATCTCCGACCAGAAGCACCGGCGCATCTACCATCTTCGCCAGCCCCATATTTACAATATCATCTTTCTTCAGGTTGATCTCTGCCGGACTTCCCGCTCCTTCGATCACAATGATGTCATTCTCTTCTTCTAATTTGTGAAATGCTTTCATAATGTCCGGTATGAGCTGCTTTTTATAAGCAAAATATTCTCTTGCACTCATATTCTTCAAGACTTCACCATTTACGATCACCTGTGATCCTACATCGTTGGTCGGCTTTAACAGGATCGGATTCATCTCTACCTGCGGCGCCACGCCTGCTGCCTCTGCCTGCACAACCTGTGCACGTCCCATCTCCAGTCCATCCTCTGTAATAAAGGAATTCAGTGCCATATTCTGGGATTTGAACGGAGCCACCCGGTATCCGTCCTGTTTGAATATTCTGCAAAGTCCCGCACACAGAAGACTCTTTCCTGCGTTGGACATTGTCCCCTGTATCATAATTTTTCCAGCCATGTTATCAACCTTTCATTCTCTTCTTCAGATCTTATTGCAATCCGGTAATGCCCTTCTGTCAGTCCTTCATAGTTACTGCAGTCCCGGATCAACAGTCCGCTTTTCAGTGCCTTCTCATACAGCCCTGCTTTTCCTTTAAAAAATATATAGTTTGCTTCCGATCCCCATACATTCAGACCAAGCTTTCTCATCCGCTCTGTCATCCAGAACTTTTCTTTTTTTATATATTCTCTCGTTCTCTTTAAATATGCTTCGCAATCAACAAGTGCTGCCACACCTGCTTCCTGTGCCGTTACCGACACATTCCACGGCTGGAGCATTGCCCTCATTCGTTTCCTAAGAGCTGCATTCTCACACAATGCATATCCAAGTCTTACACCCGGCATACAGAATATTTTCGTAAATGCTTTGATAATGACCACATTCGGATACTGTGTCAGATACCCCCGGCATTCATATCTTTCTGGTTCTTCCAGAAACTCTATAAAGCACTCATCCAGGACCAGTATCGTACCGCATTTATTACACCTGTTCATCACACGGATCAGCAGTTCTTTTTCCATTGTCTGTCCGGTCGGATTATTGGGATTGCACAGAAATATCATATCTGTATCTTCCGTAATCTGTTCCAGTATATCCTCCTGTATCCGGAAATCCTGTTCTTCTTTTAATCTGTAATATTGTACCTCTGCTCCAACTGTGCCAAGTGCCCGCTCATACTCGGAAAAAGCTGGTGCCGTCACCAGTGCTTTTTTCGGTCTCACTGCCATTACGACAGCAAAAAAAAGCTCTGCCGCACCATTGCCGCAGAGTATCTTTTCTTTTTCTATTCTCTCAAAATCACTGATCGACTCCCGAAGTCTGTCGCATCTGACATCCGGATAATGCATGATCCTGTCTGCACTTTCCTGTACGCTCTTTCGTACTGCTTCGGGAACTCCCAGTGGGTTACTGTTTACAGAATAATCTGTAACAGATCGATTCCGGTAAATGTCTCCACCGTGAACTGTCTCTTTCTGTTCTGCCAACTTTTTTCACCCATGCGGCTAGCCGCTCTCTCTGCTATTTTGCTACAACCATCTTACTCACTTTGCAGAAAATAGTCAACCGGAATCTTATACCTGAATTCTTGTTGCCGCATCGCTGCTCATTGCGATCCGCTTCTCACCACTTCTGATGATCAGGTCTCTTCCGGAATTCTGAATGACTGTGATCTCACTGCCTTCATCAATCTTGCATTTTCGGATCTTATCCAGAACTTCCGGGATGCCGAACATCCACTTGATGGTGTAGCTTTTTCCAGCCGCCGCCTTTGACAATGCCTGCATAACTAACACCTTCTTTACCTCTTTTTTATATTGTAAGTTGCACTGACTATGTTAGTCAACAGGAACATTGTTTGCACAATTCTAACTTTTTATTCATAATTTGCAGATAATATTATTTGTTTTTGATTTTTATTATCAATATCATCTACAGAACCAGAATCCGGAGGATGATTCCAAGTATCAGACCAAGCATTGCCGTCCCATATAACAGCTTATGCGATCTCCGGATATCCAGTAGTTCCATCTCCCGGACCGGATCTCCGATCGTCGGCTTCTTATGCAGCTTTCCAAAATACCATGCATCTCCTGCAAGCTGCACATCCAGCGCCCCCGCCATGACTGCTTCTGTCTGTGCAGAGTTCGGACTTTTATGATTAAAGCGGTCTCTTCGGAAGATACACGCTGCATTCTTTCCATCCATTCCGGTCAGATATGCAGCCAGGATCATCAACACTGCCGATACCCTTGCCGGAATGAAATTCACCACATCGTCTAACTTCGCTGCTGCCGTTCCAAACCACTGATACTTGTCATTCTTATATCCAACCATCGAATCCATCGTATTGATCGCTTTGTATGTAAATCCCAGAACAGCTCCGCCGATCAGCATATAAAATAACGGTGCGATCACACCATCTGATGTATTCTCTGCCACCGTCTCTACGGCCGCCTTGGTCACACCTTCTTCCGTCAGATTCTGTGTATCTCTTCCGTACAATCATGGACACGGCCTTTCTCCCGGCCTCCAGGCCCTTAGTCTTTCAGTGCTATGTAGACCCCTGTCACTTTCTACTTTCAGGGATTTCGTTGCAAAGATCTGATAACACCAGAAGCTTTCCAGTGCAAGTCCAAGCTGCCAGAAATACTTATATGCAACCGATAAGATCACCGCCGGAACTCCTGTACTGACCGTCACAACCACCAGCACCAGAATCCCTCCACCGATGCGTTCCCCTGTCTTATTCGCCGGCAGACAGTTTCTGATAATTCTTTCGGTTCCCGATATCAGATGCCCGATCAGCCTCACCGGATGATACAGCCATCTTGGATCCCCGAAGATCAGATCCAGAACAAAGCCCGCCACGATCGCGATCGTCATATATGGTATTCTCTGAAATTCTAAGTTCATATCCTTCTCCATTCTTTATCTGATAATCATAATAACTTCCTGCTGGTGTCCCGTCTCCTTTACTGCATACCGTTCCATGATACTCATGATCGTTCCGCCATGTGCCACAACCGCAATCGTCTCCCGGTCATGTGCCTGCGCATCCCGTACGACTTCCCGGAACCCTTCCAGTGTCCGCCGGATGAACGCTTCCCTGCTTTCCCCTTCCGGAAATGGCAGCTTCCCACCACTGTCTATCCATGCCTGATACTCCGGGCAGCCGGAAAGTTCGATATAATTATGATTTTCAAACAAGCCAAAATCACACTCCCGTAACTTTTCATTACAGCTATATGCTCCTGCTTTCATCATCTCCGGATAAATGATCTCTGCCGTCTGCACGCACCGCTTCATCGGACTTACATAGACATATGTAACCTCAGGATACATTCCTTTTCTCTCTTCCAAAAGCTGTATTCCTTCCAGACATAAAGATTCATCCGTCGTTCCGATATAGCGTTTTTCTTTATTTCCTTTCGTCATCGAATGACGTATCAGATAAATCCTCATACTTCCTTTATCACCTGTCCGATTCCGCACATCACACGGTATACTTTCTCCGAATATGCCGCAAGGCGCGTGCACACTCTTCCGGTCTGCTCTCTGTATTCCCGTTCCATCCGGTCAACCGGCACGATCCCGTATCCGATCTCATCTGTGATCAGGATCAGTTCCGGATTCTTCCGAATCAGTTCTTCTGCAAGATCATCTATCGGTTCTCCTTCCTTTATCTTTCTTTCGATATACTGATGGAAATGATATATCCCTTCGCAGTTATATAGTTCTTCTTCCGTACATACCGCACCGTCTGCCCATGTGACATCTGGGTAGATTTTCTTTGCGAATGCAAGTTTTCCCTGATATGCGCCGCCTATTATCATGATCATGACTTCTTTTCCTTCCTCCAATCCTGTATTTTCATCTTTCTGTTATTTTCTACTATTTCTCTGCTGTTTTCTTTCTGCCACTTGTTTTCTTCATTCTTTCCACACTTTTATCCAGCCTGTTCATCATTTGATGATTCCGCTTTTTACTACGATATCCACTACTACCACGACAAGCGCCATCACAAGTTCACATACCTGCAGGAAATATCCACACAGATCCCCGGTCACACCACCGAAATTCTTCATCGCCATCCGGTAATAATATCCAAATACCACGCCTGCCGAGATCACACATCCGATTCCGCAGATCCCTCCGGTCAGTGGAATCAGGAAACACAGTACAATCAGATAAATGCCCAATACCATTCTTGTAATTCTGGTCGATGCACTTTCCGAAAAATCTGCCACCATACCTTTCTTCCTTGCCTGTGGAAATGTAACTACAGACAGTCCACTCAATGTTCTCGATAACATGAAGCTATATGCAATCACTTCCATACTCCGTACACTCAGACAAGAATACACGCCAATATACATCAGAAAATAGACGGTACATGAAATGATAGCAAATGCTCCTGCGTGGGAATCTTTCAGTATTTCCAGACGACGCTCTTTCGTCTGCCAGGAACTCAGCGCATCCTGTGTATCCAGAAATCCGTCCAGATGAATTCCTCCCGTAATAAATACCGGGATCAGAATCAGAAATATTACAAAAAATAAGGAATAATTTCCTCCTCCATTCCCATCAAACCATTTTGTAAAACCGAAACACTCCATAAGACAAAAGTCCGATCACCGCACCGATCCATGGAAAAAAACACATTGCATACGATTTATTTTCATCTGTCCATTCGCTGCGCGGCATCGGAATCCTGCTGTACATGGAAAACGCAATTTTGAAACTATTCCATATTCTTTTTATACTCTTCATACTTCTTTTGCTCCTTACGAATGCATACCGGAATTCCATACACAACTTCCGTTACTATATCTGCAAGCTCTGCAAGACTTTGATTCACCATTCCGATGCATTCCCGATATTTTTCCGTCTCTTCGCTATAGCCGTTTATATCTGCGTTCACTTCATTTGTAACAATTACAAGACGTGTCGTAGAATTGCTCAGTCTGCGTACTCCTGCCAATACTTTTTCTTTTGTTTCTTTTAAATCATTCAATGTACCATCTTCTCTGTAAAGCTCATTGGCCACCAGATTCGATATGCACTCCAGAAGGATTCCCTGATTCTTTGGTATCTCAAGTTCTGATAGATCTGTATATTTTTCCAATGTCCGGAATCCTTTTCCGGCTCTCAGCCTGTGATGTCTTTCAATCTTTTTCATCGTTTCTTCTGTGTATGGCTGCATGGTTGCAATATATATGTAAGTACCATCCTTCTTATTTCTGCCTGTCAGCCAGTTCTCCGCATACTCAGATTTACCGCTTCCGCTTCCGCCTGTCACCAGATGTATCATTCTTTCTCACCTAATTCTTTATAATCTTCGATGTCATTTTCTGAAAATGTACTCATCCGTCCATACACTTCTGCCGCAAGATCCAGCACCGGAAGATATGCCACAGCTCCGGTTCCCTCACCCAGGCACATATCTGCATGCAATGGTGCATCCATGTGTAACTCTTTCAGGATCTTCTGCATTCCAGGTTCTTTCGAGACATGTGACACAATCATCGCATCTTTGACCCACTCACAGATTCTGACGGCCGCAAGTGCCGCAACCGCTGAGATAAATCCATCAACTACAATCGGGATTCGATATACAGCACCTCCCAGATAGAGTCCGGTGATTCCCGCCAGATCGAATCCGCCTACTTTTGCCAGTACATCCACCGGATCATCCCATTTCGGACGATTGACCGCTATCGCCTTCTCGATCGCGTGTATTTTTCTTTCCAATCCTTCGTTCGTCAGTCCTGCTCCCCGTCCCGTTATCTCTGCCGGTTCGTCTCCCAGAAGTACGGAAGCCACGGCACTGCTGGTCGTCGTATTTCCGATTCCCATCTCTCCGGTAGCAATGATCTTATATCCGGCTTCCTTCTTTTCCTTCACCTGATGGATCCCGGTTAAGATTGCCTGTAACGCCTGCATTCTTGTCATAGCCGGACCTTTGGTCATATTTGCGGTTCCATTTGCTGTTTTATATCTTGGGACTTTTGTATCCGCTGCCATACCGATATCGATGGGAAAGATGTCTACACCGGCTTTTTTACACATGATCGCCGCACTGGTATTACATGTCAGAAAATTCTCTGCAACAATTGCAGTTACTTCCTGTCCTGTCTGCGTTACACCTTCTTCTACCACTCCGTTATCCGCACACATCACGATCAGCGCCTTCCGGTTCAGATTCACGTCTGTATCGCCGGTCAGTGCCGCAATCTGCATAATATGATCTTCTAGTTTTCCCAGACTGTGTAACGGTTTCGCAATGGAGTTCCACTTTTTCTGCGCATTTCCTTTCGTTACTACATCTGCCGGATGAATGCCAGATACAATCTGATGGAATTCCTGTTCCAGTTGTTCTAAACTTTGCTCTGCCATGCTTTTTATCCTCTCTGTTCTCTATGTTCTATCTCTTTCCCTAGCTCTTTTCTCTTGTTCCCTGCATCTTCTGCATTGTTCCAGAAAGTTCTCCGGAATCTTTTCATTTCCATAATAATGAATATGCGGATATCCTGCCAGTACCGTATCGGTACTGATCATGCATTTCCACGAACGGTTTGACATTGGTTTTTCCGCCAAAAATGCTTCCCCGCATACTTCTGAATCATAATAATGAAATTCATGTGCCGGGATACCTCCTGCTTCTTTACCGAATATTCTTCCCCCTGTCAGGGTAACATAGCCGAATCGCTTTAAGGAACCTGTCGGATAACTTTTCCCTTCTAAAAATCCAACCATTGGAAATTCTGTGCCGCTTTCATCTCTGATATATTCCTGCAGGTACATGAATCCTCCACACTCCGCGATACATGGCATTCCGCCGTTCAATGCTTTTTTAATACTCGTCTTCATTGACTCATTTTTACTTAGTTCTTCTGCATATAGTTCCGGATAACCGCCATAGAACAAAAGTCCCGACAGATTTCCCGGAATCTGCTTATCGTAAAGAGGAGAAAAAGAAATCAGTTCCGCTCCCATCTCCTGCAGCAGTTCCAGATTATCCTGATAGAAAAAACAGAATGCATCGTCACTTGCAAGCCCGATCCGTACCGTATCTTTTGTTCTAACCGATTCTGTACTATACTGTGCATTTTCTGCCAAATTTTCTACCATTTCTGATGTATATCCTTGCGTTTTCTTTTCCTGCAGCTCCGGTGCATTTTCTGCCAGTTCCAGAAGGCCTGCGATATCTACACTTTTCAGAATCTGTTCTCCCAGTCTTGTGAGTTTGTCTTCCGTATCTTTTCGTTCTTTTGGAAGCTTCAGTCCCAGATAACGGCTCTCCAGTGCACAATCTTTCATAACCGGAACATAACCGTAGACTTTGATTCCTGTCTGCACCTCGATCATCTCTTTCATTCTTCCATACATCATCGGAGACAAACGGTTCAGAATTACGCCTTTAATACGGCTGTCTTCTTTATAATGCAAAAACCCCTGGATACACGGCACTGCAGACACGCTTAGTCCTTTACAGTCCAGGATCATCACAGCCGGGGTATCGGTAATTCTGGCAATGTCATAAGCACTCGCCTCTGAAGAGATCCCTGCGATCCCATCATAGTATCCCATAACACCTTCCATTACGGAAATATCTGCTCCGGCACCATTTTTTTTTCAGGATCTCTCTGACTCCATTTTCTCCACACAAAAAGGAATCCAGATTATAGCTGCTGATGCCGATCACAGTCTTGTGGAACATTGGATCAATGTAATCCGGCCCGCACTTAAAAGACGCAGGATTTATCTCCTGCATCTTCATTGCTTTCAATATTCCGCAGGTCAGCATGGTTTTACCTGCGCCACTTCTCATCGCAGTAATCAGAATTCTAGGAAGTTTCATTACTCAGATTCCTCCATTTCTTCCCGGATTTTCTCCGGTGTCAGATCCCCTACAGAGATCACTTTCGTAATATCCTCCACAATATCTCCGGTCATATCTTCCGGTTCCACCTCGTCCAGATTGATTTCTTCCAGAACGAAATCGTCTTCATTTTCCGGATCTGCTTCCTTTTTTGCCGGTCTGCTCGTAAAGCTGATCACATAGATCGGATTCTGTCCATTCATCATATGATAACTGCCCACTTTTTTCGCACGGCTTACCGCTACCTGAATGACTTCTGCCTCTTCTATCTCATTCTCTTCCGTATATTTTAACACCTGCATCATCGTCTCGAGTGAGATTGCATTGAGCACCACCCGTACAAATGGGTTCTTCTTCCGGATAGCATCCAGGATTTCATACAACTTTCCTTTACTGCCCCCGATAAATACGCAATCAGGTGCCGGCAGTTCTTCCAGTGCCTCCGGCGCCATACCTTCTATCACATGCAGATTATCCACGTGCATCCGCCTTGCATTTTCACGGATCAGTTCCTGCGCCTCCACTTTCTGTTCGATTGCATAGACGTTACCTTGCGTTGCAACCATGGCGGCCTCTACGGAAATAGAGCCTGTTCCTGCTCCGACATCATATACAACTGCATCCTTCTTAATCTTAAGTTTAGCAATCGAAATGCTTCTTACTTCTTCCTTGGTCATCGGTACATCGCCACGTACAAATGTATCATCCGGAATTGCCGGAATCACCGGGCTTTCGCCGCCGGATTCATTTTCAATATAAAGGACCGCCAGATTCTCTCCTTTGTAATGAAGCAGTGATCTTGCTGTTCCTGTCTGAATCTCTTCATTCTTATAAGAAAGTTCTGTTCCGATCCTGACTGTTACTTCGCCCATTCCATATTCCGTCATTTTTGCAGGATCTGACCGGATCTCTCTGCATTCTACAAGGGCAATACCTTTTATCTCCTAATGACCGCCATCA
>ENA-OQKV01000439-OQKV01000439.1-human-gut-metagenome-genome-assembly--contig:-NODE-439-length-15880-cov-2.792294_pt1 | contig 15880 bp, 15 predicted proteins | sample MGYA00242655_ERZ504811 | MGnify/ENA primary metagenome ERZ504811 (study PRJEB26092, sample SAMD00036406) | human gut metagenome | host: Homo sapiens | study: EMG produced TPA metagenomics assembly of...
CCCGCCCGGTCGTCTGCGGCAATCAAACCTACCCTTGCGGACAGGTGGTGCTCTGTCTCCGGTTTCGCGCTTCCTCATCGAGCCTTCATGGTCGCCCCATGACGGGGAGGTCTGCAATCCACCGACGAACTCCAAGCTCCCGTTGAATGATTAGTAGGATCATATAAACCGCAACAAATCGCGCCGGGCAGGAAGTCTTTGCTGAAAGATCACTCGATCTCGAACTGGTCGCTCAGACGCTTCTCGAACAGCTTGCTGACTTCCAGCAGGGTCTCATCGTCCTCGACCACGTCGAGATACTCGCCCTCGTCGTCTTCGCCGACGCTCAGGATGACCAGCTGGGCGTCCTCGTCCAGGTCTTCCTCGTTCTCGGCGTATTCGACAACGGCCAGGTAATGCACGCCCTTATGGTCCAGAGCGTCGATCACTTCAAACGTGACCTCATTGCCGTCCTCGTCCTCGAGGGTCATCAGGTCAGGCTGATATTCCTCTTCGGTCTCAGCGGCGGACTTGTTCATATCTTCTGCCATAAGTCACGTTCTCCTGTCAAATATCTAAAAAATGGAATAACTGTCACACCCTGCCCTCTCTGCTCCTTCTGAGCTGTGGGTTCCAGGTACGCCTATAGTGTAGCGTTTTTTTGCCCGCTCGTCAAGATGTTTTTCGCATAGAAATCCAATAACAAATTTTCACGCTTTTCCCTCTCGCTTCCCGGGCCGGAATGTGATATACTATAGCGATAGCTTTTGAAAAGCCATCTTTGCTATAATATATGGACAGGGAGGCCCGATCATGAGAGCCTTGAAAAAAATAATGGCGGCACTGGCCCTGACGGCAGTTCTGGCCGGGTGCAGTGCAGACAATATCCTCTCCAGCATCCAGGGCGGGAAGGCCGGCACGGTGCAGAAGGTCAGCCGCCCGGCGGTGGAGTCGGCAGAGCTGCAGTTCACCCACCCGGCGGCGGGGGACACCATTGCGGTGTTCGATACCTCGGCAGGGGTGTTCAAAGCAGTGCTCTTTTCCACCGAGGCCCCACAGGCCGTGCAGAATTTCACGACTTTGGCCCAGCAGGGCTTTTACAACGGCCTGACCGTCACCCGGGTTGAGAAGGACTTCGTGGTGGAGGCCGGGCAGGGCGCGGACGGCAAAGGCACCACCATCTGGAACGGGAACCGTTTCTCCGCCGAGACCACCGATAAGCTCCACCACTATTCCGGCGCACTCTGTGCCGCAGCGGACGCCTCCGGCGACTGCGCCAGCGTCTTCTATGTCATGGAGACCCTGCCGGGCAGCAGCTCGGTGACGCAGGAGCTCATCGACCAGATGAACGCCGCCGGCTGGCGGGCCGACGTGGTGAGCGCCTACCAGACGGCGGGCGGCGCACCCTACCTCGACTACACCGACACTGTTTTCGGGCAGGTGTACGAAGGGATGGAAGTGGTGGATACCATCGCCCAGACCGGCGTGGACGAAACTCAGCGCCCGACGGAGGCTGTCACCATCAACAGCGTGACCATCACGAAATTTGAATAAGAAGCTGCTTTTCCGCCCTCCGGGCGGTGGACGGCTGCAAAAAAATCACCCGCCAACTGGCGGGTGATCTGCGTTTATGGGGAAAAGGGACAGGTCAGGTCTTCTTTACCTGTAGAGTGATGGCGATGTAGGTTTGCCCCTGATGGATCTTGGCTGCTACGCCTACCTTGGTCCAACGGCCAGCTTGATTATAGTTCAAGCTGGAAGCATCACTGTCGCTAGTGATGTATTTGATGAGTTCTTCCAGCTTGGTGTTCTGATAATCGTATTGGGCGATGAGGGTCAGGGTGGAGTTTGCCTGATCGATCTTTACTTTGTGGTAGACCCCGTATCCTCCAATGTAGCCCTTCAGTTCGGCGTCCAGATCGGTGTTGGCAAGCTCGTTTTTGGCAATATCACACATATCAACGTCATATTTTAGATTTTTGGTGGAGGAGTTGCTTCGGATGGCCCGCATCACCTTGGCTTCGGCTTGGGCCTCCGGGCCGGAAGAACCGCCGCCACCGCTGCAGGCGGTCAGGAGCAGAAGGGTCAGTGCACCGGCCAGAAGCAGGGCAGTCAGCTTTCTCAGTTTTGTCATGTGGGTCGCCTCCAATCGTTTTTGTTTTGGTGAGTCCAGTTGTTTTTTCTCATGAAGAAGCGTCCTCTCCGGCCGTCTGGTCAGGGGGTTCTTCTACCCTCATTTTATCGGAGAAGAGCCGGTGCTGTCAAGCCGGAAAACTATACAAATTCGGCTCAGGAAAATTGTGAAAACAAACCGGAAAGCGACGATTTTCTGCGGACTTTGCAACAAACTGTCCGGACTTCGCAAAGAAACTTTGCCGCAGGGGCGGCGGGGGCGTTCAGACCTCCCCCGGGTGCTCCTTCCGCCACTGGATGTAGTCGTCCAATATCACCGTCGCGCTTACCGAGTCGAGGATGCTTTTCCGCTTCGCGCCGAAGGTGCCGCTCTTGTCGAGGAGGTCAGCGGCGGCGCAGGTGGTCTGGCGCTCGTCCCACATCCGGACGGGCAGGCCGCTCCAGATCTCAACGGTCTTGGCCAGCTTGCGGCTCTTACGGGCGCGCTCGCCCTCGGTGCCGTCCATGTTCAGCGGCAGGCCGATGACGATGAGCTCGGCTTCGATCTCCTTTGCCACCTCGCAGACCCTGGCGGCAACTTTGTCCCGGGCCTTGACGGTGATCTGAGGGGTGATGGGGGAAGTCAGGAACTCGGTGCGGTCGCAGGTGGCGAGGCCGGTGCGGCTGTCGCCGTAATCTACTGCTAAAATTTTCATGCAGGTGTCCTCTTTCTGAGATGATTTTTTCTTCATTGTACCACAGAATAGATGTCGCTGCAATTTTGTGGTACAATGATAGAAAAATGAGGGCAAGCCGCCCGCGATAAAAAACTGACCCAACGGAGAGATTCACCATGTTAAAACTACTTTTAGGCGGCTCCGGCAGCGGAAAGACCACCCTGCTGTACCAGCGCATCCGGGCGCGGGCCGAGGCGGGGGAGAAGAGCATCCTGCTGGTGCCGGAGCAGTTCACCTCGTCCACCGAGGGCCGCATCCACCGGGAGCTGGGCGACGCGCTGAGCGGACTGGTGGAGAGCTTTTCCTTCACCAGCCTCGCCGAGCATATCCTGTCGGCGGAGGGCGGCTCTGCCGTCCAGACCCTCAGCGACGCGGGCCGGGCCGTGCTGGTGCGCCGCGCCCTCGAGGAACTGCAGGACAACGTCCACTACTACTACCGCCACCGCCGCTCGGCCGCCTTCTGCCAGATGGCCGCCGAGACCATCGACGAGCTCAAGAGCGCGGGTCTCTCGGGCCGGCAGCTCTATGAGCTGGCGCAGGACTGCGGCACCGACAGCGCCAAGCTCAGCGAACTGGCCCTCATCTTTCAGGGCTACGAGACCCTGCTGGCCGGGACAGGCATGGACCCCTCCGACCGGCTGGAGCTGGCCGCATCCCGCCTCGAGGCCGCACTGGCCCGGGGCGAACTGCCGGAGTTCCTGCGGGACAGGGCCGTCTTTATCGACGAGTTCGACACCTTCAACGCCCCGAAAAAGCGGCTGATGGGCGCCCTGCTGGCCTCGCTGCCCACCGTGACGGTGGCCCTCTGCGACGACGGCACCCCTCTCGTGCCGGGGGACATGAGCCTTTTCTCCGGCGCAAAGCAGGTGGCGGCGCAGCTGCGCCAGCTGGCCCGCCGGAACGGCACTGAAGTGGCCGTGCCGGAACTGCTGCGCCGGGACGTGCGCCACGCCGACGCCCCCGGCCTTGCCGCTGCGGCCCAGCTGCTGGCCGCGGGCCGGTGTGACCCGCCCACGGCCTGCCCGGAGATAAAGCTTTTCGCCGCTCCCAGCCGGGAGGAAGAAGCCCGCGCCGCCGCTGCCGCCATCCGCCGCCTCATGCGGAAGGGCGTCCGCTGCGGGAAGGTGGCGGTGGTCTGCCGCGACATCTCGAAATACCGCGCCGCCGTCAAGTACGAGTTCCGGATGGCGGACATCCCCCTCTACTGCGACGAGCCGACGACGCCCGAGTTCAGCGCCCCGGCCACGGCGGTGCGGTGTCTGCTGGCCATTGCCCGGGGTGCAGAGCTGACGGAACAGCTCACCACCCTGGCCAAGACCGGCCTCTGCGCCCTCACCGAGGAGAGGTCTGCGCCCTCGAGAACTACGCCTACACCTGGTCGCCGAATGCGGCGGCATGGCGCGCGCCCTTGAGAAGAACCCCCGGGGCTTCGGCGATGTGGAGCCTACCGACGAGGACAGAGAAAAACCTCGCCCGGGCCGAAAAGGCCCGCGCTCTTCTCATCACCGCCGCCGACGGCCTGCGCGCGAAGCTCCGCTCTGCCAACGCCGAGCAGATGAGCCGCGCCCTCTACTTCTGCCTGAAGGAGCTGGGCGCGGAGGACGCTCAGGCCGCGCAGGTGGAGGCCATCCGGGCCGAGCGGGGCATCCCCGCCGCCGAGGAAGCCGCCCGGGAGTGGAACGTGGTCATGGGCCTGCTGGATGAGATGGCAAGCCTGCTGGGCGGCCAGAGCGTCACCATCCCCGAGTACGAAGAGCTGTTCGGGCTGCTGCTGCGCTCGTCCGACCTCGGCCACATCCCCCAGACGCTGGACGCCGTGGTGCTGGCCAGCGCAGGCAAGATGCGCCTTGACGCACCGGACTATGTCTTTGTGCTGGGCCTCTCCGAGGGCGAATTCCCCGCCGCGCCCGGCGAGACGGGCCTGCTGACCCACGCCGACCGCGACGCCCTGATGGCGCAGGAGATCGAGCTTCCGGACTGCTTTGAGAACCGGGTGGTGCGGGAACAGGTCTGCTTTTATAAAGCCCTCACCGCCCCGGCCAGAGGCCTCTGGCTCAGCTGGCCGAAGGGGCAGGGCCAGACCCTCTGCGCCGCCCTCGAGCCCATCGTGGACGTGCTGAGACCGGGTGCGCCGGAACTCGACCTGACCGACCTCGCCGCCACCGCCGCCGACGGCCTCGACGTGCTGGGCGGCGGCTGGCCCCTGACGGAGATCGAGCGCGCCAGCCTCACCGAGGCTCTTCATGCCCCCGGCGGGGCGGAACCCGAGGGCCTCGCTCTCCTGCGCCGGATGGCGGGCCGCAGCCCCCGTCAGGTCAGCGACCTCGAGGCGCTGGAAACACTGCTGGGCCGGCGGCTCCGCATTTCGCCCAGTCAGCTCGAAAAATACTACACCTGCCGGTACGGCTATTTCCTGCAGTACGTGCTGGGCCTGCGCCCCCGCAAGCGGGCGGAGCTTTCCGCCGACCAGAGCGGCACCCTCATGCACTGGGTGCTCCAGATGGCCCTCGACCCCCACCCCGGCCCTGACAACCCCTGCGCTGGCTTACAGCCCTTCCTCGACCTCGACGACGAGGCCATGGCGGCGCTGGCCGGGCTTCTCGTAGATGAGTACGCAAAGCGCTACCTCCCCGAGGACACGGCCCGCTTCGCCTATCTGCTCTCCCGCCTCAAAAAGAGCATGACGGGCCTGCTGTGCTACCTGCGGGACGAGCAGCGCCAGTCCAGCTTCAAACCGGTGGCCTGTGAGCTGAAGATCGGCCCCGGCGAGGACGCCGTGCGGGGCCAGACCTACCGCCTCTCCGATGGCCGGACGGTGCAGCTCATCGGCACCGTGGACCGCGCCGACGAGTGGATCGAGGACGACGGCACCCGCTGGGTGCGGGTGGTGGACTATAAGACCGGCACGAAAAAGCTCGACCTGCGGGAAGTCTACTGCGGCCTCGACTGTCAGATGCTGCTCTACCTGTTCAGCCTGACCCGGGACGCCGGTGGACGCTTTACCGGGGCAGAGCCTGCGGGTGTGCTGTACCTGCTGGCCGACCCGGCCCCCGAGACGACCACCCGGGGCAAGGCCGCCCGGAGCATGGAATACAAGCTGGACGGCCTCGTCCGGGACGAGCAGAAAGTCTTTGACGCCATGGACGCCGAGGAGACGGGGCGGTATCTGCCCTTCAGCTTCCGGGGCGGTGTACCCAGCCCCTACCAGAAAGAGAAACGCGCCGACAAGGCTAAGCTCTCCCGCATCCAGCTCCATCTGGACGACCTCGTGACCCGGATGGGCGAACAGCTCTACAGCGGCTGCATCGCCGCCGAGCCGCTGGTCACGGGCCGCAGCCCCTGCCGGTGGTGCGACTACGGCTTCATCTGCTGCCATGAGGACGGCATCGGAGAGCGGGCGCTGGACGCCCCTGCAAAGCCTTTTGAACCGGAAGAGAAAAAGGAGGAAGACCAGTGAGCGAGACAAAATGGACCCGGCCCAGCGTGCCGCCATCGACGACCGGGGCGGTGCGCTGCTGGTGAGCGCCGCCGCCGGCAGCGGCAAGACCGCTGTCCTGACGGAGCGGGCTGTCCGGCTCATCACCGACCCGGAACATCCCGTGGACGCCGACCGGCTCCTCATCGTCACCTTCACCAACGCCGCCGCCGCAGAGCTCCGCGCCCGCATCGGGCAGGCGCTGCTCCGCCGCAGTCAGGCAGAGCCGGGCAACACGGTCCTCCGCCGCCAGCGGATGCTTTTGCAGAGAGCCCCCATCTGCACCATCGATGCCTTCTGCCTCGACCTGCTCCACAAGCACTTTCAGGCACTGGACATCCCGCCGGACTTCACCCCTGCCGACCCCGGCAGCGTGGAGATGCTGCGGAACGCGGCCCTCTCCGAGACGCTGGAAGCGGCCTATCAGGACACGGACTTCTGCGCCTTCGCCGACCTCTACGGCAAGGGCCGCACCGACAAGGCGGCGGGGAGGCGGTTTTGCAGGTCTATGACTTCCTCCGCGCCCTGCCCGACTACGATAAAAAGCTGGACGAGATGCTGGCCCCGTGGCAGGACGAGAACGGCTTTGCCCGCACCTGCTGGCATGATATTCTGATGCAGGAATCCGCCCGCTCTGCCCGGGTCGCGAAGGAGCTGCTCTGCGCCGCGCGGAACGACTGCAGGGAGGACTTCGTGACCGCTCAGGCCGACGCCGAGGCCAGCAAGAAGACCCCTGCCGCCAAGGAAAAGGCCGTGGCGGCAGTGAACGAGAAGTTCGCCGAACCCCTCGAGAGGCTGGAAAACTCCGCCGCCCTGCTGGGCGAGGTGGAGCGTCTGGCCGGGGCGGGGGAATGGACGCCTCTCTACGACAGGCTGACGCCCTACGTCCTCGGCATGGAACAGGCCCCCGGCCTCAAAAATATGAAAAAGCGGCTCACCGGTGAGCACAAGGACGCCGTCAAGACCCGGGCCGACGAGGCCGCGAAGCTCTTTGAGAAAATCGAAGACCTGATAAGCTGTAGTCTGGATGAGGCAGAGCTTGACCGCCGCGCTGCCGAACCCTGCCTCCGCGCCCTCTTTGCCGCCGTGCGGGACTTCGACGCCCGCTTTGCGGCCCGGAAGCGGGAGAGAAGATTGCTGGAATTCAGCGATTTCGAGCATCTGGCCCTGCGGCTCCTGCGGGACGCCGACGGCCAGCCCACCGAGCTGTGTCAGGGCATCCGGCAGGGCTACGCCGCCGTCATGGTGGATGAGTATCAGGACACGAACGCCCTGCAGGACGCCCTTTACCGTTGTCTGGCCAGCCCGGCAGGGGATGACCTCTTCCTCGTGGGCGACTTAAAGCAGAGCATCTACCGCTTCCGTCAGGCGGACCCCAGCATCTTCCGGGAAAAGCTGGAGAGCTGGCCCTTCCTGCCCGGCGGCGAGGCCCGCCCCGGCCCGAAGACGGCAGGCCCGGCGAGAACGCCATGCTGGCGCTGGACGCCAACTTCCGCTCTGCCCCGCAGGTGGTGCGGGCATCAACTTTATCTTCGAACGGCTCATGACGCCTGCTCTGGGCGACACGGCCTACGGCGACGGACAGCGCCTCGTCTGCGGCGCACCCGGCGCGTACGAGGGCAGTGTGGAGGCCCACTTCCTGCCCGACGATGCCGCCGAGACGGACGCACAGTATATCGCCGGCCGCATCGAGGCGATGGTGGCCTCCGGCGAGCCGGTGCGGGACGGCGGCACCACCCGCCCGGTGCAGTACGAGGACTGCTGTGTCCTGCTGGCGGCGAGAGGCGACTTCCCGGCCTACGCCGAGGCCCTGACGGCCCGGGGCATCCCGGTCTACGCAGACGCCCGGGAGAACCTGCTGGATGCGCCCCACATCCGCCCCCTCATCGCCCTGCTGCGGGTCATCGACAACCCCGCGCAGGACATCTACCTCGCAGCCGCCATGCTGGGGCCGATGTTCGGCTTTACGGACGACGACCTCGTCCGCCTCCGGGCCGGGGCGCAGACACCCGATCAGCACACCCGCATCAGCCTCTACGGCGCAGTGTTACAGGCCGTCCAGAGCGGGGCGGAGGATGATTTCACCCGCCGGGTGCAGGCGTTCTACCAGCGTCTGACGGCCCTGCGCCGGATGGCCCGGAGCGTGCCGGTGGAGGAACTGCTGGAAGAAATTTTTGTTTCCACCGGCTACCTCGCCGCCCTCGGTGCCATGGAAAACGGCCAGCGCCGCCGGGAGGACGCGCGGCGCTTCGCCTCCTTCTGCGCCGGGGCGGGCGCGGGCGGCATCTCGGCCCTCGTCCGTGCCATCGACGCGGCCACGCTGGCGGGCTCCACCGGGCAGGAGACTGCCCCCGGCGGGGCGCGGCCCGGCTGCGTCACCATCATGACCATCCACCGCTCCAAGGGCTTGCAGTTCCCGGTGGTGTTCGTGGCCGACACGGCCCGGCAGTTCAACGCCGCCGACACCCGCCAGCCCGTCCTGCTCCACCGCGTCTGCGGCGCGGGCCTCCGTCTCCGTCCCGAGGGCGGCGAGGGGGCCTATAAGACGGCGGCCTACACCGCCCTCTCCACCGTCCATGCCGCCGAGATGCGGAGCGAGCAGATGCGGCTTTTGTATGTGGCCCTCACCCGGGCGCAGGATAAGCTGATCTTGACGGTGCCGCTGGGCATTGGCCGGACGTCCAACCCCTTTGCAAAAGCCGCCGCCTTCCTCGCCGCCGGGGCGGGGGAGACCCTGAACGCTCAGGCGGGCAGCTTCGCCGACTGGCTGCGGGCGGCACTCCTTGTCCACCCCAACGGCGGGCCTCTCCGCCGTCTGGCCGGGAACCTCGAGCTGCCCTTTGCGGACACCGGGAGCACCATCGCCCTCACAGTGCAGGCCGATGTCCTCCCGTCCGGAGAAGCCCCTGCCGAGGCGGAAGAGACGCCCCGGCCCGAGGCCGACCCGACCCTTGTGGAGACGCTGCGGCAGGGCTTCGGCTGGCGGTATCCGGCGGCAGCGCTGGCGGACATCCCGGCCAAGGTCAGCGTGACCAGCCTCGTCCACGCCGCGGAGCAGACCACCCTCGAGCGCCCGGGCTTCCTCTCGAAGGACGGCCTCACCGCCGCCGAGATGGGTACGGCTCTCCATGCCTTCCTCGAGCACGCCGACTTCGGGGCGCTGGCCGCTGTGCGGGACGCAGAGGACGACGCCGTTCTGGATGCTGTCCGCGCCGAGCGGGAGCGTCAGGCGGCGGCGCAGCTCACGCCCCCCGCCATTGCCGGGAAGCTGGATGTCTATAAGATACTCCGCTTTGTGCGCAGCGAGGCGTTCCGCCGCATCTGCGGGGCAGAGGATGTGCTGCGGGAGCTGGCTTTTATCACGTCGCTGCCCGCCGCCGAGGTCATGGCCGCTCAGGGCCGCGCCCTGCCCGACGGCCCTGCCGCCGACGCCGGGGTGCTGGTGCAGGGCATCGCGGACATCGTCCTCGTCTACCCCGACCACCTCGAGCTTCTGGACTACAAGACGGACCGCCGCAAGACTCCTGCCGACTTCGTCCGCGCCTACCGCGCTCAGCTGGAGCTCTACGCAAAGGCCATTGAGAAGCGCTTCGCTCCCCGGCGGGTGACATATAAAGGGATATATTCGCTGGAGCTGGGGGAGCTGATTGAAGTATAAAATGACAGGAGCACAGAAAAATGGGAACACTGCTTTTAGGCGAAATTGAATCGGCGCTCCTGCAAGGATACTTCGGTGAACTGCGGACGAAAGAAGTTGTGGTCACAGAAGAACGGATGGAGCACATCCGGGAGCGCCACCCGCAGGATGTGGAACTGTTCATACTTTATGGAAAAGAGACCGTCGTGAAGCCGGATATTCTGCTGGTCGATGAAAAACATACCGGAACAGTCTTTGCAATAAAGCGCCTGCCCGAAACGAATCTGAATGTAGTCGTCCGGCTCGTGATGGAAACAGACCGGGAAGACCGCAAAAATTCTGTGATGACGTTTTACCGTATCCGGGAACGCAATCTGAAAAAGCTGATGGAGAAAAACCGGCTGCTTTACAGCCGGGAATAATCGTGGTATAATAAGCATAGGATAAGAGTGCATTTGAAGTAGAGAATGTGCTGCTACACACCTACTGGGTCAAAAGAAATGCGGGAACGGGCACACCCGCCAGATGCAATCAACGGGGGAACGGCAGAAATGCTGCTCCCCCATTCCCTTGTCCGGGCATCTTTTTTTGAAAAAGCGCATAAAAATGCTTGACAGCCTCCCCGGGGTGTGGTAGAATATCCGAGTAAAGAAAGCAGCTACGGCCTGTGCCGCGCTCGCCTTGAGGGGTAAGGATCCCCGGGCTATACCCTGAACCGATTCGTCTTGAAGACCGAATCGCGCTTTTGAGTGAATTTCGCGCGGCTGTCCCGAAACTGGGGCGGCCGCGTTTTCTATGCCAAAAAACGCAACACTATGGACTATTGTTTGGAGGTGCATTCATTATCGCTACCGCTGGAAAGTCGAAGGAACTGGAGATCAACGGTCAGATCCGTGACCGTGAGGTTCGCCTGATCGGAGCCGACGGCGAGCAGAAGGGCGTGGTCAGCATTCAGGTGGCCATGCGCGCTGCTGAGGACGCCGGACTTGATCTGGTCAAGATCGCCCCGCAGGCTGTCCCGCCTGTGTGCAAGGTGCTGGATTACGGCAAGTACCGCTTTGAACAGCAGAAGAAGGAGAAGGAAGCCAAGAAGAACCAGAAGGTGGTCGAAGTCAAAGAGACCCGCCTCTCGCTCAACATTGACACCAACGACTTCAACACCAAGCTGAACCAGACGGCCAAGTTCCTGGCCGCTGGCCACAAGGTAAAGGCCTCGATCCGTTTCCGCGGCCGTGAGATGGCGCACAGCGCACTCGGTGCTGACGTGCTGAAGCGCTTTGCCGAGGCCCTGCCTCAGGCAAGCATGGATAAGCCGCCGGTCCTCGAGGGCCGCACGATGTCCATTCTGCTGATCCCGAAACCCAATAAGGACTAATTTTAGGAGGATACTAAAATGGCTAAGATGAAACTGAAGACGCACTCCGGCGCTAAGAAGCGCTTTAAGCTGACCAAGAACGGCAAGATCAAGCGCGGCCATGCATTCCGCAGCCACATCCTGACCAAGAAGACCACCAAGCTGACCCGTGGTTACCGTCAGCCCAGCTACGTTGATAAGACCAACGCAGCTACCATCAAGAGCATGCTGCCCTACGCCTAAGAGCGAGCCGCAGGCAAACACATTCTACTGAGATAACTAAAGGAGATATAAAAAATGGCACGTATTAAGGGCGCAACCATGACTCACAAACGTCGTAAGAAGATGCTGAAGCTGGCCAAGGGCTTCTACGGCTGCAAGAGCAAGCACTTTAAGATGGCTAAGCAGCAGGTCATGAAGAGCGGCAACTACGCTCTGGCTGGCCGCCGCATGAAGAAGCGCCAGTTCCGCAACCTGTGGATCTGCCGCATCAACAACGCTGTCCGTCCTCTGGGCATGAACTACTCCAGCTTCATGGCTGGCCTGAAGAAGGCTGGCATCGAGCTGAACCGCAAGATGCTCAGCGAGATGGCCATCAACGATCCCAAGAGCTTCGCAGCTCTGGTCGAGACCGTGAAGAACGCCTAATAGACCTTAAAAAAGACGCCCGCGCGTATCAAATACGCGGGCGTCCTTTTTGTATGTTTTGGTAGTTGGAGGAAAGACGGATGGAGAAGATCACCAGCCGGGAAAACGCAAAAGTCAAATACGCCTGCCGTCTGGCGTCCAGCGGGGCGTTCCGCCGGGCCGAGGGCCGCTTTCTGGCCGAGGGGCGGAAGCTCTGCCCCGAGCTTTGCCGGGGCGCAGAGCTGGAGACCCTCTTCTGCACCGAGTCGGCGCTGGAAAAATGCCCGGAGCTTTCGGAGCTGCCGGGCGAACACTACCTTGTGGAAGACCATGTGGCCGATAAGCTGGCCGATGTGGGCACCCATCAGGGGGTGTTCGGCGTGTTCCGCACCCCGGTGCATACCTTAGAAGAGGTAAAGACCGGCGGGCGCTACCTCGCCCTCGAGCGGGTGCAGGACCCCGGCAACGTGGGAACGCTGCTCCGCTCTGCGGCGGCCTTCGGCTTTGACGGCGTGCTGCTCAGCGACGGCTGCGCCAGCGTCTTTGCGCCCAAGACCCTTCGGGCCTCCATGGGCGCAGCGGTGCGCATCCCCGTCATCGAGGCGGGGAAGATGCCTGAGGCCATCGCCCTGCTGCGGGAGAAGGGCATCACCTGCCTTGCCGCCGCCCTCTACCAGTCCCAGCCCCTGAGTGCGGCGGCGTCCGGCTATCCGGACGGCGTCTGCGTCGTCATCGGCAGCGAGGGTCAGGGCCTCACCGATGAGACCATCGCTGCCTGCACCGGTACTGTCCGCATCCCCATGACCGACCGGGTCGAGAGCCTGAACGCCGGCATCGCGGGCAGCATCCTGCTCTGGCATTTCCGGGAGGAGAGCCTGTGACGCGGGCCGGGGAGGGTCAGCTGAGCCTTTTCCCGCCCGAACCGGCCCCCGACCCGCTCCTGTGCTGGCTCTGGCTGGCGGGGACGCTGGGCGCGGGCAGTCAGCGGGCCGGAGCCGTGCTGGACGCCTTCGGCGGGGCGCAGGAGGCATGGGAGGCTCGGGACACCGATGCCTTCGCCGCCGCTGCCGGACCTGCCGCCGTCCAGCGCGCCTGCCTGCCGGATAACACCCCCGAGCACTACCGGGCCTTTGCGCGGCGGTGCGCGGCCCGGCGCATCCGCATCCTGCCCTATGACGACCCGGACTATCCGCTGGCCTTCTCCCGCATCTCCGATATGCCGCTGGTGCTCTACTGCACCGGCGACCCCCGCTGGCTCAATGAGCCTGCCGCTGTGGGAATGGTGGGGACCCGGAAGCCCACCGAATACGGTCTGCGGGCCGCAGAGGACATCGGGCGGGGCCTCGCCCGGGCGGGGGCCGTCATCGTGAGCGGTCTGGCCGACGGGCTGGACAGTGCCGGACACCGGGCGGCGGTAGGGGAGAACTGCCCCACCATCGCGGTGATGGGGCGTCCCCATCGACCGGACCTATCCCGCCGCCAACCGGGAACTCCGCCGGGCCATCGAGAGGCGGGGCTGCGTCATCAGCGAATACCCGCCCGAAAGTGAGCCGGTGGGTGCCGTGGGATTTTTGCAGCGCAACCGCCTCATCGCGGCCCTCTCCGGGGCGCTGGTGGTGGTGGAGGCCAAGGAAAAGAGCGGCACCATGTCCACCGTGGGCCACGCAGAGCGGTACGGTAAGCCGGTGTTCGCCGTGCCGGGCAGCATTTTTTCGCCCGCCTCGGCGGGGACGAATGCCCTTCTGCGGGACGGACGCGCAAAAGCGGTCTGTACAGCGGCGGATTTATTTGGTACACTGGGGCTGCAGACCGCAAGACCGGCCCCGGCACCCCGGGAGACGCCCCGGCCCCTGAGTGAAAATGAGCGGCTGGTGCTCTCCTGTCTCGGCGCAAAGGCGCAGGGCGTGGAGGAGCTGGGCGTCAAGAGCGGTCTGCCCACGGCGGCGCTGCTGGGCGTCCTGATGAAGCTCGAGCTTGCGGGCCGGGTGAGCTGCCTGCCGGGCAAACGGTATATTCTGCGCGGAGGAAGCGCAAGTTAAGAAGAATAAACCTCTCAGTCGCTGACGCGACAGCTCCCCTATCCAGGGGAGCCCTTGGCAGTCCGGCACACGGGTGTTTCCAGGGAAAATGGCGGGCTTCGCCTTTTCCCTGAGCACAGCGGCTGATGAGGATTTATATATAGGAGAAGAACGTAATGGCAAAACTCGTCATCGTGGAGTCGCCTGCCAAGGCGAAGACCATCGGCAAATATCTGGGCAAAGACTACGAAGTTACGGCCAGCATGGGCCACATCCGCGATCTGCCCGCCTCCCAGCTGGGCATCGACATCGAGCATGACTATGCGCCGCAATACATCAGCATCAAAGGCAAGGAAAAGCTCATCAAAGAGCTGAAGAGCAAGGCAAAACACTCCGACGGTGTGCTGCTGGCGACCGACCCGGACCGTGAAGGCGAAGCCATCAGCTGGCATCTGGCCAACATCCTGGGCCTCGACCCCCACGAGCCCAACCGCGTGACCTTCGATGAGATCACCAAGAAGGGCGTGAAGGAGGGTATGGCCCACCCCCGCGCCATCAACGAAGACCTCTTCAACGCCCAGCAGGCCCGCCGTGTGCTGGACCGTCTGGTGGGCTATAAGCTGAGCCCCTTCCTGTGGCGGAAAGTCCGGCGCGGCCTGTCCGCGGGCCGCGTCCAGAGCGTAGCCGTCCGCATCATCGACGACCGCGAGAAGGAGATCGAAGCCTTCAAGCCCGAGGAATACTGGAACGTGGACGCCACCCTGGGCGTGGGCCGGAAGAGCTTCACGGCCCGTCTGGCCTCCGACGACAAGGGAAAAAAGCTCCTGCCTCACTCTGAGGCCGAGGCCCGCGCCATCGAAAAGGGCCTCGAGGGGGCCGAGTACACCGTGGGCGAACTGAAAAAGGGCAAGCGCGCGAAGCAGCCCACCCCGGCCTTCATCACCAGTACCCTGCAGCAGGAGGCATCCCGCCGTCTGGGCTTCACGGCCACCCGCACCATGCGCGCTGCCCAGACCCTGTACGAAGGCGTGGACATCGCCGGCCACGGCACCATGGGCCTCATCACCTATATGCGTACCGACAGCCTCCGCATCTCCGACGAGGCGGTAGCAGCTGCCAGAGAGTATATCGCCGGGGCCTACGGCGAGAGCTATATCTGCCCCTACAAGCGCACATGGAAGACCAAGAGCGCCACGGCAGCGCAGGACGCCCATGAGGCCATCCGTCCCTCTGTGCCGGGCCTGACCCCCGACGAGGTGGACAAGAGCATCAGCGGCGATACCGCCAAGCTCTACCGGATGATCTGGAGCCGCTTCATGGCCAGCCAGATGGCGGACTGCCAGCAGGACACCGTGTCCGTCACCGTCTATGCCGGCGGCTACCGCTTCAAGGCCAGCGGCTACACGGTCACCTTCGACGGCTTCACCGCCCTGTACGAAGAGGCCACCGACGAGAAGGAAAAGAAGGAGACCAGCCTTCCTCCCCTCGAGGAGGGTCAGGTGCTCAAGCTGCGGGAGCTGAAGAGCGAGCAGAAGTTCACCCAGCCGCCCGCCCGCTACACCGAAGCCACCCTCATCAAGGCGCTGGAGGAGAACGGCATCGGCCGCCCCTCCACCTACGCCCCCATCATCACCACCATCATCGACCGCGGCTATGTGGAGCGGGAGCAGAAGAAGCTCAAGCCCACCCTGCTGGGCCGGGCGGTGGATGGCCTGATGCTGGAGCAGTTCCCCCACATCGTGGACGTGGACTTCTCGGCAGAGATGGAGAAGAACCTCGATAAGGTCGAGAGCGGCAAGACGGACTGGCACAAGACCGTGGACGACTTCTACAAGGGCTTCGCCGCCAGCCTCGAGCAGGCCGAGAAGAACATGGAAGGCAAGAAGGTCAAGGTGCCGGATGAGCCGTCCAGCGAGGTCTGCGACCTCTGCGGCCGTCCGA
>ENA-OQKV01000441-OQKV01000441.1-human-gut-metagenome-genome-assembly--contig:-NODE-441-length-15746-cov-3.746719_pt1 | contig 15746 bp, 14 predicted proteins | sample MGYA00242655_ERZ504811 | MGnify/ENA primary metagenome ERZ504811 (study PRJEB26092, sample SAMD00036406) | human gut metagenome | host: Homo sapiens | study: EMG produced TPA metagenomics assembly of...
GGAAAAACTCACAGACAACACGGTACTATGCCCTTGTAACACCGGAGAAAGTCGAAGAATTTTCCGCAAAATGCCTTCCAGAATTCAATCAGAAGAGTTCAAAGGGAGCCGCACTTGTCGTAACAGCATTCGTAAAAGACCGCTCCGGCTTCACGCAGGACGGAACACCGGACAATGAAGTCGGAAACGGCTGGGGCTATTACGATCTTGGCCTGCATGACGAAAACCTGATCCTGCGCGCAAGAGAACTCGGCCTTGATACTCTGATTATGGGAATCCGTGATGAGAAAGCTATCCGTGAAGCCCTCTCCATTCCGGAGAATGAGCTCCTTGGTGCTGTCATTGCTGTCGGCTACCGTGCCATCAACCCGGACAAGCCGAAACGTAAAACCGTGGACGATATCTTAAAACTGTTCTAAATCCGGCGCATCCGTGTGAAGACGTGCGCGGTACTTTCCAGGTGGGAATCCAAAGAACCGGGAAAACTGCTTGCTGAACGCATAGACATCGCCATATCCGACAAGACCGGCAATTTCCTTCATCGGTACGCCGCCCTCGAGAAGAATACGGGCCTGCTCCATTTTCTTCCTAGTGCGGTACCGTGCAGGAGAGACGCCGGTCTGTTTTTTAAATACTTTTCGAAACGTCTCATAACCGATCTGGAGTGACCGGGCAAGTTCTTCGAGAGAAATTTCTTCATCAAGATTCTGCGAGAGCATATCGCAGGCGGCCTCGATCGGATCCCGCTGCAGATTCACCCGGTGCGCATGGTAGCCGTACATTCGCAGAATCTCTTTTTCCATCTCCGGAATCCGCAAAGGCAGCAGACTGTCCGGTGTGGCCTTTAACGACTGCAGAAGCTTCTGATACCGCTCGAGATCGCCGGGAAGCAGCTCTGCCTTTAGCACCGGCTCCCGGTTCAGAACCGAAAGCGAGCAGAAAGAATCAAAAAACGGTTTCCCAATCGAGATAAAAAATTCCAGCCATTTCCCATCGGGGTCTACGCGTGTGGAATGCGGCACACCCGGCAGACGCTGGACCAGGCTTCCCGCCTGCAGCGGATAGGAGGTGCCGTCCTCGGCAATATATTCCCCGCTCCCGCGCAGCAGCACGAAACAGCTGTAATACTCGTTCGAAAAATGATACTGCGAGCGGTCCGCCGTCTCTTTCCGCATAAAACCGCACGCCAGAATCCCGTTCTTCATTTCATTTCCAATACAGCGATAGATAACATCGCTCTTTTCTATTTTTGCAAGCAGATATTCCGGTATCATACGACTTCTCCTTTGCTTTCCCATTTTGGATAAAAGAAACACCAGATCAACTATTTCTCATCCACGTGCAGTGTTTTATACTGAATCATAAGATAACTGCATGAATCTTCTGAAAATCCACAGATGTATTATATCACAGGAAAGCAAAAAAGGAACACCAATCTGGATAAAAAGAAGAGAGACAGTCGGAAAATGCGAAAGCAAAGGCAAGGAGGGTTTCAAGAACATGAGACAGACAAGAGACTGGGAAAATCAGTATATAACGCAGAAAAATCGTTATCCGATGCATACGCCATACGGTGCGTATGAGACGGTAGAGCAGGCGCTCGCCGGAAATCGGAACGCGTCCCGCTTTGTAATGGATCTGAACGGAGACTGGAAATTCAAAATGTATCCGTCACCGGAAGCGGTGGAAGCATTTTATGAAGAGAATTTCGATCACGCAGCATGGGATGCGATTCCGGTGCCGTCCAACTGGGAACTGCAGGGATATGGAAAGCCGGTTTACACCAATATGCTGTATCCGTTCAAACGGGAGGCAAACGGCGAAGCATTTGAGATCGAGATTACCGAAGGCACCTACGAGCTGAATGCGCCGTACGTACCGGAGAAAAATCTGACTGGCTGCTATTTCAGAACCTTTGAGGTTCCAACAGACTATATCGGCCGACAGCTTCTCATCGATTTCGGCGGTGTGGAGTCCTGCTTCTATCTCTGGATCAACGGAAAACAGGTGGGGTATTCCCAGGACAGCAAAGTGAACGCGGAATTTGACATCACCGAATATGTGCAGGAGGGAACGAACACCCTCGCCGTACAGGTAATGCGCTACTGTGACGGTACTTACCTGGAAGATCAGGATTACTGGCATCTGTCCGGTATCTACCGCGATGTCCGCCTCGTATCGAAACCGGTGCAGCACATCCTGGACTATAAGGCAGAGACACTGTTCACACACCCGGATTACACGAAAGCTACCCTCTCTGTCACGATCTGGCCGGACAACTCCAAACCGCTGTACGGCGAGTATCATGCCAAAGTGACGCTGTATGATGCAGAACAGAACAAAGTAACCGAGATGGATTCGAGACCGTTTGCTGAGTGCGGCTTCTATCTGATGCCGAAATTCATCGCAACCGTTACTGCTCCGGTAGAGAACCCGGCACTCTGGACTGCAGAGACTCCGACACTTTACACCCTCGTTGTCGAGCTACAGAACAAAGAGAATGAGACGGTTGATATCGAGAGCTGCAAGGTCGGCTTCCGTCAGGTGGAAATCAACAGCCGCGGTGTTCTGACCCTGAATGGCAAACGCCTTGTGATCCGAGGTGTTGACCGCCACGATTTTTGCGCCGAGACGGGACGTACCGTTTCTGAGGAGCAGATGCGAAAAGAAATTGCTGTGATGAAACGCCTGAATTTCAACGCTGTTCGTACCAGCCATTATCCGAATTCCGTGAAATGGTATGATCTGTGTGACGAGCTTGGCATTTACCTTGTCGATGAGACAAATCTTGAGACGCACGGTTACGGCGGACAGCTCAGTGCATCCGCTGAGTGGACAGCCGCTTATCTGGAGCGTGCAACCCGTATGGTACTGCGTGATAAAAACCATCCTTCCATCGTCTTGTGGTCCCTTGGAAATGAATCCGGTGCCGGGGCGAATCATGCCGCGATGCACGGCTGGATCCGCGAATACGACAAGACAAGATACGTTCAGTATGAGTCCGGCAACCCAAAGAGTAATATTTCCGACGTTATCTGCCCAATGTATCCGACGATGAGCTGGCTTGAGGATGTGATGGCAGACGATTCCGATCTCCGCCCGTTCATCATGTGCGAATATGCGTATGCAAAGAGCAACAGCAACGGAAACTTCAGGGAGTTCTGGGACTATGTCAATAAATACCCGCGTTTCCAGGGCGGCTTTATCTGGGATTTCGCGGACAAGGCGATTGCGATCCACGAGGAGGACGGAAATATCAAATACGGCTACGGCGGAGCGTTCGGAGAGGATGTGACCGATCCGGTTCCGGATATGTGTCTGAATGGTGTTGTCTTTGCCGATCTTTCCTATAAACCGGGCGCCTATGAGGTGAGAAACGGCCAGTCCCCGGTTACGATTGAGCAGGTGAAAAATCCATATACCGGCGAAACTATATGGGTGCTGGCAAACCGCTACCATACCCTCGATCTTTCTCATCTGCAGGTGCGTTATGAAATTGTGCAGAACGGCGAAACGCTTGCCAAAGGCAGCTATCCGACATTTTACACGGCAGCCGGAACAACAGAGACGCTTCCGCTTCCGGAGCTTCCGGCGAAACTGCATGGCGAGGCGTATGTAAATTATTACGTTGAGCTTGCCCAAGATACCTTCTATGCACCGGCGGGAACAGAACTATACCGCCGTCAGATTCCGGTTACTTCAGGTGTTTATCTGGCAGACGAGAAAACGATTGTCGGGAAACCACTGACCGTATCGGAGGATGAAAATCATGTTCGCATCACCGGCGAAGAGACCGAAATTATCTTTGATAAAAAGACAGGTGAATTTACCAGATATCAGGCAAAGAGCGTTTCTTTTATGACCGGCGGAAAAGATGAATTTTATCGTGCCCCAACCGGTATTGATGAGGGAACCCATGAAAGTGATTACGATGATATCTGGCGCGCGGAAGGTCTGGATCGTCTGAAAAAGGAAGTACAGTCAGTATCGGCTGTCAGTGCCGGAAATCAGGTGCTTCTTGAAGTGCAGGCTTCCTATACCGCGGAGCCGGACAACGCAGTACTCTTTACCGCTCATACTCTGTATCGCATCGGCAGTGAGGGAATGGAGCTGAAAAACGAAGTAACAAACAACAGCGGCCTTGAGACCATCGCAAGAGTCGGACAGTCATTCTGCCTTCCTGCAGCGTTTGATACGCTCAGCTGGTATGGAAAAGGACCCTGGGAGACGTATGCAGACCGAAAGGATGCAGCTTTTACCGGATTTTACACATCTTCTGTAGCAGAACAGCACGTTCCGTTTGTAGTACCATGTGAATGCGGCGGCCATGAGGATACGCGGTTTGCCGTTCTTTCAGATGGAACACATACCGTTCAGATTGTAGGCAGTGATGATTTTCATTTCAGTGCGCTTCCATATTCTATGGCAGAATATCGAAAAGCCGCATATGAGGAAGAACTTCCGGAGCAGACGACAGGAACCTGGCTGATCCTGGATGCAGCACACGCAGGCCTTGGCGGAGATACCGGCTGGACGAAAAATATTCACCCGGAATATCGTGTATGCAAGGGAAGATACAGCTATACGTTCCGTTTCCATTTCGCATAAAAGAAAAAATCGGCCAACTGCCTATTGGATTCTTACGGAACAAATTGCAGATTTCTCGTGAATGCTGCAAAGGTTGAAGCAAGAGATACGATTTATCAGCGAATGAAGGCTGGTGAATATATAAGGGAAGAACTTACACCAGATGGACTTCATCCAAATGATAAAGGACACAAACTTGTTGCAGAAGAAATTGAAAAATTCCTTGAAAGCGTGAAAGCAGAATTAGAAGTTGAGGAAAAAGAACCTGTTTTTCCGAAGGCAATGACGGAGAATGCATACGAGAATGCAAAACGCCTGACAATCCGTGAAATTTCACCAAAACTTTGCGGATTTCATGCAGATACGGAAGAGAAAGCAGGACATCTTGATCATTTTAAAAATGGATGGATCGGAAAAAAAGCCGGGGATTCTATTCATTTTGAGGTGACTGCTTCCTGCAGTGCAGTGGAGAAAAGAAAATTCATACGGTAGATATAACAATTCTTCCGGAAGAGGTAACGGATACAACTCCATTTTATCTGATGTCATTAATTATTGCATAAGATTTTTGAAGGAGAGACTTCAGGAGATTGAGACAGCAGCACTTGGAAATGAAGCTGGAATGATCGGTGCAGCAAGTTTACTGTAAAATATGGAGGAGATAAGATGAGAATTAATCCTGATAATAAAAAAAATACGTTATAGCGGAAGGATTGACTGGGCGAATCCAAAAGAACCAATCTGGGTTTATCCATGTACATCTGTGGAATTTAAATTTACAGGAAAATATTTGAAAATTTTCCTGAGAAACAAAAATGAATACTGGCAGAATTATCTTGGATGTATTTTAGATGGAGTGCAGTCGTGTTATTATCTGGATAACGAGAAAGAGAATGAAATAGAGATTCGTGTTCCTGAGAATGAAAACGGAGAACATCATGTTCTTTTCTTTAAACGTCAGGATTCCTGCCATGAGATGCACATCCTTGGATTTGAAATTGAAGACGGAGCAAAATTATTGGAACTTCCGGATGCACAGACAAGAAAAATTGAAGTTTACGGAGATTCTGTATCAGCAGGAGAAGTGACAGAAGCAGTGGATTATACAGGAAAGACGGACCCTGAACATCAGGGAGGTTATTCTAACAGCTGGTATTCCTATGCATGGATGACAGCACGTATGCTGAATGCACAGATCCATGATATCGCACAGGGCGGAATTGCATTGCTGGATGGACAAGGCTGGTTCCATGAGCCGGATCAGATTGGAATGGAAAGTGCCTGGAATAAAATCCGCTTCAATAAAACATTTGGTGAACTGATAGAATGGGATTTTAATCAGTATACACCGCAGGTTGTTGTCGTGGCAATTGGCCAGAATGATAATCATCCGTTTGATTACATGTCAGAAGACTATATGTGTGAGAAAGCAATTCTTTGGAGAGAACACTATACAGAATTTTTAAAAAAACTGCGTCAGGTATATCCGAAGGCATCGGTCATCTGCTGTACGACATTGCTTGAGCATGACAGTTCTTGGGACAAAGCAATTGACGATGTAGTGGTTTCTATGGGAGACCGTAAGATTTCCCATTGTATCTTTAAAAGAAACGGAGCAGCGACTCCAGGACATCTCAGAATTCCAGAAACCTATGAGATGGCGAGAGAACTTGCTGATTATATAGAGAATCTGGGAATCGAGGAATGGAAATAATTAGAATAGTAGAGTAATAAGAGGAAGATATCCTGGTGGTCTGATCCGGTTTTATTAGGACATTATCCGGATGAGGGATTGGTGCGTTATGAAAAATATCTTCCGAAAATCACAGAAGAAGATATGCGTCTGATCTCAGAACCGATCGATATCTATGGACAGAATATTTATAATGGAAGATGCGTCCGTATGGGAGAAGACGGAAAGCCACAGGAGGTTTGCCGATATGAAGGATTTCCTAAAACTGCGATCCAATGGCCGGTAACACCGGAATGTCTGCAGTGGGGACCGAAGTTTTTATATGAAAGATATCATAAGCCAATTTACATCACAGAGAACGGATTATCCTGCCATGATGTGATCTCATTAGATGGAAAAGTGCATGATCCAAACAGAATTGATTTTCTTGCAAGATATTTGCGAGAACTGAGAAAAGCAGCAGAGGAAGCGGATATCAGAGGATATTTCCAGTGGTCTTTGATGGATAATTTTGAATGGGCCAAAGGTTACTCATATCGATTTGGACTCGTATATGTGGACTACAGAAATCAGGAGAGAATTATGAAAGATTCCGCATTCTGGTATAAACACGTGATAGAAACAAACGGAGCAGAATTATAAATGGAAATAAAAGATCCCTTTTGGGGTTTATTTAGTAGCGTTAATAATAAATACTTGACAATTTATAAGGAGTGGTGTAGGGTAAAGGTGTCAAAGGAATTTCACCGGATTGGGTGTAATTCCGTTCACTATCCTATACGAAAAGAAGAGGTATTCATGATGAAAGAATTAAAGCCAATCAAAGAGGGTAAGGTACGCGAGATTTATGATAACGGCGACAGCCTGATCATGGTAGCAACCGACCGTATTAGCTGTTTTGATGTCATTCTGAACAATGTGGTAACAAAAAAAGGTACCGTTCTGACCCAGATGTCCAAATTCTGGTTCGATCTGACAGAAGACATCCTTCCGAATCATATGATCTCTGTAGACGTAAAAGACATGCCGGAATTTTTTCTAGCAGGAGAAATTTGACGGAAACAGCATGATGTGCCGTAAGCTGGAAATGCTTCCTATCGAGTGCATTGTCCGCGGCTACATTACCGGAAGCGGCTGGGCAAGCTATCAGAAAACAGGAAAAGTATGTGGCATCGAGCTTCCGGAAGGATTAAAAGAATCTGACAAGCTTCCTGAGCCAATCTACACTCCGTCCACAAAGGCTGAAATCGGAGATCATGACGAAAATATCTCTTATGAGCAGAGCATCGCCCATCTGGAAAAATACTTCCCGGGAAAAGGAGCCGAGTATGCAGAGAAGCTTCGCGACTACACCATCGCTCTGTATAAAAAATGTGCCGATTATGCTTTAAGCAAAGGCATTATCATTGCAGACACAAAATTTGAGTTTGGTCTCGATGAAACGGAAATATCGTAATCGGCGACGAGATGCTGACTCCGGACAGCTCCCGCTTCTGGCCTGCAGATGGTTATGAACCAGGCCATGGTCAGCCATCTTTTGACAAACAGTTCGCGCGCGACTGGCTCAAAGCCAACGATGGAAACCACGACTGGACTCTGCCGCAGGAAATCGTAGACAAGACGATCGAGAAATATCTTCAGGCATATGAGATGCTGACAGGAAAACCGCTGGCATAAAGAATATCATAGTGTTAAAAAGCTACAGGAGGCAGGTTCTGCCTCCTGTTTTTGCATATTTTGTGATAAGATCAGATGATAATCTGATACTCAAATGCGTGAAACATGTGATATAATGGGAAGAAAGACAGGATGCGAAGGAGGAAACACGATATGAAAATTGCTGCTGCAATTGAAAAAATGACAGATTTTTATAAGGGAAATATTCATGATATTTATCATTTTCTGAAGGTATGGGCCTTTGCAAAGAACATCGGCGAGGCGGAAGGACTGGATCCAAAAACACAGGAAACGCTGGAGATGGCAGCTGTTGTCCATGATATTGCCTGCCCGCTGTGTCGGGAAAATACGGAAATACCAGCGGAAAGCATCAGGAAGAGGAAAGTGCGCCGCTCGTTGCAGAATTTTTCAAAGATGTACCGGCAGGAGAACTGGATGTCGAACGCATCACATGGCTGGTTACGCATCATCATACCTATACAAATGTAGAGGGAATGGATTACCAGATCCTGCTGGAAGCCGATTTTCTGGTCAATGCCGGCGAGAGCGAATATTCAAAACAGGCGATTGAAAATTTCTGCAGAAAAGTATTTCGGACGGAAGCGGGAACGCATCTGTTGAAGAGTATGTTTCTGGAGAAGGAATAAGGTCATGAAGTGTGACATCCTCCCCCACCTCTACAGGTGGTGGAGGATGTCACTTTTACAGCAGGACAGCCGGGGTCATTTAACCTTTATGGCGGTCAACCGGGAGATCCCGAAGTATCTGGATGCTACCTTATGGAACAGGGGATTTGTGGATACAAACGGCAAATACTATGAGCTTTGGAATGCGCAGGCACAGTATTATACGGAGTAAAATTTTGGCAATCTGTCGGCAGAAGCCATTCACAGAGAGATTGACGGTACACTGAAACGGCTGGGAACAGAGTATCTGGATCTGTATATCATTCACCGTTTTGACTACGAAACTCCGATTGAGGAAACAATGGAAGCCCTGAATGTATGACCGCACTGGCATGGCAATGGGCGAAGGGAGTCAGCTCCCCGATTATCGGTGCGACCAAGGCGGCAATTGTTTACGTAAAAAACTATGGCATAGTAAAACGCCGTCAGTACTTGTTGTAGTCTGACGGCGTTTTGCGTTAGGAAGCTCTTTGAAGAAACATCTATATTATTTCGTTTCCTGTCCCGCTTTCTTCCGGAACAGTTCTTTTCCACAGCTGATGACAATGATGACACCAAGAACCATCAGCAGAATGGCGATGATGAGCTGCAGTCCCTCAACGAGGAAGACAGCGGTTCCTGCTCCATACGCTTTTACAAGTGCAATGACACGCTCTACCAGTGCGGTAAAGGTGACACAGAGCATGATGATGAGCGGCGGGAACAGGGTTCTGTTTTCACGGCCGGTGACTTTCAGGAAGACACAGAGCGTGATCAGAACGAGTGCACTCAGCATCTGGTTTGCACTTCCGAACAGCGGCCAGATATTGGCATATCCGATCTGGGTCAGGATGTAGCCGCAGAGCAGAGTAACAATGGTAGAGAAATATTTATTGCAGAGCAGCTTTCTCCATCCGGCAGCATGTTCCATATCATCGACAGTGAACAGTTCCTGGAAGGACATACGGCCGATTCGTGCAACGGAGTCAAGACTGGTAAGTGCCAGCGCCGATACACACATCGTCATGAAGCACTGTGCTCCGTATACCGGGATGCCGAACATTTCCAGAAATCCGGCAACACCGGAAGAAAAGATCGCAAATGGCGTTCCGACAGCAGCCGTACCGTCTGCAGAAGCAGCAGCACCGGCAACGCAGAGGGCGAGGACGGCAAGCAGGCTCTCCAGAACCATAGCTCCGTATCCGACTTTCTGCATATCTTTTTCATTCGCAATGGTTTTCGAAGAGGTTCCAGACGATACCAGGCTGTGGAATCCGGAAACAGCACCACAGGCAACGGTGACAAACAGGATCGGGAACAGATCTCCGGATGCCGCATTGTGGAAACCGGTGTACATTGGAAGATTCATTTTCGGGTGTGCAACAACAAGTCCGACAACAGCGCCAAGGATCATGCCGGCAAACATAAAGGTTGTCATAAAGTCACGCGGCTGCATCAGAAGCCACATCGGAAGGACAGCGGCAAGAAAGATGTAGGCAAATACCAGATAAGTCCAGGTTGCTTTGCTTGTTACAAGCGGTACATTCATGCCGATTGCAAAAGCTGCAACGGTGCATGCAAGGCTGAGTACCATTTCTTTCCAGCCTTTCCACTGCAGTTTTTTCTGGAGCAGTCCGAAGACAACAGCAAAAGCGATAAACAGAAGGGAGATGCTTCCGGCAGCGCCGTTTACAGTTGCCTGGGCAGAAAGCTTTGTGACGCCGTCAACCGTTTCGTAAGCATTAAATGTTCCGGCAACCATATCTGCAAAGGCGGCGATAACGATCAGTGTAAAGAGCCAGCAGAAGAGAAGAAACAGTTTTTTTCCTGTTTTGCCGATGTATTTCTCAATGAGAAGTCCCATGGATTTTCCTTCGTTTTTGACACTCGCATACAGCGCACCGAAATCGGTAACAGCACCAAAGAAGATACCGCCGATCAGGATCCATAAAAGGACGGGAACCCATCCAAAGACAGCGGCCTGAATGGCACCGGTGACAGGGCCTGCACCTGCGATTGAAGAAAACTGATGGGCGAATACGGTCCATCCATCGGTAGGGACGTAATCCTGACCGTCATTTTTTGCAACGGCAGGTGTTTTTGCTTTGGGATCGATGCCCCATTTCTTTGCCAGCCAGCTTCCGTAGAAGGTATAACCTGCTATCAGACATACAGCGGCGATCAGTACAATAACCAACGTGTTCATAATAAAATTCCTCCTCGTTCAAAAATGATATTTCCAGTTTACATGGATTTCAAATGGAAAAAGAAAAGGGAAAAGGCAATTGTGTTGGTATGCTTGGAAACAAAAAAAGCTTCGTCTCCCTGACTTATGCAAGAAGACGAAGCTTTCAAAAAACGCTCCGCGTTACCACTTCTAATTATCGGCTGTTTCTTTTGGTCGATCACTCAGACAAGATCCCCGAAACCATTTGATACACTTTCCGGTGAATCTCTTCTCTGCTAACGGTGAGAGGCCGGTCCGGACTACTTTCCATTTCTGGTTTCGTCTGTACAGCTCACAGGGGATTGTTCTTTGGGATACCTGCCATCTCGCACCAGCCGATGGTTCTCTGCAAAGGCTCACCCGAAAAATGTTGTCCTGCTCATTGCTTTTTTCTGATCCCTTTTTTCTTTTGACCACTTTGCATTATAGTCTCATTTTTCGGTTTGTCAAGCAATTTTAAAAAAAATATCATGTTTTTTCCCTGAAAATAGTAAAAATCTATTTCTTGACACAGAAAACCAAAATTTTTATAATAGAAGAAAAAGCGCAGAACCAGAAGGCTTCTGCGGAAAGGTGGTATTTTTGTATGGGGTATTATGACAAAGAACGTGTAAGGGGATTTTTGCACAATCAGGACGGTATTATTGTGAATGATTTCGGAGAAGAGGTGATTCTCCGCGGCTGGGGCATGGGAAACTGGGATAATCCGGAAGGATTTATGCTCGGCACCCAGAGCGGCTTTGGACTGTTCGAGCCTGGAAAATATGCGCCGATGGGACGCATGGACCGTGGAAGAAGTATGGACCAGATTCTACGGGAGACCTGCGGAACGAAATATGCGGAGGAGTTCTGGAAACGCTGGAGACGGCTGTATCTGACGGAGGAGGATATTGCACTTCTCTCCAGACGCGGTTACAATTCCGTGCGTCTGCCGATCCGCGCAGGAAGCTTTCTGTATGAGGAGCCGGGGATTACGTATAATGAAGATTCCTTTGCCATGCTGAATGATGTTCTCGACTGGTGTGAGACGTATCAGGTTTATGCTGTCGTAGATTTCCATGCGGCAACGGCAGGCCAGTCCGGAATTCCGTGTGATGACGGCGTGGACAATGGACAGCATCTGTATGACGATGAAGAATCGATGGAGCGGATGTTTCTTCTGATGGAAGAGTTTATGAGAAGATACAAAGACCGCTGGATCATCGGCGCATATGACTGTATCAACGAGCCGATCTCCATGACGCCGCGCCGCGAGGAGCTGACACCGAAGCTGGTCTATTTTTACGAGAAAATGATCCGCCGCTGCAGAAAGATCGACCAGAAACACTTATTTTTGCTGAATGGTACACAGTTTTCCTCTCTTACATATTTCTTTGATCATGAGTTTGACCCGGAATACCACAACTGGGGCATCAGTCTTCATGCGTATGAGATGGTTGTTCCGGAGGTAGCTTCTCTTGCCAGCGTTCTCCGTACCTGCCGGGAACAGAAGATCTGCCTGTGGATGGGCGAGACAGGAGGAAGAAATGAGCACGCATGGCAGACAACGATGTATGAGATTCTTGCCGAGTACCACGCCGGTTATAATCTGTGGTGCTGGAAAACGGTAGAGGGAGCAGGATGTGCTTCGATTCTGAACTTTAATGTTCCGGATGAATGGCATCTGATTACCGATTATGCAATTAATGGAGCTGCAAAACCGTCCTACGAGCATGCGCAGGCCATCTGGGACAGCTACCTGGAATGCCTGGCGGTCGATAAATGCAAAGAAAATACGCAGTATCATCCTTATCTGCTTCGAGAGGGCAATTTTGAGATCCCGGCGATCGGCTACAACGCGCTGCCGATGGATTCACACCGTGGTCTTAGTGATCTTCCGAATGCTACAGGATATCGTCTGTATGACCGGTTTGAATTGGTTTATGAAAAAGGATATCATCCTGAACCGGCCGGGTTTGCCGCACCGGGTCCGATCAAACATCCGAGAGATCATGTACAGCTTCAGCTGGGAGCAGGAGAGTATGCTTCCTATACAATCCGTGAAAAAGAAACCTATACGGTTTCTTTAACTTACTGTGCAGCCAAAAAGGTGAAGGTACAGGCAGCTATTCAGGGAGAGACTCTTTTTGAAGGGGTAATGCCTCCTGCCGGTGAGAAAGTAACTTCGGATGTTCATCCATATTTTGCATATGAAACAGCACCGAACACACTCGAACGGTTCACACTCGGTACCGTTACAGGAGAAGGCATTCTGAAAATAGAGGTTCTGGACGGATGTGCACGGTTCGGACAGATTGTGATTCGGAAAAGTGAAAAATAGCAGAACATAACGTTTCTTTATGAGAAATAAATAACAGATCTATCTGCCCGCAGGAATCAAAAAAATCCGACGGGCAGATTTTTTGATTTTTTTCAGTTTTCCATTGACAATTGCATCACTGGTGCTATAATAAAAACAAACATATGAATAAATGTTCATATGAACAGTGAAAATGAAAAAGGAGATCAAAAGCGATGAAGAAAACGTATAAGATCGATGTTGACTGCGCAAACTGTGCAAACAAAATGGAAGAGGCTGCAAAAAACACAGCAGGTGTAAAGGATGCTACCGTAAACTTTATGATGCTCAAAATGATCGTTGAGTTCGAAGACGGACAGGATCCAAAGAGCGTTATGCAGGATGTTCTGAAAAACTGCAAAAAAGTTGAGGATGACTGCGAGATCTTCCTCTAAAATAAAAAACTTTCATCGGCGGATGGAAGAAAAAGCTGGAGCAGAATAGATTCTAAAACCTGTCTGCGGTTCAGCTCGAGAAAAATCCAGTATTTTCTCTCTGGAGCAGCGGATTTGGATCTGTAAATCTCTGGGATGAAATGCTGGATTTTTTCATCCGGCGGTAAGAACAAAGGAGGCATATGTATGAATAAGAAACAGAAAAAGGTTCTCATCCGCGTCATCGTTGCATCGGTTCTTCTGATTCTCTGCGCGGTACTGCCGACAACCGGCTATGTGCGATTTGCAACCTTTATGGTTCCTTATCTGGTCATCGGATACGATATCCTGAAAAAGGCCTGGAAGGGAATCCTGAACAAACAGGTATTTGATGAAAACTTTCTGATGGCTGTTGCAACGGTCGGTGCCATTCTGCTTGGCGAGTATCCGGAGGGCGTAGCTGTTATGCTGTTTTATCAGATCGGCGAACTGTTCCAGAGCTATGCTGTCGGAAAGAGCCGCCGGAACATCAGCGAACTGATGGATATCCGCCCGGATTATGCAAATATCGAGGTAGACGGAAAACTCGAGCAGGTTGATCCGGATGAAGTTGAGGTTGGCACAATCATCGTTGTACAGCCTGGTGAAAAGATTCCGATCGATGGTGTGATCAAAGAAGGAAACACCACACTGAATACCAGTGCCCTGACCGGAGAGAGTGTTCCGCGTGACGCCCGGGATGGAGACGAAGTCATCAGCGGATGTATCAATATGTCCGGTCTGATTAAAGTAAAAACAACGAAAGAGTTTGGAGAGTCCACCGTATCCAAAATTCTGGACCTTGTGGAAAACTCCAGCTCCAAGAAATCAAGATCCGAGAACTTTATTTCCAAATTTGCGAAATACTATACACCGGCCGTCTGCTACGGTGCGCTGGCGCTGGCAATCCTGCCGCCGCTGGCACGGATGCTGTTTTTAAGTGCCGCTCCTGAGTGGAGCGTATGGATTTACCGTGCGCTGACCTTCCTGGTTATCAGCTGCCCTTGTGCACTGGTCATCAGTATTCCGCTCAGCTTCTTCGCCGGTATCGGCGGCGCAAGCCATGAAGGTGTCCTGGTGAAAGGTTCCAACTATCTGGAAACACTTTCCCAGACCAAATACGTTGTATTCGATAAAACCGGTACCATGACACAGGGTGTCTTTGAAGTAGCCGGTATTCACCACAATACGATCAGTCAGGAAGATGTTCTGGAATACGCAGCACTTGCTGAGTGTGCTTCGAGCCATCCGATCAGCAAGAGTCTGCAGAGAGCATATGGAAAACTGATCGACCGAAGCCGTGTCACGGACATCGAAGAGATCAGCGGAAACGGTGTAACAGCAAAGGTAGACGGTAAAAATGTCGCTGCCGGAAATGCAAAACTGATGGAGCGCCTTGGCGTTGATTATATCGACTGCCACAGCGTCGGCACCATCGTCCATGTTGCTGTAGACGGCAAGTATGCCGGACATATCCTGATCTGTGATATGATCAAACCGCATGCGAAAGAGGCGATTCAGGCGCTGCGGAAATCCGGTATTAAAAAGACGATTATGCTGACCGGAGACTCCAAGCGGATAGCCGATCAGGTAGCTGCAGATCTTGGAATTGATGAAGTTTACAGCGAACTGCTTCCTGGTGACAAAGTAAGTAAAGTGGAAGAGCTGCTTGCCGCAAAGACAGAAAAAGAAAAACTTGCCTTCGTAGGTGACGGCATCAACGATGCACCGGTACTGTCCCGTGCCGATATCGGTATTGCGATGGGAGCACTTGGTTCCGACGCAGCAATTGAAGCAGCTGATATCGTTCTGATGGACGACGATCCGCTCAAGATTTCCAAAGCAATTCACATTTCCAGAAAATGTATTCACATTGTTTATGAGAATATTTATTTTGCAATTGGTATCAAAGTATTGTTCCTGCTTCTGGGAGCCATCGGTATCGCTAACATGTGGATGGCAATTTTCGCAGATGTCGGAGTTATGATTCTGGCGGTTCTGAATGCAATTCGTGCTCTGTTTGTGAAAAATCTATAGAAAGACGAGGACACAAAATGGCAAAAATCAATCCGGAAGAAGCTGATCTGTGCTGTGACTCCTGTGAGGTTCATGAAAATCTGGTAAAGATTGTCAATGAGACCATGCC